>TARA_R110002020_G_scaffold130464_1_pt1 | contig 60797 bp, 49 predicted proteins | sample TARA_R110002020 | Tara Oceans TARA_R110002020 (sample SAMEA4396489) | marine metagenome | biome: Westerlies Biome; feature: [MES] marine water layer (ENVO:01000295) within the mesopelagic zone...; material: water (ENVO:00002006), including particulate matter (ENVO:01000060) such... | reverse complement strand
CCAAAGTTGTCTCCCATTCCCATCATTCCCAATAGGACTTTTACAGTCCCGCCAAGGGCTGTGGACCAAGAAAAAAGAAACTCGTTTAGTTGTTCCTCATCTAATTGTTCTCGCTTTTCGCGAACTGCATCAAAGTCAATTGTCATTTCTTTTAATTCTTGCATTTTGTTTTCTCCCACAATTACAAAATAAATAGTTCAATACAATAAAAACCAAGGCTGTTATAGCAACCTTGGTCTTATTTATCTTTTTCTTGCTTCTTCTATACGTTTCTTTTCTTCTTCTTTGGTTTTAATCAAGGTGTTGTAAAACCAGTTTCTAAGTTTAACTGGTAAGTTGTATGCCTCAAAAAATCCCCAGTTGCCATACTGCTTCATTTGGAAGAACTGAACATAGATTCCTTCTATGTATTCGTCAGTCAGTCCAAAAAAATTTAGCAGTGATGGGTACCTCCAAACCCGACTCGTGACCACACATGTCACATTGGAAGTTAAAACTCATGTCCACGTCTGGGGCGAGTTCTTTGTATTTTTTCCTTAATAGTCTAGAATCATACGCTGGCATCTTTCCTAGAAAATCTTCAATGAATGAAGGATCTGTTTCGCCATTTACTGAAACAACCATACGTTTGTATTGATTCACCAACTGTCCGGTTTGGAGGTTGTATTTACTTGCTTTCTTATTTACTTCTGCTAGGAACTCTTCGTCATGACCGTTTAAAGGTCGGATCTCAATTGTGGCTCCTGTTCTTGGAAGTTCAAACGTGTATACTCCATTAGTTGCTTCGACTTCGGAGTTTTTGTTTTTCAAAGAAGACAAGTCAATTTCTTCTGTATTTGACGTTCCACAGGCTGGGCAGTTTACTTCCACTCCATACTCTGGACCGTATGCATCGACGCGGAGCGCAACTAAAATTGCGTTCTTGTCACCGATAACTAAACTTTTTGGTTCAATACTTTTATCAATTAAAACAGACTTTACCAGCCTATCGACCATTAAGCCTTTTTGGATCAACGTCGTGGACGTTAAAATCTCTTCTTCCCTCGTTGTCATCTGCTTCACTTCAACAGTATCTGTTTCAAAAAGTGGATGTTCCGGTGGGTAAAATTTGCCACCGGAAGGAAGGGGAACGTGTGTTGTAGGGCTTGAATAGCTTAAGCTTTGCTCGGAAGTTGGTAAAGTTTCTTTTTGGTTTACTCTACTAGCATTTCTCGACATTTATACCTCGACTTTTATTCAATTGTAGCATAATCGTAAGCAATAGTTAACTGCAATTCGATCAACTCTTCAGAAGAGTAATCAAACTGACCCCAGTTTGCGCTGACGATGATGGGATTGAATAGTGTCCATCTTTCGACTTCATCGCCCTTGGAGTCAAGAGCTTTGATGGAGATTGTACCGATTGCTTCTGCAAAACTTGATTTAGTGAATGCGACGTTAAAAGCGTCGGACTCGGGGCTACCTGAAGGTGGTAGGTAACCTGCGTCTGCTAGAATCGCGTACAATTGTTTTGAAGCATCAGGAGATAATGGATCTTTAAGTGTTACGCTAACGTCTTGCCATTTGGCTCGACCGGGGAACTTAAAACTGTGATTAAGATACTGGTGCTCCACTGTGCTAATTTCCATAGCTGGACGACTCACGTTAGAAACTACCCATGAGGGGAGTTGGTTTTGCCCTGATCTTTTACCAAGGCTCATAATAAAACGATGTTGTCTTTTTGGTTGTGAATCTTTACTTGCCCAAAATGCCATTTGTTATTTCTCCTAATCTTCAAATGATGCGCCACTGTTCGTGATAAAGAAGTCTACTGCGATAAACTCGATGGCACGGGTTGGCTTAATAAATAGTTTTGCGTACAAAATGTTCTGGTCAATAAGGTCAGGTGTGGTTGTGGTGTTATCCAAAACCAATTTGAACTCATCAATACCAAAGCGTTGTTCTACGTCTGTCAAGAATGGAATGGCTTCAGCCTTGAATCTATCCCATGTGGCACTAACGTTTGGTTCAAACAAGAAGTTGGAAGCAATTTGTGAAATGCCAGACTTGACAAAGATAAGCATTCTGCGAACGTTGATACGGTCGAGTGCGCTTCTGTCTGCCTGTAGTGTCTTCTGACCGAAGATAACTACACCCTCGTTGGGGAATGTTGCGATGGGGTTAATTCCCGCATCGTATAATTTGTCTCTATCCTTTGAAGAGAGTTTTTCAGTTGTGTTAAGAACTGGCAAGCCTGCGTCTCCATCTGATAAGCCACCACGGTTGAAACCTGCTGGGGCGAACCAAGGACCACGTTCTGCGTCTGTCTTTGACATTACGCCAAGAGCGACTACTGATGGTGGTAAGTAAACAACTTTATTAGTTCTGTCATCGAGAGCTTGTACCCAAGGGTAGTAAGCACAGCCGAATGAAGAATCTAATTGTCTGTTGATGTATGTTTCAGTGGCATTGTCAATGTCACCTAGCGTACCAGCGTCTGTTGGTGCAGCAGCTTGTGTTGCAGTTCTTTCTGAAGGGGGAATGAATCCGTTCTCCAAATCGATAATCGCTAAAGCATCACCTCTGTTTTCGCACTTTTCAACCAAACGCTTGGTCAAGCCAGCGGTCTTGAGACCGGGAACCAAAGCCAAGTTGAAAGAAACATTTTCTGGGTCAGTCAAAAGGTCGATACCTCTTTGAATTGATTGGAAAGGTGAGTTATCACTAGTGCTCAACAAACCTTCGCGGAGCATTGGCTCTTTTTCTGTAATGTCGAAGCCGTTTGAACCACCAGCTACTGCGGCAGTAAACTTAGCGAGACCCTTGTCAATCAAAGTCTTGTAGCTCTGACCGGTAACAGCAGTCACGGAGGTACCACCTGAGCGGTTTGTTGTTGCGTAGGCTGATGATAGGACTTTATTTCCACTAAATGAAGCTGAAACATCATCAAGTGAGAATACCCAAGAAAACTCTGTTAGACCTGCACTTTCAGCGGCTTCATTGTTCTCTGATGTTGCGTCACTGAGCAATCCTCTAGGTCGTGGTTGGATTAAGTCTACATAATCGTCTGCGAACAATGCGTTTGATGTTGTTCTACCAGTGTATGCGCCCCAGAAGGCGTCGGTGTCTTCAAAAGCACCACCGTCAGTTCCATTGACTCTTAAAGCAACTTGTGGAAAGTTGAAGGCAAGGTCAACAGCGTCACCTGCATAGAGGGTGTTGCCACCTGAAGCAGTTGCTGCGTTAGTTACGTTAATCGCAGCAGTACCCGAACATGCGAGGAAAGGAGCGATTGTATTTCCACCAACGTCTGTGAAGGCGTTAGTAGCTACGGTGTAAACTGCGTTCTCGTAACGCAAAGGTCCAAACACACCAAAGGGCAATAGCTCTGAGGGAGTTGTTCCTGCTTCGACTTCTGGTTCAACTGCGACGTAGAAGTATCTTGATTTGTTGTCGTACTGTCCGATTTCTTTATTTGTAAGTTTTACAGAATCGTAAGAAACGTACTTGTCACCAATTTTTCTGGCAATGTAATTTGCTGATGAAGGATCTAAGTTGCAATTGCTAAATCTTTCGACCGTCTGAAGAGTATTATCAGTATCAGTTGCTCTGCGAACAACAACGTCGAAGGAACCGTATGAACCGGAAATTCTTCCGTATTTCATGTTAGTAATAGAAACCTTAAGGTTCTGCTGTACCCAAACACCTGCATCACGAGCACGAAGCTTAAACAACTTTTGCATGTCTTCTGGGCTGTATGAACCAGTGTTATCGTTTAGATCCTGAGCAATGAAGAAGCCTGTTTCAGCGCGTTGTGATGGGTACTTGAAAGAAGCACCGTCTTCTGCGCCTGAGCCAGTTGAAGCCAATCTGGCAATAACCCCAAAGAAAGAGGTTCCAACGAGGTCTTCTAGACTATTCTCAAAAGTCTCTGCTACAAAATACTTTTTGTAGGTGGTATCTGAGTTGCTGTAGATGTCAGAGTTTGTTCTAACTGGGTCTGTGTTTAACACGTTGCGGATAAACTTCTTTGAGCTTGGATCCAAGTTAAAGACGTAATTACCAGTTGTACTGGCATCAGATGCTCTTGCAACTTCGTTTTCAATTATTAATTTAAATTCTGCGCCTGATGGCGTAGTAGCTGCATTTACACTTTTAAATGCTGCGGCGTTACCAGCACCAGGAGTTGTGGTGTCTAGAAAAGTTCCAGAAAGCTTTACATTAACAGTAGAGTCCGCTCTGTGGATAATGGCAGCGAGTGTGCCAGAGTGAGTCATACTTGTGCCTGAAGCAAAGATAAACAATCCGAGCGCTTCTTCTGTAGCCCAACCTGCTTGTTGAGCAGTTGTGGCGTTTAATTTTTGTTTACCCAACAAACGAACAAATGTAAGTGTTGGGTTGTTTTTCAACCATGCCTTGGCGGCGTAAGCACCATAAGTTGTGCCTGCTTTGTTACCATCTCTCCAAGCGTCCTTGACGGACTCCTGTGAGTGGGGTTCACCAAATGTTTCTACAAACTCTGAAAAAGAGCTAACCTGAACGGGTCTCATTCCTGGTCCGCGTTCGGAACGACCGATAACAATCGGTCCAATTTCGACGGGAGCCTCTGGAACTGATGATTGATCAATCTCCTTGAGGAAAACACCGGGGGATACAAACTTGAATCTTCTTTCTGACATACTATATTTCTCCTAAGAAAAACTTCCTTATAAATAGTGTGGTGAAGGGCGAAAGTGCTTACTGCTCAAAAATTGTCCTTTCTTTACCGAATCTCACTTTCACTTGGTTTTCTCTTATGGCAACACGTTGTTGTTGTTGGTTTTCACCTTCACCAATTAAAAACCCCTCGACGCGAATTTCAACATCAGTTTCAAACCTTCTTTCATTTTCTTCCAAACTGCTCACATTATTGTTTTGTGAAAAATCTTGAGAAATAAAGCCTTCATAGCTGTTGTTCTCATCACCTAAATCAAATGAATAGGCATTGCCGTATCTGCTCATAAATGGGGTAACAAGGGTGTTCATGTGGGTCTGGTATTCAGTCACTAGTTTTATAGTGTAACTAACATGAACCCAAGTTGGAGTTGGAATAAAAGAAAACTCATACACAACTTTCTTTGATTTGTGTCGAGAATTGTTTGTGCCCATTACTCGTTCCGATTCTGCGTTGGCAAAGTTTTTAGTTTTGTTTGCTTGGATCTCTCTTGCAACATAAAAGTTATTTACTCTTCTATCTGGGTTGTTATAAATGTTACTGCCGAATGGTCCCATTCTTGAGGGATCTTTTTGTACACCTGTTCTCTCGATGGTTATAACGGGCAAGATTAGAGTTTCACTATCGTCGCGTGATTCTTTTCTTTTCTTAATTTGAAATGCTCGCTCCGCGCCTGCCCAAATAACCGGAACCTTTCTTGTTTCTTTGTTTGCTCTAACGTGTAAATCAAGCTCTTCGTTTACCCAATTGTAAAAGGCTGTGTCAATAGTCTCCAATGTGGAGGGTGTGTATGCTGTTGTTTCAGTTCCCATCGAATAAACCTTCCCTTGCTTTTATACACTCTGCTGTGATTTCATATTTCTGACCTTCTTGACCAAACAATCTTTTAGAGCCACGGGTTGTAACAATCTCGTAATAATCACCGTCGTAATAAACAAAGTCTCCAGCCCTAACAAATAGATTTTGATCCTCTGTCAGTCTTTTTCTATGAAAGTAAACTGAAATGCGGGGTCGTTTGTCGTATCCTTTACTGTCATTGGTAATGTCGGACTCTAATGCTTCTACTCTTGCATAAACTCTTACTGGTGGTAAGAATGTTTTTTGTATTGCTTCTCCGTAAATCGGATGAAAGTTCGTGTGTTCCAAGCTCACGCCATAGTAGGCAACAACTTGTCCAACGACGTTTTCAATTAATTCTGTATTTACCTGACGTACTAGATCCCTTTCTTTCTTTCCTACGAATAGAGGGGGAGGTGGAGCGTCTGGACGTGTAAATTTAGCCATTTAGTTATCCTACATAGATTGCGTTTGGAACATTCTGCAATAGTTTTGCACTGTTCTCAACAATCGCTGCATCTCCTTCTGAAAGAGCTTGGTAAGTTAGTTGGTCGAGAAGTTCTTTCAACTCCTCTTTTAAATTTTGTTGTTCTTCTCTTGCTTGGCTAATAAGGTCTGGACCGTTTAATGTTACTGAGTCGTTAGGGATTGGGATTGAACCAAATTTGGAACGAACCTGTCCTAGAATCTCTTTTGACAAAGACAACGCATAACGACGAATCCATTGTTTACCAACAGAGTTGATGTTATCGTAAGGGAGATTGGCAAAGGGTAGCGTGTTCATATTGTTAACACCCTTTACTCCACGTAGTCTGGTTTCGTCTACAGTATTTGCGTCTTCATCAATTGTAAAAGTGAACCAGATTATGTCCTCATCAGACACCGAGTCACCGGGAGGTGGATAAACTTTTATAAAGTTGTTTTGCAATTCGTATGAGTAATGAGAGAAGCGCACATTAACGTGGTCTTCAAAAGCCATTGCTTGTAAGCGATTCTGCCAAGTCGGAATAACTTCGTATGTGCTATCATCAGCGTATTGTCCGTAAGTGGAAAGGTTACCCACCACGTTAAGACCACCGTAGTAACTAAAGAATCTCCACATAGATCTTGGACTTTTGTAGTATACATTACGAATCAAGACTTTTTTATTGTTTACTTTGTTGAAAAAATCTGAAGTAGAACCAGTGCTTGCTGCTTGGACTACTGATTGCAAATCGTATTTTTGAGTGTTGGCTTCTAAAGTAAAGCTGGCTGAGTATTCGGTCAACGTTCCACCCACACCTGTTTCTGAGGAAATACCCTCTGCCACGCGGCGAGCATAAGCAAAACCAAAGTTTGGAAAATCTCTTGAGGCATCTGCTGCACCTGCGGAAATTTCGCCGTCTTCATCAAAAGAAGCTGTGGTTGCGCCGAGCATGTCAGATAAAACGTTTTTAGCCTGATGGGAGTTAACAATGTATGAATATTCTAATACTGCTTCTTGGTATGCTGCGTAAACATTGCCTGTTTTTATTTCGATATCAAGAACATCTCCACCCAATTTTTTATAAACGTAAGCAACCTGATCTACTGCTCCACTAATAAATGGTGCGCTATCACTGTAAATGGTAAATGGTAAAGCGGCGGTGACATCTGTGGTTGAACCAGTCGATGTTAATATTGAAGTGCTTGTAGTAGAAGCGGGACTTAATTGTGGTACAGGCATATTTGGTTTCCTCTTCTCTAAATAGTTTCCATAAAGAGAAACCCCCCACCTACCGAAGCAGATGAGGGGCAACTCTTAGTCAAAGACTAGACTTACACTAGGTCTTGGCAGACGACCAACCCGTACATGTCGGGACGGACCATCTTCTTACCGTAGCGAGTCATGACACCCTTGCGTGGCACAAAGTCTTCCGTACCAAAGATGGTAGGAGTGACCTGTAGTGGAACGTAAGGAGCGTACACGTAGCCGCTCTCTAGGAAGCTATTACCACGACGACCAACGAGAACCAAGTTACGAGGGAAGTATGGATCGACGTAAACGTCAAACTTCTTGGAGATGCTACCAACATTTCGAGCACCGGCAGTTCCGTTAGCGTCAACAGCGACGTTGGCGCGGAAACCAGCAGTGAACTCTAGAATGTTAGCAACTTCTGGTGAGCAAACGACGAAGTTTGCGCCACCGCGAACAGTGCGACGATGAATCTCAGCGGACAAATCGTTGATTGTCTCGATAAGAGTCTCGTACCACTCGCTAACCGTACCTGTGAAGTCAGGAGCGCCTGATGCGCCAACTTCAGCACCAGTAGTGCGGTTTACAAATTTACCAGCGGAGCGGCTCCAGTAGCGGACGCCTGCACCCTTAGCAGCACCTTGGATGAGGTCGGTCAAGATTTCCTGATCGATCTCTAGGGCAATCTGCTCTGAGAGAATGCTAGTAAGCTCAACCTCTGCGTCGAGGTTGTGGTAAGCGTTGAGGTCTTGACCCAACTCTGGTGACCACTTAGCCTTCAACTTCTTGGTCAATGCAGTGATAGCCACTGAGTTAACTTTGATGTCGATTTCTGGGATAGCAGTCTCGGCTTCTAGTTGCCAAGGTGATGTACCAACAACGCCACCAACTGCACCAGCAGTGGTGAAAGCGTCAACGATTGGTGCGTCCAAGGCGGCGAGAGCGTCGAGTTCTAGTCTAAGGTCATCAAGTGACTCTGAACCAGTTGCAGCACTAACCAAAATCACGTTTGCAGTGTTGCTTGGATCAATGTGCGTTACGCGACGAGCCAATTTACCCATGGTCATTGAAGCTGAACTAAGAGCAACTAGGTTGTCCATGTTGACACCGGCTGTGTTTAGTGAAGCTACAGTAATACTAGCGATAGCAACGTTGGTACCAGAAGCGATATCAGCGTCGTAACGAACGTACTTGTTCAACTGATCAGACGTGACGCCTTCAAGGTTGAATGATAGACCTGTGCCGCCACCGTAGGTACCGGAACCAATCATGGTTGTTGCTACAGTAACTGAAGCAGTTGGTGAAGAGTAGCCATTGTTAAGAGCGTATGGACCGCTCTGTGGACCTTCGCCAGTTGAAAGGTTAAGACCACCAGTGATTTGGTTAGCAACTTTGTCACCACCGAATAGTGATCCGCCAGCTTCCATTCCGAGCTTGGCGTTGGTGGACGTGAAGTCCAAGAAGAAGATGAGTCCACTTGGGAGACTCATTGGCTGAACGCTTACGAGTTCGTTAGCGATTAGCTCACCGAAAACACGACGAACGATTGGGAATGCAACGGCTGAAAAGCCCTCGACATCACCGGCTTCCATTGTGCTGGTTTCTTTTAGTAGTTGTTTGGCTTGGTTCTCTAAGAGACGAGCCATGTTGTTTTTAGTAACGTCGTTACCGAGACCTTCTAGAAGACCTGTGCTTTCCCACTTTGTAAGTAGAGCAGCACCTTCTTGTCCAAGATCGCGAGCAACGATGCCTTCTGTTAATTTTTCTAATGCAGACATAGTTGTTTACCTCCTTTGGTTATTTATTTATTCCTGCAAGCTTTTTCCAATTTTCATACATTGGAGCAGCTTCTTTTTTCTCCTCTCTTTTCTGAGCGGAGAGAACGAGGGAACGTGTTCTGTTTACAGTCTCAACCAATGATTTTGGCGCTGTGTCTTGGGTGCTACCCACTGATTCTTTTAGTGTCTGATAAACCAGTTTTGTTTCCTCAATTGTTTTGGCGTTAGCCAAGGACTCGACAATTCTATCTTTTTGACGAGTATTAAGTTCTTTGCTTTCTAGAATTTTGTTTGTGTAAAACAATCTAGCGTTCAAGAGATTTACATCATTCATTTTGTTTTTCATCTCTTGGATAATTTGTTTTGCTTTGGCGAGGGTGTCGTTGTTCTTTTGAACAGTCTCGTTAAGCATTGCGTTTTGTTCTTCCAATTCCTTGGTTTTTTCCTGCTCTTCGTCGAGAGCAGCAGCGATGGCTGCAAGGTCGGCGTTCTCAGCACGGTCGCCAGCAGTGGAACCAGCCCAGCCATTGTTAGGATGCATTGACTTGATGTCAACGTCTACTTCCTCTAACAATGAGTTTAGATCCTCTTCGGTGAGGTTTTCAAGGGCTTCTTCTAAGTCTTCTTCTAGAGCCTCTTCCTCAAGGGCGACAGGTTCAGCGTCTAGCAATTCTTCCCTATCGATTGGTGATTCTGCGTCGGCTGGAATCTCTTCTGCCTCTTCCTCGGGAGTTGTAGCCTCCATGTCAGACATCAATTCATCAAAATCAATAACGATTTCTTCTTCGTCGTCTTCCAATGCTTGGGCAAGGGCGATAGTAGCAGCGTCTGGAACTTGGTCCAAAAGCTTGTCATCTCCGGTTGGAGCCTCTGGCTCTTCTTCGGACACTTCCATATCCATCTCTACGGATTCTTCTTCATCCTCTTCTTCAAGAAGATTTTCAACAGCCTCCTTGAGTTCCGTGGAATACTTCTCAATAATGAGTTGTTCCGCGTTTTTAAGTGCTGTTTCTTTTAATTCTTTCGCGTCAGCGATGGCTTTTTCAAATAATGATGACATACTTATCTCTCCTAAGCAAAAATAGTCCCTATAAATAGTAGGCAACGTAGTAAAACGCTACCCGCTACCCTTTTTGGCTTTTCTCGTTAAGCTTACGGGTTATTCTCTTTCTTCGGAGTTTTTTAAGTCTACGGATTTTGGAAGGTTTCACAAAAAATCTTCTGTTTCTTAACTCTTCCATCAAACCTGATTTTTTTACTTTTGAGCTAAATCTTTTTATTAGCCTTTCATTCGTTTCATTACGTCGAGCGTATACTTTAACGTGTGCCATGTTACCTCTTTTTAGTGTGGGCTAGGGTTTTCCAGTGTTTGCCGCCAATTGCCATGATGCCACTGATATCGACACCTTTGTCACCGGCTGGAACATCTGATAAGGCAGTTGCTTGTGCTTTTGCACCTTTCTGCTCTGCCATTGGTTCGATTCCCTCAAACACATGACTGTATGCGTCATTCCCAATAGAGGATGCAAGCTTTTCCCTTCTTTCTTGCAATCTCTTTTTTTGCAAATCAATAGCTTCTTGATTTACGTTTCTCTGTGGGGCTTCTTGGAGTGGAGCTTGCTCAGGCTCTTTTGCCTCAACAATCATGTTGCCCATTCCTTTTGCCACTTCAGATACGATGTTAGAAAGTACGCCGCTTTCAATAATGACTTCGTGCATACATTCTTTAATAATTGGTTTAATAAGTTTTTTTAAATCTGCTTTCTTCATAGTTCCTCGTTCATGGCTTCGCCACTTGTGAGCAAGTAATCTCTTGCACCGTTTAGGTATGCTGAAGATACAGCCACCTTTTTCATCCACCAAGAAGGAAGACTACCTTCACCGGGAAGATTGGCAAGGGCGTCAAGCATTTGCTTGCTATCTTCAATAACCAAGGCGAGTTGACGACGTGCGCTTGCAACATCGGTGTGTCCGTCTTCATTGAGGACTGTTTGTAGTTCTTCTTTGATGATTTGTTTTAGTTGTTCTTTGTTCATTTATTTTCTTCCGACAAGAATGTCATTGAGGGCGCGATTGATTCTATCAGCCTTGCCAAAGATTTCTCTTTCCTTTGCTTCTTTCATAAGGTAAGCACCGGGGGTGGATGCCTCTGAAACAAGGTCAAAACAAATAAGTGTGAAGTCGTCCTCTACCATAGTTAGTCCGCTCTCTTGACGAGTGGAGCCTAAGCCACGGGAGGAGATACCCAAAGAACCACCGTCTAGGACGAGTTGTTGTGCAATCTGTCCTGCTGGGGTATTGAGTAGTTTTAGTGTTCCGTAAACTGCATCGCCATCCATGTGGATTTCAGTAATAAGGTGTGATGCGTTTTTTAGTTCTACGACTGATGTGTCGGGGTGGTCGAGTTCTCCGTAGGCTCGGCGCTCACGGACAATCTTTCGGTAGTTCTCGACTTCTCTTGCAAGAGCGCGAGGTGGGTAAACTCTACCATTGCCATTCTTTTTATTGGCGTGTTGGAGGAGACCTTTTAGGTAAACGTAACCATCGTCAGCACGTTTGGCTTCCGTTAGTGTTTCAAGTTGAAAATACTCTATTAATACTTGTTTCTTTGACATAGCTAAGATCCCTTGCAGCAGTTGGTTGGAGGGCGGAGCATCCAGTGATTTTCTGTGTAAATGTTGTGTCCTCTCATTTCGACCCCTTTATTTTTATACCCTCGTCGTCAAATGTTTGACAGAGGATGTAACTTGTTCCAGAACTTAGGTACCCTAATAAAAAAGGTGTTATAAAGTTTGGTTCAAATGTAAATAGTGGCGTAAAAGGAGAAATGACGCACAGAAAGAACCCTACCCAGAAGCCCATACACATTGGACATCGGAAGAGTTCTCCTAGACTACCTTTTTTAGGTCTTACTGAATTTAGAATTGATCCGTATACTAGGATCTGTGTGAGCCCATAGGCTACTAAAATAAATGTTACAAGTTCCATTAAATTCTGTAAACAAGTGGCGTGACTTGTGGATTTTTATTCAAAACGCCTTTCTTTTCTTCTTGTGGGACTTCACCTAACTCGGTTGAGTCTTCTTCATCGGGGTCCAATAGATATTCTTCAAATTCGTCCGCGTAGTATTCGTCATAAACCTCAAGGTCTTCTTTGTCCAAGAATTCACCAACATGGTATGTAATGAGTTGCACTAGTGATCTTTCTTCGTCCGTTGGTTTCAAAAAGGTGGCTTGCAATGAAGCATAGATGTTTCCACCTTGGATTGAATCAAAAGCTACTAAACCCGACTCAGCCAAGTAATTCAACAATCTTTTCATTGCAGCATAAGCATCGGCTGTGTAATTACCATCTTTTGCAAATGTTAGCACGGTCCCTTTGTTCACGTTTACTGAAACGTTGATGTGTGGGTGTGTAAGAAACATCAAATTTCCATCAATTGTTTTCTTTACAGAAATCTTTTTCGTGATCTTTGGAGCTTCAGCTTTGCGCTTGATTTTTATTTTAATCGTCATTGGATTGAATCTCGCTAACCAATTTTTGAATTTTCATAATTTCAATTATAGTTTGGTCAGTTGGTTTGTTTTCTTTCATCTCGTCAAGAATTGAAATAATCATTTTCGTATTCTCGGTCATTAGCTCGTCGTTCTTGATTTCATCAAGTTTCAAGCCCTCTGACAAGACTGTGCGGAGTCTACCGATTTCTTCGTTTAGGAAAACCATCAAAGAAGTTTTGTCATTGATGTAAAAGCCTAAAACTTGTTTTTGCTCTTTCAACAATGAGGAATACTCGTCATTGAAAACCTTTACATACTGTCCAAAAGTAAAATCATCCATTCCTTTCTTTTGTTTTGCTTCTTTTACTTGTGATGTCATACCCTTTACCAAGTTGTTCTCTAATAGAACTCTTGACCTTGCTGGAGTATCATCATTGAATAGTTGTGCAATAGTTGCCAACATTCTGTAATTTGGAACAAAATTGTTGTAAACTCTTGGTGAAATAGTTTTATTCACTTCTGAAATAAGAAAGGACTGTTTCTTGAACAATTCCTTTTTATCTAATGAACGATGCTCGTTGCGGCATTCAACAATAATCTTTGTTGCCGTAAGAGCGTCTGCTCCATTTGTTTCATAAATGCTTTTGTATACTTGGAGTTCCTTGTAGAGAGGTGAACCTTTGGAAAAATGCTCTTTAATCACCTTTAGGATCTTTGCTTTTTTCTTTTTGTCTCCACGGACTGCTGCCTTTGTCATTTCACGCACTAGGGCTTCAAACAAAAAGGCTGTGTTTCTTTTTTTATTATGTTTTACTTTCATTTACCTTCTCCAAACTTTCTATTAGTTTTTCGATTTCCTTATTAGAATTAAAAATCGTTGATTCAACTCCATCATAAATAGTTTTGTTCTCAGCAAAAACATAACCCTTAGCGAGTTTACCTAACTCTTCGGCTCCTGTGGCGCGTGCAGTGGTGCGTTGACCGCCTAATGGATTGGCTAAAGCGCTGTTGTGGCGCTTCTTTGCGCCATCTTTCCTACGGTCTACCTTTACAGGCTCATACATTTTACCTTTAGATTTATTAGTTGTTGTCTTGCCGTCTTTGAATGTGTAATGAATTGTGTCTTCATCAGCCTCGGTCAATTCCTCATCAGCAGGTTCAGCCAAGAGCGGACCCGTGTCTGCTTCACCGGCTTCTTCTTCTCCAAGGTCGAGGTCTTCACCTTCACCACCCAAGTCAAGTTCATCATCGCCACCAAGGTCAAGCCCACCGGCAGCACTAGCTGCTTCTGGTGCTTCGCCAGCGGCTTCCAAAGATGCTCTGAATTTTGCGTCATAGAACATTTCCTCTTCATTCTTAATAAACTCTTCGTCGGACATGTTGAATAGGTGCGTAGCAACCCAGCGACGAGAAACATAACCTTCGGTTGCTGCTGATGCAACAGCGAACTTCTTTTCCCATTGTTCCAACTCTTGTAGTTCGGCAATCTTGCTTGGGTTGTTTAGCTTCAGTTTAAAGGATAAAAGGTCATCGCCTCTGTAACCTAAAACATAAAGATGAACCAAACAAATCTTTTCCAACTCAGAAACAACTGAACGCTGTAATCTTTGAATCGTTCTTGCAAAACGAATGTCTTTCTGGGCTAGAGTAGTTTTATCTTCGTCAGCACCCTCTCCACGAGCCAAGTAAGAACGGGGGATCTTTAGGGCTGAAAAGAGTTTGTCACGGAGATAGTTTACATCATCAATGTCGCCAGTGAATGCACCACCGGGAAGATTCTCGATACGAGAGCTTTGTCCACCACGAACAGGAATGTAATAATCCTCATCAATGGACATTGGGTTGTAACGCAAGTCAACACGACCTGTATCAGGATCTAAGACTTGGTTTCTTTTTAGAGTGGTTTTAACCCTCTCCATGTATTGCTCAACATCTTCGGGGGCAATGTTGCCAACGTCAATGTAAAAAATTCTTCTTTCTGGTGAACGAACAATACGGTAAGCCATCATTGCATCTTCTAGAAGAGTTAATTGACGCCAGATTCGGCGTGCAGGCTCTAGAATTGATGTTCCGTATGGAGCGTACTTGTCGTTGCCAAGGATACGGAAGTTAGCAATCTGCCAATTTTCAAAGGTCATTCCTCCAGAGTTCCACTGGAATTGTAGATAATTTGGATTTGTTTTATCTTCACCTTCTAATCTTTCAATCTCACCAGGAGGCAAAGCGAGAACAGATTTGATTCCTATTTTCTCGTCTACATCAAGGTAAAGATAATAATCACCGTTCTTGCACATACTTCGTGCCCAACCATAAAGGTTGTATTCAATGCCTAGAACTTCGTATAAGAGTGTTCTAATTGTTGAACGGATTTCATCGTTGTGGCACATGACGTTTATCATGGGCTGTAAATCAGAGAACGTGGTCATCTCATCAGCATAAATGTCGAGAGTTGATGCAATCTCTGGAGTGTATTCCATTTGATCAAAGTCAAGGTATCTTTCTAGTCTGTTCTGTGCTGAATAAAACTTAGCACTGTAGTTATCCATGTTGTAGGACGACTTCTTGAACTGCTTGCCAGAAAGTGATGTGAACTTTGTTCCGTACTTATCAAGTTGTGAACGACGGTTCTTGCTTTGTTGTTGTGCATCGTGATTTACAATAGGACCAGAAAACAATCTGGTTAGCATTTTGTAAAGCGGTGACGCGGTGTTTCTTGGATTTTTTGGATTTGCCATGTTTTTTTATCCCTTTATCAGTGCTGGGTACTGTAGTTGTTTGTAAGCCTGTGATTCCTTGTGCTTGTTTGGTGAAAATGAATCTTGTGTTTGTTTATAACCATTCATTCCCGGTATTCTTGAATCATATCTGCCATTTGAAACGCTTATTGATGAAATCATTACTTTGTTGTATTCTTGCTCACGCTTATTAACAACCAAAGCAGTATCTCTCACCCAACAAGAAATAGCAGTTGACATAACCAAGTCATCATTGTAACTTCTTTGAGCTTCTGCTCTGCCATTATTCCAAATAAATGTTGTCATTTCATTATAAAGCCTTTGTGAGTTTATTTTAATTAGTTTATTTCTTACAAACTCTTCCAATTTAGCAATAATGAGTGGTCTGGTCTTTGGAGTCGTAGAAAAACCGATTATAGAGTTGCTTACAGCCTCTGCTTGTAGTTTATCGACGTATTGGTGGGTACCTTTTATGGAATAATAAAGGTTTGGGTGGTCTAAATCTTTTAATTTTTCCAAAACTGCAATACCAAGAGAGTTGTTTTCTACTACTGTTAGACAAAATCCATACTCTTTTGATGCATTATAAATAAAGTGCGAGTAATCGTCAAGGTTTGGTTTGCCTTGATACTCTGCTACTTGTTCAAAAGTATCGAGTCGCCAAATGTGGAACGCGGAATGGTCCTTACCGTCGCCACGGGCAACGTCGCCTACGAGCAAGTATTCTGCGCCTTCTTGATAACCTTCCCAAATCCAAAAATTGCGGTCAATTCCTGTCTTGTGCATTGGGTCGGTCAGGGATAAACGTATTTTCTCCATGTCGTCTGGGTGAAACACACCTTCGCCGGATTGGTTAAATGAGCACTGCAATTCCTGTGCAATTTCACGACGGGACATGTTGCGGGTTTCTTTTTCAAACCACTTATCGTCTCTATCTGGGTGAACTGACCAAGGTAAACTTATGCTGTTGAAATCGTTTTTATCTTCTTCTGCTTCGGTAAATGTTTTGTGGAACCAGTTACCTACGCCGTTTGGAGAGGAAAGTGCAATACATCGACCGCCAGTGGATAGTGTAGGGTATAAACCAGCCCACATCTCATCCATACCGTCAACAAATGCAGCTTCGTCTACTACAAGCAATGTTAAAGCCTCAGAACGACCGGCATCACCTGATGTTGAAGATGCTTTGATTTGAGATCCATTGGCTAACTCAAAAGAAGTTCTATTGTCAATTTCAATCTTTGAAATCATCATCCAGTCAGGAAGATTTTTAAAAATGTATTTTACTTTCTTGACTAAGTTTGTAGCGGTGCTTAGTTTTGTTGCAACAACGAGAACATTCTTTTCTCTGTGGAACAAAAGCATCCAAGCAATGTATGCTGCGGCTGATGAAGATAAACCCAACTGTCGAGCCTTGTTGATTACGTTGAAACGATAATCGTTGAAGTCCTTGATTACGTCTTCCTGAAAAGGATAAAGACGAAAAGGGATAAGCCCTTTCATTGGGTGTGAAATTTTACAATAATTTTTTATGAAAAAAACAGGGTCTTTACCCGATTTTAGGATCTCTTGTAGTCGTTGTTGTTTGTTTAACTGATAAGACATTAAGCATTGTTGTTGCGTGAAAATCCACCCTGTTCTAGAAACTTCTTGTAAGAATCGGTCATCTCGCGCTTGTTGACTTCTGCACCAGTTGCGGCGAGGACTTCTGATAGTCCAGCAATTTTGTAAGGACGGACAGCATGTACAAGCGTGCGGTAACGTGAAACGTATTCAACATCAACTTTTGCTTCGTCAGTGGTAGGCGTTAGTGTGATTGACTTGCCAGCAACTTCACGGTAATTTTTCTTTAATTGCTCAACAACTTTTTGAATCATGTCATCCATTTCATTTTGGAATCCATTGATGCCGTTTTTGTGGACTTGTTTAAGAACAATCTCAGCCTCGTATGTTACAATAATTTGGTCGCCAGCGAAGCGGACTTTGGCAGCATCGATGTATTTGCGATTTGTATTGGGAAGTTCTTCTCTTTTTAGTCCCATTTTGATTGGTTCGCCGTTCTTATCAACAGCACCATCGTAAAGATTACCTGCTGCTTGTGATAGGTCTTTTAAAACTTCTAAATCTGCATTAGCCATTGTTTGGTCTCCACCCTTGTTGCCAGCGTTCTTCACGCCCTTCAACATAATTTATGTAGCAAGTTTCACAACACTGCCACCGTAAAACATAAATTTCATCTCGGGAATGAAGATTGTATTTTTTACAAGTGGGGCAAGAAGTGTTCCCGCTCTTCTTAAATAGTTTTTTGCTCAATAAAACACCATCTTTATCTATTTTCTCTTGGTATTCTTCTTGAGCAAAGTGTTTTTCGTTTATTTTTTTTAGTTCTTGGAGGTATTCTTCTTCTTTTTCGGTGGTCCAATCGGAACGAGGATTGTGAACACCCTTTTCTCCATACTTGTCAACTATTGCTTGTTCAAGCTTTGCAACGTAGTTTTGGTCTTTTTTCATTTACTAGCCTGGGCTGCTGCGTAAAAGATGCCAATGGATAAAGCAACACCACCAACAAAACCTGCAACAAACCAGTGTTTATTATAATCTGGTTTTTGTGATTTTTTAAGTGCGTCGTTCATTCTTACCAACTCGGCGTTTTTTATTTGCATAAGGGCTGAATGTTTTGCCTTTGAAGCTTCTAGTTGTGCCAAGATTGTGTTCTTAGATAGATTGCAAGTCGCCGTTAGGCTTCTTTTGTGTAAATCTTTTTCTAGATTGCACAGCTTGACTGCACTTTCGCGCTTGGCTGTTATCTTTGCTTCAGCCGTTTTGTCAAGAAGAATGCCAGCGAATGGGGCACGTTGACCCTTTTTTATTGCGGCGATTTTGCCAGTGGCAAAACAAGTTATTGGAAGTAGAGTTATTAATAAGATAATTGTTATAGTTCTCATTCTTCTCTATGTTTTTCACTCCAATCAAACTCTTCTTCGCCATCGTAGACGTGTCTGAGATAGCCGTGGTAAGAACCGCTATACACATACGCATCAAAAGTGTCCTGACCGGCTAACCATCTTTGAAAGATTCTGTGGTTTCCGTCATCAACTATAAGTTGCTTTTTCTCTGTGTGGTAAAAAAGAACTGGCAATCCTTCGGTCATACTAAGTTCACCGCGATCGATGTCACCCATAATATTTTTCCCTTGTTCGTCAAGCATACTAAGTGCTTTCATAGGGATGTTTTTTACTAAGACGCCTTCTTCTCCCTCTTCTTCATCGAAATCTTCTTCGCCGTCTAATACTTCTTGTGGGAGTATCTTTTCTAAATCGACGCCTCTAACAATAGTTGCTTCGCTGAGAAACTTATTCCAGTTTTCTATTAGTATTTTCATTCTTCTACCTCTACAACTTCTAACCCGAATTCATTTGCAAGAGCTTCGATTCTTGCTTCTTCGGGCATTGCTACGATTTCTTTTATTCTTTTCTTCTCGGCTTTTTTGATTTTTTCACCTTGTGCGGCACGATCCTCTTCAATAACCTTTGTTATTTCCAAGAACTCTTGTTGGGCTGCTTCTATTTTTTTCACTTCGGTTGCGTGAGTTTTCTCTACAACCTCAAGTTCTTTTTTGCCTTGCTCTACTTTATCGTGGAAAAGTTGCTGGTATACATCGCCTTTTCGTAAGAAAACGCGGTGAACAACGAATCCAAGAACCAAAACAGCACCAGCCCACCAGTATGTTTTAGTCCAAATCCAAAGTTTTTGCAAAAGGTGCTTAACAGTTAGCCAAGTCATTACTTACCCTTGAAGCGTCCTACAACGTCAACGAAGCCTTGTGTTCCAACGTATGCTGTAGCAATGATGATCCACTGCTCGGAGTCTACTTTCTCGGCTAGGAGAAGTCCTGTTGTTGTTAGCCATACCAAAAGTTTCTTTGATACAAATCTTTCTAAGTGCCTATCGGCAAATGCTTTTACTGCTGCCACCATTTTATCCTCTCTGTTTAGTTATTAACCGCAGCAGCAATTGCAGCCGCAGTCTTTTTTACATTTACATGTTTCACATCCACACATTTTTCATCCTCACTGGTTGATATGTGCAAAGCCATCTTGTTGTACAACGGTAATGACTTTTTGAACTGAATCTTTCAGTCCTTCGATATGAGTAATTAGTAGCGTAGTCTTGAAATGCTCTCTCAAGATGTCGAGGATTCTGGTAAACCCCTCCATGTTGTTTGCATCAAGGGCTGTTCCCGGTTCATCAAGAATAAAAAGATCTGATTTAGGCATATTGCTAACATTTAACAAGGCAATACGAATAGCCATTGCAGCCAGTGTTTTCTCTGCACCAGAACCTAACTCTAATGGACGGGCTTCTTGACCCTTATGCTGGATAAAGATGTCTAGTTTTCTGCCATTGTCCTCAAAATAAATCCCAAAGTCAGATACATTTGCCAATACTTGAGTGATTGCCTCGTTGATTAGTGGCAATTTCTTCTTAATAATACCAAATGCAATGCCATTCGGGTGCATGCACTTCATAAAAAGGTCGTATGCGGAGAACTCACGACGAGTTTTCTCTAGTTCTGCACGTTTATTATGGTTTTCAGCCAACTGGGCTTGCAAAGAACCTTCCTGTTTGTGCAATTGCAACAATTCTTCGCGGCATTTATTACACTTAGACTTTGTATTGTTGATATCGGTAACGATTTCTTTTTTGTATGTCTGAAGCATAGCCGCATTAATGATCGCCTCTTTGTTTTCCTCATAATAATCTAATTTTGTCCGAAGTTCCTCAATCTTGTTGGTCAAAGAAGTTCTTTTTTGCTGTTCTTGGCTTACTTGTAGCTGAAGAGAAGTAATTGTGTGCTGCGTTTCCAAGATTTTGGTCTTGGTGTTTGCAATCTTTTCCAGCGTGTATTGAGCCGTAGACTCTTCGACCTTTTTCTTTGCAGCAATAGACTTTTCCTCGGTAACAGCCAAAGAAAGATTCGTAGCAGGAATAAGTTCTTGTGCTTCAAAGGCGTTTGTAATAAACTTACAAGAAGTCTTGAACTTATCGCCACAGGGAATCTCTTCTAAGATTCCTACTCGCTTATTATACCTGTCTAAGTCCTTTTCCAGGCTTGCAGCCTCAGAAAGCAGTTCATCTAGCTGTTTTTTTAGTTTTTTGTTCTCAGAGGCTTCGTCTAAGAGTTCTTCTTCATTGAACTGTAGTAGAACATCCTCTGCTTTCGCTAAAAAATCACCGGAATCTTGAATCTTGTCTTCATAGCCCTTGATTTTACGATCGATGTTTTCAATCATAATCTCACTGGTTGCAATGTCGCTTTTCACTGATTTCGCATCAATGATCTCTTCTGGAACGGAATCAATCTTCTCCTCGGTGTCTTGTAATTCTGCATTTAGTTTTGTTAGTTCTTTTTCATAACCCTCGCAGGCTGTTTCTTTTTGTTCGATAAGGGATAACACTTCGTCTTGTTGGTTACCGATTTCTTCTTCATCGGCATCAAGATTAAACGTTTCCAGCTTTTTTAGATAGCCTTTTGTATCAGAGCTTTCTTTTTTAGCCAACCGGAACTTTCTTTCAAAGAACTCCAAGTCCAAAAACTTAGCAAGAATCTCTTTACGACGTGTTGAGCCTTCACTGATAAAATCAAGTGCGCCTAGCTGCGAAGACATAGATGTTGTTAGAAAGTCCTCCATTGTACCAAAGGTATGACGGATCTTGGCATCAGTCTTGTTACGATCTGTTGCATCCAAAATCTCTTCTTCGCCTGTGGCAAGATCCTTAACAGTAAACTTCACATCGGTGCGAGCCTCTGTGGTGACCTGTCCACGAAGTTTTCTTTCATACTTCTCGCTGGATCGCTCAACTGTGTAAAGCTTTGTTCCAACTTGGATCTTCACTTTGCCTCGACCATCTTGTTTGTAGTCGTTAATAATGTTTACATTCTTGCGGACATTCTTAGAAGTCGAGTTGTAAAGCGTGTAAAGCAATGAGTCTACTACAGAAGACTTACCTGAGTAGTTCTTACCAAAGATGCCTACCAGACCACGATTGCTTTCAAAGTCTAGTTTGTTGTTTTCGCCATAGTTGAACAGGTTGTCCCACTCAAGGTGCTTGAGCGACCAGTTAACATTGCGAGCTACTTCTTCGTTTTCTTCCGCTTCTTTGTTGAACCGCTCGTTTAAAGAAAATACTTCTTTTAGTAGTTCTTCGCTTGGTTCGTAGTCTTTCAGGTAATCACTAATGAACTCTTGTTGGACTTGAACGTCTCTAAGATTTTGCTCCGTAATATCGCCTGTGTGCGACGAAGATAAACTTACCCCAGCCCTGTTCAGGAAAGTAAGACTTTCGGGCTTAAATCGGGTTCTAACCACGTCTGTGGCTTTCCTGATTGTTTCCACTGGAAGCTTATTGTTAGCGACAACACGAACTCTAGCACCAAAGGGGATTTTGGTGTTTCTAGGGATGCGTCCTTTTTGTGTCAACTCGATTGTAATAAAAGGTTTTGGGTTTCTAAACGTAAAAAGTTCAACGTCCCAATCATCCTTGGAATTGATTGTCCAAAGAAGATAACCTTTATCTAGTTCCTCGGCATGTCCTTGTTGAATAGTTGAACCAACATAACGCACTCGACCGTGGTCGTCAAGGATTTGATTTGTTTTGTGGATGTCTCCCAACATTGCATAATCGTGTCCCTCAAAAATAGACACGTCATTCTCACCGTGTTCCATAACCCAGCCAAGCGATGTCTCGCAACCTGAAATAGAACCGTGATAAAGTGCAATGTTAATTTTATCTTCTCTTGTCGGCTTGACCCAATTCTCAGGGTCGAAAACAGACAAAACATTGAAAACAATGTTAGAATCCCAAACGTATTCGCCGGAATCTCTAAGAAGGTGTATGTGCTTGTGTTCTAACGCGGTCACTAAGGGGGTTATAGCGTCCTGTCGCGCCGTGTTTCGTAAATTACCATCATGGTTACCGGGAATAATAATAAGGGGCGCTATGTCCGCTAGATTCTTCAAAAAATCTGAAGCAAGATCAAAATACTCTGGTGACAAGTGGACCTTGGTGTGAGCCAAGTCTCCACAGTGAACAATAGCGTCAGGCTTTTGCTCACGGAGGGATTTGTAGATTTTATCGAATACAATACGATACTCTTTGTGATACTTTAGGTTCCGTATGTGTGTGTCGCTAATTTGGCAAATTTTGTAATTCAACTTCATTTAGTCTCCTTCACTGACTTCCAAACTTTTCGGCGGCAAACTTGACCGCAGTATGACTTGTTCAACCCGAATTTCTCGGCTATCTCTATCAAGGTCATTTCCTTGTTGTCGTAGATACGACGCATTTCTCTTACCTTATCAGCGGTAAGTTTTGCATTACCATTATTTGCTCCACTGTTGGCTTTGCTAATGGCTTCTTTCTTCTCTTCAGGGCAAGGACAGGTTTTGTATTCACCCTTCATACCCTTGTTCCACGCTTTCTGTCCCTTATGGGCTTGTGATAAGCGTTCACAGTGTTCTTTGGTTAGTTTTTTTCCTTTATTCCAAGGATCTTTTCCAGCCATAGGATTATTTGCTCCTTTGCGAGATTCACTTAGTCGTCGCTTTTCTTCTTCAGGCATACGGGCGTTTTTTCCACCTTCCCGCATATTGTATCCATACTTCTTATCCATTGTTTTGTATTTCTGGATAAGGTTTACTTCTATCTCGTTCATTTCTTCTATTGTATCACACTGTGCAAGGATTGTCCAGTGGATGTTTTCCCAGCCGTGTTTTCTTGCCGCTGAATAAAAGCGGCGTATGTTGGTCTTTGCTGCGTGTTTGTGTTCAATCTTTCTTCTGCGTAAGGGCTTTACTGTTTGCCCTATGTATCTTTTTCCGTTTGGGAACTTTGCTTCGTATACTATCATAGTGTTTCTCCTTTCTTACACTATAAATAGTATTGGTATTAGTCAAATGACCAATCTATTTGCAAAATGACCAATGTTATTTGTCCGTACATAATTTGTTGAACACAACTATGGTTGGGTTTTCTCCGAACATAGTTGAGTGAATCTTATATGTCTCTTCGTATTCCTTGCCACAAATACCATGAAAGGGAAGCTTTTCACTGGGCTTGGGTGTGTTCTTAGGTGGTTGGCAACCAAAGAACAGTGTAATAGCTAACATTATAACAAGCTTTTTGTAGTCTGTCAAGATTTTTCCTTTATTTGGTGATAAGTGGACTCTTAAAACAGAATGTTTCAAGTCCTAACTTTTTATTTAGTTCGTGATTTATTTCTTGCAGGCTGAGTGCCTGTACATAAGCAACGTTATTATAAAATTTTGATAAATCTAGAGAAATCAAATGGTCATAAACCTCTGGGTTTTCAACTTGCAAATACATTGTAGTTGTTTTAGATTTTACTTTACCGGAGATTTTTTCTATTTTACCACAACTATGACCAAAAACTATCATAGCCACGTTTGCCCCTTCTACAAACCCATTCCTCGGCAACACTTTCTTTAACAAACCATGATCTTTAATCTTAATTTTTTTTCTTGGTTGTTCCGTTCTTTTCCAAATTTGAAAAATAGTTTTAAGAACTCCCTTGTCAGAAGAGGAACTGTCTGGTTTATAAAAACAGTTCTTGGGCATTTCTATTTCAGAAACTAAATCAAAGTTTAAGTCAAGCGAATTTATAACTGACCATTTCCTCCAAGATTTTGGAACCAAGAACCCAATGTAGTCACAACCCTTTGCCGCATGATTAAAAAACTTTTTTGAAAGGGAATTAGCCCTGCCGAACGGTGGATTTGTAACGCACACAGTACCACTAAACTGAGTTGGGTCAACCTCTAAAAAGTTAGCCTCAATGATCCTGTCGTAACGTGGTTCAATGTCGTAAGAAATAATCTGGTCTTCTTTGATGCCTGCTCTAACAAGCCCCTTGATAAACTCTCCGGTGCCACCGGCTGGTTCTAGGATCTTGTGTTCACCAAGAGAAATATTGCGTGCCAACTCAGCGATACAGATGTCAACTGCAACTGGTGAAGTATAATACTGTTCTTTACCTGTTGTTCTTTTATTTGCGTATGACTGCTTTGTTTTGTGACCGTTTTTTACGTTATTCATTCTTCTCCTAGATGCAAGCGACTTGCATAGCCAATAAGCTATCGGGGTTTACCCAAGTTGCTTGTTCTTTTCTTTCTTGGAACTGACCCATAGTCATTTCCCCAACGTCAGCGAAGCCAGTAAGGTCCACCTTGTAAACATCAACATCGTATTGCAACAGCTTTTGCATAATCTTGTATGCTTTTGAATCAGCATCTGGATCAAGTGCAAAATAAACTGCTGTATCGCTCTGGACAATCTTTTGAAATAGTTTGCTTTGTTCTTTGAGGGTTGAACCAAGAATAGGCACTGCGTTCTCACCTGCTACGATTGCGTCAAAGACTCCTTCTACTAACACAACCTCTTGATCAAAATCCAAGTAAAGTTCGTTGAAAATAATGTCCTTGCTTACATTTGGGTTTTTATACTTTGCCCAAGATGACTTATAAGTTCTGCTTACAAAAAAGTTTGGGTCACCGTCTTTGTTAAAGGATGGCACAACAATTCGGTCTTTGTATTCGCCCCAAGGACAATAACCAATCTTCCAGAATAGTATTTCATCCATTGTGATACCTCGCTTTGCAAGGTAATGCCTTGGTGGCAATGACGACATCGGCAAGTCTGAGCGTCCTAAAAAGATAAAATGCTCTGGTAAGTCGATTACTTGTTCTACTTCTTCGTATTTTTCCTCGTTAAACAACTCATCAAAAAGAGATAAGTCGATGTCATTTGAAATCTCTCGCCATGCTTGTTGGTCTGTAAAAGAACCAAACCGGCGAATAATGCGATAAATCTTTTTACCTGCATAACCGCAGTGCCAACATTGAAACTTGTCTCGCTCGATGTTGACAGAAAGTTTATTTTTGTGGTGTTTACAATTAGGGCAATGAAATAGCCTTTCGCCACCTGTGGGTCGGAAATCTCCTAAGACTCTGCGTAGGATTGTGACTTTTTCCATACTGACCAACCTGCCTTTGCTATAACCCAACTGTCTGCCTTGTCGTAAGAGTCAGGCGTGGGATTTCCGTATCTGGTATATTGTACACTGAAAGTAGGGTCGTTGTCAAGAACAAACTGCAAAACAACTGGTTTTGCTTTTTGACCTCGGGGAACTTTGATGCCCACTTCCTTTCTAGCTTGCCCTGCGGTGAGGTATTTTGGTTCCAATCCAAAGGACGAAAAGCAGATCCAACTAACAACCCCATTGAATCTTTGCAATGCAGCCATTGTTTTCGCAGATGAACCACCAGAGTTAAAAAACATAAACGGTTGTTCAATATAGATCTCAGAGACTATGTGCCCTTTTTTTGTGTTTACTATGTTTATAAGTGAGTTTTTTATAACATCGCACTTGGTAAAGAAATTTTTATGCTTTCTCAAATCAATTGATTCGCAGTATTGTACTTCACCTTGTTGATTGATTATTGATACACCTGTGATAGATGTGGAAACGTCTAATGCTAATATCATACTTATTATTATACTATAAGTCAAGCTTTATTTTAAAGACATAAGAGTCGTTAGTTCTTTTTCTCACAGGTCTGGCTGTTTTTGCTATGGCAATAAGATTTTTGTCTTCATCATAAATACCAACCTTAGAAATGTATGTAACAGGCTCGTATTGTTCTGAACCGCTTACAAAGTAGGATTTAACCGTGTTTTTAATTATTGAACCAGAACCTTGTGAATAAAAATCCTTAGCCGAAACTGCACTATCTACTGAGCCGCTGGCTATAAAGGTGGGATTGTTTGAGAAATTAAATTCGTTAGTTCCCGCTTCGCACATCATAGTCATAACTGGAACAGTGTTTGTCCCTTCAAATTCCAAAACCCAAGAACCAGAGTCTGGTGCGTTTGATGAACCTGTAAATGGTCCAAAAAAGGTCCATTTGGGTTGTCCAGAACTTGCATCCCAAAAATCCAACGCGCCGGTTGCGATTGGCAATGACGATGTTAAAAGAAGGAAACCTTCGTTGTAAAGGACAGTACCAATTATTGTGCCGGATAACGAGGCTGTGCCGAATGTTTGGATTAAAGCTCCATTATTACCTTGGTCTTTTGCTTGGGCAACCAGTGTTCCTGTGTAGAAACAACTTAATTTTACAGAACCTTTTTTTATTGTTTCGCCGTAAAAAATAGATGGTATAGAAATTAAATTTGTACCTGTCAATTCATAATTTGAGTAGTTGTAAGCTGGAGAGAGGTTTGTATAATGATTTAGCGTATTTTTTAATGCTCTTTTATTCGTGTCAGACATTTCATATTGTCTAGTAATAGACGAGGTTAACGGGTATGTTCCGTTTATTGTCTCACCAGGGTTAGCAGCGGAATAAGCCGCGTCAGTAGTTACAGTAAAACTATTGCCTGCGGCGTCTTTGTTAATGAATGGAAAAACTAAATTACCAGAGTCGCGGTCGACGTTTATCTGGTATAGTGATACAGAACCGGAATCAACGTTACTACCCTGCTGGACGTTTTCGTTATAAAAAGCATTACCGCTGTGGAAGTCAACCCTTACGCGGGGATGAGTCTTTAGAAAATTCGTGAAGACTTGGTTTTCCGAAAATTTCTTCATTAGTAGTCAAGTCTGACCCTCAACACATACTCGGTCTCTGGGGTCTTTCTGAGTGGTTCAGAAAGTTTAGCGACTGCTAACAACTCGTTTTCCTCTGAATATAAACCTACTGTTGTAATGTATGAAATGGGAGTGTCTGTTGACTCGTCCTTTACAACAATCTTTGAGCTTGAAAGGTAGGATGGGTTGCCAGAGTAGTTAAACTCATTATGCCCTGCTCTACAGAAATAAATTGATGATTGCAATTCCGTGGTGTTGTTGAAAGAAATGTTTTCTACTCTTTTACGGAAGTTGTTTGCAAATTCGTCGTTGGTTCCTGAAGCAATCATGTCAGCCAATGAACCGGTGCCGAAAGAGGCTGAGTATTCTCCAACAACATCAGAGGTGTCAGGGAATGCTGAGTTGATACCGAATGTACCTGTAATTGGCAGTACAACAACACCTGCTTGGTAAAAAAGAAGTCCAGCGAAGGACAAACCATTGCTACCAACGCTCGCGAACTGTGTGTTGAAAGGTGAGTTTGGCGCTGCGGTGAGCGTAGTACCTGTTTGTTCAGTAACATAAAGTACGGCATACTCTCCGGCTGGGGAGTTGATTCGGTAATCACTTGCTGCACCAAAGTCGCCGAACGTTAGTTCGCCAGCGGGAGCCGCAAAGGCACCCGACATTTTCATCTTCATTGCGAAAGTGCCTTTTTGGATTTCGTCTTTTGACAACAAGCGAGAGAAGTTAACGAAAAATACATTGTCGTATTTATCTCCCTCTGTTATATCACCATTCTCATCAAATTTACGAAGGGTGCCGTTTTGGTCGAAACCATTAAGGACTTGTGCCATTGAATTGTAAATGTTAATGCGCTTTCTTCTAGCTGAATCAGCAAGCTCTGTTGCCAGGGCGATTGTGCTAGTGTGAAAACCAACAGATAGGTCGTAAATGTGGTTAGCTGATGAACTTAGGAACGGGTAATCAAAAACAGACTGAAACATTCCGTGTGTGTAGGTTCTAACATTCGTATCGGCAGGAAACGTTCCATAGGATCCTGATGCTAGTGTTCCGGTAAGAGGAATCGCCTCGTGGAGATTCGTCGTGACGGTTGTTTTGTCGTTGGGTTGAAATTTTTTTCCAAATTGTGCCATTTTGTTATCCTACTGTTAAGTTTTTTAGAATGTCTTCACTTTGATGAAGCGAAGTGGGACTGTCAAGTTGTATCCAGTTTTTACACCAGAGATTCTTAAATCCGTGTCTATGTTGTAAACCAAGGTGTAAATCCCGGTGTCGGTTGTATCGGCTGTGTTACCAAACTTCTCAAACAAGAAATCTGAGTAAGCTAGATTGTCAGAAGCGCGGACGCTTAATTGTAAAGCCTGTGTGTTGTAAGGTCCAGCTATTGTTGATGGACTTGTAGTGTCTGATGCATCGAAAGCTGGTGCAGCTTTAAAGTTTGTAGCGTTGCTACCGTTTGATGTGCTTATTAGATAAGTTGCAATGTTATCATCGTCAATGAAAACTGGTTCTAATTCTGTTCCGTCGCCGTTAACTACTGTTCCAAGGCGGTTGTCTAAGTAAACAAAGTAATCTGTTTCGGTCATCTCGTTTGGGAGTTGTTCCGTAAATGAAACCTGTGTTGTATCAAACCCCTGATTAAGTGTAATCATGTTTTGACGTGGACCTGCTTTTCTAGAAAAGAAATTGCCAGCAACTAAGGTTTTTGCGGTGCTCGCACCGTCGCTGAAACCATAAACAGCGCCGTTTTTGGCACCTGTTTTAAAGTCTTGTTCTGCGTTAACTAATGCAACAAATGTATCAGTGGTGTTGTTTAGGGCAAAGCCACTGATGTTACTTTGATCTAGTTTTGAAATTGGTAAGTAAAGCAAATCTGTTCTACTGTATGTTACCAATTGTGATTTCATTGAAGCAGCATTATCGGTTATAGCCTCTAAGATTGGTGTTTGCAGGATCTCAAGATCTTGAAAAGCACTGCCTGTTGCCGTGACGTATTGTGAATAATCGATTTCGTCATCGCCCAAAGCGAATTTTGCGATCTTAAAAGAGCCGTCTCCTTTGGAAAGTCTTTGACGCCCTAAGTCTGTAAGGACTGCATCTAAGATAATGTCGCCTGAATTGTTTAGAAAAGCCATGTTGTTCTGCTCCTGTTCTCAATAAATAGGTGTTTCACATCTATTTTGCTATTATTGCTTCTAATTTTTTTGTTCTACCTCTTGAAACTCTTCTTCAAAGAAGGGATCTTCTGCGTCTAGCAAAATCTCTTCGTATTTAAAGCCTCTTGGTAGTTGTTTTTTGTCGGTTATTTTCGCTATCTTCTTTTCATAGAATACATTAATGTCAAACTTTTTATTTGTTTTCTTTGATGTTATTCTAATTTTGTAACTTTTGCCAAACGGAGAATCCTCACCAACGCCAATAACACCTGCGCCATTCACTATGGTATGCGCCAAGTTTGGGGCGGCGTACACTCTTTTTTGGAATGAAGGAGATTCTTGTAATTCTGGTGGTAATCTAACTTCTGTCATGTCGAATACAGACTTCGTTGGATTGATGTATCCATCGTCATTTATAATGTTTAGCTTGTATACAACTGAAGGATTTGAAATGTTACCATTAAAATCAACAACTCTTCCCATTAACCAGTAATCTTTGTTTGGTACAATGTCTGTTAGCGTAACGGATGAGCCGTAAGGTAAGTTATTTTCTTTTAGTTCTTCGACTTCAATCGGGTCAACCGTGTTTTTAACGGTTACCAACCTTGCGGCTGCGAAGTCTTCAAAGCTTTTCGGTGGTGTGTCTAAAATAAAAAGTTGAAATTCGTTTATGTCTTCCGACTCCGTTTTAAAATACAATTCATCACCGGCAAAACTGTAAAATTGTCTTGCATACTGTTCCGCTTTGTTGTTTGTGGAGTCTTCACCTTGAAGAATTGAAACACGTTTGTCCTTGTATTCGTCTACAAACCCAGTAAAAACCACTGTAGCTTTGTTATCCACGTTCTTGTAAAAGTATAAACCCAAACTTGGGTTGGCAGGGGCTGAGTCATAGACTACAATTCCATCTTTGCCAAAATAAGGAACTTCTATAAAGTTAACTGATGGGTTTGCTTCTACTTCAAAAAACAAATCTGGGAAATCATTGCCTGTGGATAGATCTGCTATTTTAAGAATTAACTGATCATCGAACAAGTCCTCTGCTGTGGAGAGGTTTGCGGCGGCTTTGAGTTTGTCCGAGCGGACGCGGTATTGATAATCAACTGCAACAGTTGCTTTAAGAGAGAAAATCTCGTATTTAAAGTCGGAACCTCTATTAAAACGCAGGTTTGTATCAAAGATTTGAACCAAGTCCAAGGTTGGAAAGTTTGGAACAAACCAGTGGGACACTTTTCCAGTGAATTTGTCAGTTCTTGTTATTCTGTAACAAACTGTTTCGCTGTAATTTGGACTAATGAAAAACTTTTCGTTATCCAATAGTGTGTCTAATACTAATTCTTTAATTCTTTTCTGGTATAAAAGACCACTGATCTTTTTTGTGATGTTGGAACAAGCAGCCTCATTGGAGGTTTCGCTTAATTGAAAAGACAAAAACGAGGGATCTTTCAAAAGAGGTCCAGAACTAATAACCTTTGAATCAAATGTGGAAACCTCTTCGCCTGTTTTATTGTTAAACACCTTGAATGGTTCGCTTTTGTCATACCAAGGTTTTCCAACGTATTTATCTGGAAACATCGATGCCTCTGCATACAAACCTACAATCTGTTGAAACACGGGTTGAATGTCGGGGTCGTTAAAAAAGTTTATAAACGAAAAACCATTAATCAAATTGGGTCTTTCTGCACTGAATTCTGTTTTTGAATAAAACGGCACGAGATCTGGCAACGCTTTGATGTTTTTAACAGCGTCGGCTTGAGCCGCATACTGCTGTTGAGTGTTTGTTTTAAATCTTGCAAGGCTTCTGAGTTTGTTTCCTGCGATGTTTTCACAACCTTGTAAGAATGTATTGTATGTCTCCAAATCAAAAAACACCATGTGGCTCATTGATTTTGTTTCTGAAATACTGTAGTTTAATCCTTTGGTCTTGTTATCGTCGGTCAAGAGATTAGACTCTATCATTTTGTAAAAAGAAGGAACAAGATCACTTTTGGTTGAAGCGTTCCCAGAAAACCTTTCAAACGGGTCTTCGTTAACGTAGCGGTTAAAGAATGATCTTATTTTGTAAAAGTAGTATGGAAGTTGGTCTTGCTTGGCTTCTGTATTTTTTAGTGCCTCTGATGAATCTGAAGGTAGAATACTGCTTTTGTCAGTTATTAGTCCTGCAATAAACGAAACGTCAAAAAACAAGTCCTTTTCAAAAATTGGAGTTGCTACTAAATCAACAATGTTCTTTTTAAACAGACCAGCTAAAATAACAGACGTTAGAAACGCAGCGCCTGCGTTCTTTTTCTTATCATTACCGCTAAACAAGGCTACCATTTCATCAAATTTCTTTTTTGCCTCTGGTCCTGCTGTAAAGTCCTCGACATCCACCAAGTATATCTTTTTGGAGCGGCTTTGGGCTTTTACTTTTACTTTGATTTTATCAGTGTTGCTAAAAAGAAGTTGTTGTAGTTTTTGTTCAGCATCTGGTACGGTTTGCAGGTCGAGGCGTTTTCTGATACCATCGATGACAGCGTTGCCAATTAAATCACTTGGTATGTAAACTAATTCTTCTTGATATAATTTATTACTCATTAGTAGCCTCCACCGCCGAAGCCACCACCGGATCCACCGTCAGCACTAAAACTAGTGCCCATGGTTGGTTGGACCGCTGCCGTAGCAGTTGTTCTTGTTGTTGTCGCTGCCGTAGCAGTTGTTCTTCTCGTCGAAGTGGTTGTGGTCTGAGGTGTCGTAGGTGTTGTTTGTCCCAAGATTGCTTGGACATCACCAATAAGCGCATCACCGACCGTAGTAGAAGACGTTTCCTGAGCTTTTGCGACGGCAGCTACCGAGGCGGTTTCTACTAAGGCGCTTGCAGCCTTTTGTAGACCGACACCGGGACTAAGGTCTGTGACTGTCGGCAAGAAATCAAAAGGTGTGGATGTTGAAATTGGTACCGCATCAGTCGTAATAATAAAGTTTGTATGACGGATTGTGTAGTCTGGGTCAACTGGAATTCCGGCTTTCATGGTCATGCGAACCAAAATTGCTTCGTTGGGGTCTACTTTATTGATCACATCCAATGTTAAAGGCGAGTATGTTGGTTTGTTTGTGGATGAATTGAACTCTGAAACGTATTCTAATTGGTATGCGTTCATAAACCTTGTAACAAACGTGGTTGGATTTGCCTTGTAAAAAGGAGTAATAAATTTGATAATTTGTAGCAATTTGATAAACGAAGGTTCACCATTAATTAAAAGATTGTCGGTGTTCGTTCTTCCCAAGATGTAGCTGTGTTTTTCATCGGGAACTGGATTTCCTTCGTTAGGAGTCATCTTTTTGATCGCTTGCAGTGCTATTTCAGCCACTGGGGTGTTGGCAGCTTCCAAATAAAGTGCCTTGGCTGTTTTTTCTTCCAATTCGCTCTTAGCTGTGGCGATTAATGCTTTTAAAATAGCTTCAAACGCATTTGTCTGCTTTTTATTTCTTTGCCCTTTGGTAATAACCGGACGAGCGTTTTTAACATCTGCTGGAACAAATTCGTCTGGTGTTGTTTTTGCAACTAGCTTTTTGCTTAAGGGTGGGACAATTTCTGCGCCATCCAACGACATAAGACCGAAAAGAGCGTTTTCTTCGCCGGTAAACGTTCTAGCTGGGTTCTTTACTTCTAATTCAGCTTGCATTAGAGCGCTTGTAGCTGTTTCTTCTAGAGTATCCAAGTCATCTACCAAGTTGATTGATGTGTCGTCAATCATAATTGCAACTGGGGTTACTGATAAATCAGCGGCATCTTGCGTAATCTCATCGTCTTTGTATGTATTGATGTTGTTTTCACCGCCGAAAAAGTTAAGCAAAGTCCCTTCTGTTTCAATGCGAGAAACAAGTGCTGCTGGTGTGATTTCAAATCCGCTTAATGTGGATGTTTCAGGTGGCGGTTCAGCGTATAAAAAGTCGTAAAACACTCTACTAGTTGGTGTCTTGTATGGTTTATCATACTTCTGTGTTATTGTTCTGTAAGGCTCCTGTTTCTTATTAGCCTTCTTTTTACTTGAAGATGATGCGAGAGTTGTAAAATTTATCCCTTGTGTTTCGCCGATGTCTTGCATCGTTTTAATTATTAAATTGTAATTCTCTTTGAGTTCAAAAAGCTGTTTAGTCGAAACCAAATCTCGGGATGTTAATTTTATACCTTCACTTGGTAGAATGTAGTTGTAGAGTTTTTCTAGAGTCTCTAATAAATAAAACTTGTAAGTCGTATTGATGTCTTGGTAAAATTCACTATTAAGAAAATCGTCTGTAAAATAGCCAGAGACGGGATTTAAAATTACAAGCTTACCAGCGGGCGAAACTGTTTCAACGTTGCTTATAAGCGTGTCTAGGACGCTGCTTGCCAAGTTTAATCTAGGCATCACATACTGTAACAATTGCTCCCAAGGATTTTTGGCACGGACTTCAATAACATACTCAAAGTCCTGAATGTCGTAAGAATCTTGGAAAAGGTATGCACATGCTTTTTTGTTTGAAAATTCCAAGCCTTCGTATAATTCTGGGGCTGATAGTTCAACTTCTTTACCTGATTTTTTGTATACTTTTTTAACTATGATTCCCTCTAATACATTTTGATAAGTCTCAGGTCTTTCCAAGATGCCGGGGTATGATGTCAAACTTTCTGCCAACGCCTCTTTGTTTAGAAAAAACACGCCGTTTACTTTTTTATTGTATCCAATTGAAACTGTGGGGGCTGTCAAAATTGCTTTGGGTTTTGACAAGGCTTGCCAATTATCAAATGCTTTTTTTGAAAGAAGTCCGGTTATGGCTTTTTCTACCGTGCTAATAACTAATTTGTTTGGATCAAACACGGGGCTTTGGTCTAAAAAGTCAACATCTACTTTTTTGTCGCCGAAGACAGTAGAGCCAAACACTTGTGGTTGAAAGTTCTTAACCAAAGGAACGTCTACATAATCCCTTACTGTAAAGATTATTTTTTCGTTTTCTCGGAACTCAACGTTTGGAACAACAAACAAAAACAGGTCTTTGAGTTGGGCTGAAGAATAAGCGATTTGGAATTCTTGATTGTTTACAAATACCGGAGCCACTTCGCCATCCACCAATCTTGTTTTAATTTGTGTAGAATCAACCTTTAGCGTTGTGTTGAACGATGCAATTGCGTCACCACTCTTAAATTTATTCGCCTTGTTATCGGTTAGTGCCTCAACAATTCTGTCTCGGAGGGTCAGGATTTGAGGTTCGACAATGGCAGTAATTTTGTCAGCAGTCTCGGGTAGTGAAAGATCTGCTTGTGCAAGATTTGACAAGTCTGGAATCAGTAAACTTCCCGCTGTTATGTTAGCTGTCGCTTGGGCGGCTGCTGCCTTTGTTACCTCAGAAACACATTTGTCTAAATTGACAAGAGCCTCTTTTGCTTTTGTTGGTGCATTGGCTGGTGGATTGGAAATAAACTCTTTTACTTCATTCGCATCTGCTGTTTGTGAGTTGGTTTCATTATCTGGATTTCCATAAAGGAAAAAAGATACCTGTTTAATTGTGCTAATCACATCTCGGATTAGTTCGGCTCGGTCTGGAGAATCTGTGATTAAAAACTTGGCATTGTATAGTCCGTCTGGTCCTGTTGTTGCGTCTAACAAATCAAAAACGGTAATACTGTCATTGAGATTTGTATCAGCTTGAACAAGGTTCGTGTGGCTAATGTCTATTGTAAACAACTCGTCTGCGGCTTCAGACAATGCAAGCTGCTTTACAGCGTCAGTCTGCCCAACGAATTCTTGTTTTATGCCGATGCCGTTAAGCACCACTTCTGGTATTAGTTCTTTACAACTCATTTATCTTCTTCACATACAACGCTTGGTTTTGCGTTAGGTCTCTTCTTTGTAATTAGTTCGGAAGGGAATAGTCTCTCTGTTTCTTCGTCCAATAAGACATCTAAACTTTCTCCGAGCAGATTGTCGTAGTCTCTTTCAATGGCTTGGAACTTTAATTGTTTTTCGTTTTCTTCAGTTGGTGTCCTTGGTGCGTAATCATCAATAATAAACAATTTTGGTTGAAAGTGATTGGAGCCCGTAATTTCAAACACCTCGATTTCAAAGTTGTCCTCAAAATCTCCAAACTGTGTGTTGTATTCGCGGATCTCCATTAAAAGTGGATCTTCTTTCGCATACACTATTGCTTGTTTCTCGTGGAAATAGTATCTGTATGAACTTGTTATGTTTAACTGAGGAATGTCTACAATAGCGGCTTCGACAACTTGGCTAGAACCTGTTGTGAGGTTGTTCTCGTTGTCGGACAATAAAGACACTTCAAAGTATGGTGCGTTTTGCGTAAGAGAATCGTAAGAACCAAGAGGCGCTAAGTAAGGGGATTCCTTTAAATAAACATTGACCTCTAAGTTTTGAGTGTTCATTTTGTTGTTTTTATTAAAGTTTGTGCTACCCTTGGACTTACCAGTTCTAAAACGGGCGCTTGTCTTGGGATAGGGTGAATCATCTAAGATTCTATCTTGGATAAAATTTTGTTCCTCTTCGCCACCGGCATGAGCAACGTCGTACAAGACATTGTCATCGTAAAATTGGTAAAACGCTGGCTTTAGTTTTCCAAGTGCTAGTTGTCTTCTTCCCTCTGATGTTAATTGAACGTCGAGGACTTCTTCTTTTTTGTTGAAAAATGTCATTCTTCATCCTCCCCTAATTCTATTTGTGCATCCACCTTGGCTAATTCGATTAGCGAGAAGAAGTCATAGGGATAATTGTATGAGTAGGCAAGTCTATTTCTGCCAAATTCTTTGAAAAAGGGCAGGTCGGCTTCAAACCCAGTAGCCTTGAAATCAAACTGGAATTGATCATCAGTTGTATTTTTTGTAATCTTTGAATACTCAAACTCAGCCCTCTTTTTAACCTTGAATACAAAGAAGTTCAAATCAAGCAAATTGATTTCATCTAACGTTTTGTTGCCTGAGTTTAATACAACACTGTCCTCTGAGGCGAGTAAAGTTTGAATGTTTCCTACAATAGTTTGTGCAGGGTTCGTGGCTGAGAGACCTTTTACGTCTTGGGGTTTAAAGTTTGCATAATTCGTGTCTAAATCTATAACAGACTCTTGGTACAAAGTGGTTAAACCGGCGTCGGGTAAGACACCTTGCCAAATGTTGGCTAAATCTTCTTGAGAAAGTGTTCTGCCAAATTCAAAAATGTACATCAATGGTTTCTTGACGTTTTCTTCGTTAGGGAACGTCACAAAGTCCATGAATGGCGGAAAAATGTATTTTTTCATCAATCTTATCTGGCGAATGATTTGGTCATCGCCATTTTTAACAGATGGGTTGTTTGCTCTGTCCAGAATAGTTGAAAGAAGATTTGGATTAAAATCAAAAAACTGTTGTTTCTCATCTGGGTTTTCTGGATCTGTGTAATAGGGTAGAACCACCAAAGCTTCTTCAACTTCTCTTGAAGTGGCTAATTGTCCAATTGCTCTTTTTTGTTTCTTCATTCCTAGAGCGTCGGCGAGAGATGCTGTTGGTGCGCCTCTAGTGGTAAAGCCATCAGCAAGTTCGGCAAAAATTCCCGTATCACTGTAATTTGGAATTTCTCCATATTGATGCCACATTCCTTTTGGTGCGGTGGTTGAACCCTCGGCGGGGCGAGTGATGGAAACGTCTTTAAAGTTTAGAACTGGACACTCGTATTTGGAGTGAATAACTAGTTTCTTTCTTGGTGTATCAAATGATTCAAACTCAATAACATCACCGTCTTCGTTAAACTTTGTTTTCTTTTCTTCAACAACTGCATCAACAACAAAACTTGAGCTAATTTGCATGTCGGCGTTGAGTTGAGACATGGTTAGGGGTGCTTGTAGACTATTAACAAATGTTTGGTCTTCTAGGAGAACCGTGTATGGGTTTTCGTTAGCCCTCAAGTAACTAATTGTCATTTTTGACACAATCTCATCTAAAGTGTGTTGTTCCTTCGTTGGCTGGAAGGTGTATTTAGCTCTGGCGAATCCGTTGTAATACGGAGGTGTAAATGATGAAAACTTTCTGGTTGAGACACTGCCTTTACCAGAGTCAGATCCCGTGTATGCAGTAGAGATAAGCGGGAAACCAAATGCGTCACTACGATCGTACATTACGCAGTTTTTCTCTGGTTCAAGAGACGCTGTGGAATCAGCGAAAACGTCTTTAATTGGATCTGTGCCAGCAATGCCGGGGATGTTTTTTATACTCTTCTCTGCGTATTCTCTAACTGAAGAAACGTCCGCGTTTGTGAGCGAAAGAACCATCTCGTATTCTTTTGTTGTGTCAAATGTAAAAGTATCTTTTGCCAAGCTCTCAAATGAGACCAAGCCCCTTTTCAAGAAAAAGTTAACGGTTTCTGCAAAGAAGTTGTTAGCAAACAGTGAATGGTTAATTTTTGGCTTTGAACCAACAAGAGAAAATGAACCAGTATTCGTAGCTAAATTGTTTGGATCGTATTGAACGTATTTTTCTTTAAATTCTGTGTAAGGATCCAACATCGCTTCAAATGGGACACGATCTACAGCGCCGCCGACATCTTCAAAAGATGGACCAATTCCAACAAATCTGTTTAAGTACGGAAAACTAGAAGAATGTGGTGCATCGCCAGTCAAGATACCACCTGTCACTTCAAGCATAACAGCAGCCGAAGATGTTGCTACGAATTCATCTGTTATTGCATCACCAAAGAAAGTATTACCGTTGACAACTTGAGTTGAACCTGTTTGAATAAAACAAAATTGACGACTAAAATCAGCGATGGATGGGTCATCAAATTTAAAAAGCGGGTAATCAACAGCAAGCCCAGACTTGATTGTGTTAAACAAAATACCGGGAGTAACGTATGGTTCAAAAAAGAATTGTTTTGGATTTTTAAAACTAAGACCGTCATTGGTAAAAGTTTCCAAAGTTCCTATGTAACTACTGCTTAGTTCTTTTGCCATTTGTACCGTGCGCTGTTGTGGGTAGAAACCCTCATAAGGCAATAGTTTCAAAAGTGCTTTAGCCTTTAGACCGAAGCGTTTTACGCCAAGGTCCGTATCCTCTTGGACTGTTCCAAGAACATCTGACAATTCTGCTGCCGAGTATCGCTGTGCAATACTAGTATCTGATGAGCCAGTAAGGGAAAAGAAATCTGCGAGTTGAGTTTTGAAATCAAAACCATTTGATAAGTAAGTTTCAATGTGATCGTCTAAACGGAACTCAGGGACAATAGAATAATCTTTTCCTTGTATTCTTAATACTTCGGCATATTCTGCATAGGAATTATAGAACGGTTCTTTACCAGATTGTGAACCAACTTCCCAAAGGGCTTCGCCTGTATTGAGAATCCCACCGGTCACAGCCGTGGTTATCACACCGGGGAGCGGTAGACCAATTGTGGTTGTTATGGGCTCGATTGTTCTTCTGGCGTAAAGAGGACCATACTTTAGGTTTCCTCCTGCAATGTCATCTGGGTAGAAATGGAACGTTGTGTAGGAATTCTGCAAAATACCAGAACCTGAAGGGTTGTTAGGACCGTACTTGGCTGCTGTGCCGGGATCCTCGGAGTCAGTTTCGGGAGTAGAGGTTGCAAAATCATCTCTTGCGTCCATTGACCAACGAGATTGGAATGGTGTCCCTTCTTTTCCTGCAAAGCTTGAAAAAGTAAAACCATAAACATTGGAAGTTAAAGTTTGTTGCCTGTCACCTCTGTCAGAGCGCCACCATTTATTATCGAACACATCGCGTGTCCTGGTCTTATTCAAGAATTGAAACTCGGTTTTTGGGTAAATGTTACTGCGAACAGTCAACCTTGAGATTTCCAAATCTTCCTCATTATTTACTTTGTCCAAAAAGGTTATTTTATTGTCAAGAGCTTTCTCAAAGGGTGCCTGCCTGACCTGCAAATCAATGTTAGTAAAACCTAACTTTTGATTTTCAAACGTTGATTTAATGTCAAAAGAAGTATCCTTTAGCTGAATAAAGATAGGTTCTGTTATTGATACAGCGCTTTGTGTAACGTGAGTAAGGGAATTAATGTTTAAAACTCCATCTCTTGTTACAAGTTTCGATGATGTAACGTATGAGTATACATTTTTTGTTCTTTGGTCTCGGACAATTGGGTGGGCATCTTTACGATAGGCTCGCCATGATGGAAAACCGTATGGTCCGTTTACGTTCAAAAAGAAAACATCGACATTATCAGCTAGTCCTGCAACGCTGGAATAGTTTGTTGGTGCTATGATTTTATTGGTGGATGGTTCTAATTCATAATGGTAACCAGCTTCGGAGGCGAAATCACCGGGAGTCGTTATGTAACTAAAGTTGATAAGGTAGTTCTCGGCGGTCTCAAAGTTTCTAATTGTAGATGTTAAAAAAGCTATCTGCTCATTTGGCGCAAACTGACTAGATGTTTGGTAGCGGTTAATGTCAGCGGTTTTGTATGACTCAGCGATCCAAGCGTATTGTAAATCAGTAGCTGGAAGCTGAGTCTGAACAAAAGCGTTGTCAAATACCTTTTTGTCTACAATGGATGAGCCTGAAAATTCCTTTCTTGTGTAGCCGTTTCTGGCAATTTTGTGATAAGATGGAATCTTTGTTGATCCAGATTGCAAACCGCCGAAAGCAGAAGGAGTTTTATAAAATACGTTCAGTGGGTCTCTAACAGTAAGGTTTCTAAAGTTTAAACTGTTGTACACAGAGAACTCTCGTGCCGCTTTATCTAATCCACCACCCATTGTTTCAGGTGAGCCGGGGGCATTAAATGTACCTCTAATAATTGATTTATATTTGTTTCTTGCTGGAATAGAATAATCCACGACACCCGACAAAAATTCTGAGTTTGTTAAGCTGGAGCCTTGTTGTTCTATCTCTAGATACTTTCCACCAAGAGCACCTTTTTGTCCGACTGCTTGGACTACTTCATAGTCTTCTCTAAAATTGCCAACAGTTGAGGTTGCGAAATCTCTTGGTGCTGCGGAGTTGGTTCGTTCGTCGTTAGAAGCTGTAACAAAAGGTCTGTTAGTGATAAGCACTGGTTTAACGTTACCACTTAGGATAGTTGCGCCAAGCTCTTCAACATTAACATAGTTTGGGGTTTTAACAGATGATGACGCGAAGTTAAACGAACCTGCTGCGCCTGCACGGCGATCATTTAACAGAGAAGTCCTACTTGCAACGTTCGCCATACTAACAATACTGTCAATAGATCCAGTTGGTCTAAATGATTTAAACTCTAGAGTTGGGTACTTTAGTGGGTATTTACTTCTTTCTAGAACGTGGCTCTCTACTACGTTAGTAGCCTCAGAAACTAAGTTCGTAGTTGCTGGAAGCATGTTCTCTATAATACTCTCGATAACACCGTCTAGCCATTGGAAGTATTCAACAAACTTTTCTAATTCTGGGGAATTCTCGACGCTTTCAAAATAAAGTCGGCGGAGACCTTCCATGTCCTTGTAGTTTACGCGGTATTTGTTAACCGGATTACCTATTAAGTAATTAAAATCTGTGACTCCTGCAAAGGATTTTAGTATGTCGGAAGAAATTACTTCGTACATGCTCTTTGCCAACAATACTGCATCTCGCGTTGGTGCTTCGTTCGGTTGAAAAACTATTGTTGATTCTCCCTCGGCGTTTACTACATTGGCTGCGGTTGACTCATCAGGAAGGGTATTGAGGTATTTACTAACAAATTCTTTTTCGTATGAATTCGTGCCAGTTGGGAAACTAAACCCAAAACCGTTGTACAATTTAGAAACAGCGGTGCCATAACCTGCAAAGCCATTCGCTAAACTTAGGGATGCAGAAGTTGTATCTGAAACTTCAAACTGACCCAAAGAGTTCGGCTGAGTTACTTGTTCAAAATCCCATTCAAAGATTTTTGTTAAATACTGTGGGACAAACTCAGTGTCATTATCGTTTTTTCTGTTTGCATTTTCAAAGGGGCGGAGGCGTCCTTCGCTGTTCTTGTACTTTGCATGTAAAAACACTTCTTCTTCTTCCAAAGAATCAGCATAAAATTTACAATTTCCGATTCGCGCTTGGCTTTTGTAAACAACAGAACCTGTAAAGTTGGTTCTTTCTGCGCCGACAAAAACACGTTTTGATTCCGCCAACATCAAAGTTCCGGTAGCTGCGCCGATGCTAGATGTTATGTTAAACGAATTAATAGTTTGACCAGAGTCTACTTGGTAACCGATGAGCCTTGCGACGTATTCTTTTGAAATTGAGGTCGGTAAGTTTCTTGCATCGCCTTCGGGTTCTACAACAATTGCCAAGTTCCAGTTTGTGTTGTCATAAACTTCATAAATGTCTGATTCCACTGCTGTGAATTTTCCGTTTGAGGAAGATAAGACAAACTTAGCATGGCGATCAGTTTTACCGTCATGAACAGCGTATGCAGACATGCCAACAACGTCGGCTGAATGCCAAGTTGCGTCAGATGCTGTAAGAGCGTTTGCAGCGTGTACACCGAAGAGCGAACCAGAAACATCATACCCAAAGTAAAAATCACTATTGCTTGGGGCTTGCACCGGAAAGTAAACACTACTTTCAATTGAAAAAGCTTTTCCCAAGTCTGCTGTTACAAAGGCTTGGTTGTTACTATCTGATGATGTGAAGTTAAAAATAGTTGATTCGTTGGGCAACTGTTTATTGGCAATAAAATTTTTCAAACCATAGAAATCTATTGATTTATCTTCAAACACGTCAAGCTGATCACGGTTGGCGATGTCAGATGTGGTAAAGTTTGAATAATTCCTCATTCTAAACATGTTTTGGTTTACGCCGTAACAGTTTAACAGGTTACGAATAGAATCTTGTGTGCCCTTTGACTTGTAGAGAAACAACATGTTGTTGTAAATGTTTCGGTAGATTGTGTTTTTTAGATCCGAAATTGAGCCAGATACAAGGTTGCTTGCCAAGGTTTTTTCGTTTAAATCAGAAAGTAAATCTGAACCTACTAAAAAGTTGTCAGTGTCAAAGCCATGTGATTCCAACATCTGACGATAGTATGGAAAGATTTTTAAGTCCTGATCTTGGAAGTTTTTATCTTTTACTTTCTCAAACGTGCTTATTTGAGCATACAGTTCGTCAAAGTATGCACCAATGATGTGTGAAAGATAACGTAATTCATTGTTATCTTGCTCTCTAATCCACGCAGGCATGATTTGATAGAAGCTGTGGTTGTTATCGTTGTCAAACGCTTTACCGTCTCTGGAACCTGTAGATTCAAGAGCGGCGACACTTGGATGAAATGAATAAATAATCGGATCTGGAACTTCATAGTATTCAGAGGAATACTCTTGAATAGCTGAATTCGTAGACCTCATTCCAGTAGCATAATTTAAAATGGATGCACTGGCTACTCGACCTGAATAATCTAGAACTTTTGAATCGGTTGAGTCTACTGTTGTTATACCTTCGTTAAATTTCAGGTATAAACCCAAGTCTCGTGGAATGGTAGATTTGTTGTTAGTTCCCCCATCGACGTGTGTGTTCCAATTTAAACCAATTTCTCTAGCTGTTCTTGTGCCTTTCCAATAACGGAAATCATCAACTGAACCAGTGAAAAAATACGTTTGTGCAAACCCAACATTACCAGAAACAGCGTTTACTGTTGTAGTCACGGTATTAGAATCAGTTTTTTGCTCTGTGTAAGCTCCATCGACGTACAGTGTTGACACGAGTTTATCACTGGCGTTGAGTTCAAACGTTAATGCGTAGTGGTGCCAATTGGCGTCGTGGTCTGCTAGTGTGCTAAATGTTGTGTTAGCCTCAACTCCACCTGCGCTGGATGACTTTTGAACAATAAGTTGTACACCCGTACCGCCAGAGTTGTTTAAAAATACACAAAAGAAGTTTCCGGCGCTGTCTACAGTTTCAAACATACCGCCAGCGAAAGCGGAGCCAGTTGGTTTTGCCCAGAACTCAACAGTAGCTCCGTGAGTCGCATCAAATTCTAAGTTGTTGGTTTGATTAGAAGCTGCGCGGTATACATTGTTTAAATTTGGTCCGGCTTTGATCTCAACTCGTTGTTCTACGCTTGTGCCTTGACCTTCATTTAAAGTAATGTAACCTGTTGTTTTTGGATACTTGTCTTTCCAGATGTAATAATCAAATGTATTTGAATCATTTAAAAACTTGTACTTCTCAGCCTGTGTGCCGTCGTATGGGTAATCTTGATAGATCCTCTTGATACTTGTTGCATAATGTTCTTCTGCCAAGCCATAGCGAACATAATTGCCCAAACTTGCAGAGATGTCAACAAAAGCAAAGATCTTTTTATCAAAGTCAGCCTTTTGTTTTATTGCGTCAAAAGATTCAACATCAAAAGATGAGCTAACATTTATTTGTTGGCTAGGGGCTTTGTTAAGCCCAGATTCAGCTTTGTTTTTAAATAACTTTTTTAAACTCATTAATCAACCCTAAACTTAAATGTATCTGATGGTTCAATGTATTCTCCCTGTAAATAGAGTTGAAAGGAGATTTCATACTGATAACCTGACTCAAAATTTGAGAAATCTAAGTCGGTGTAAGAACCTGATACATCATAAGACATTAGGGTTTCGTTGTCAGAGCCTGTGCCGTAAGGAATAATGGCTAAATCGTCTACTACACGCTTAACCCTATAGTAAACTTGTTCTACTATTTCAGTTTCTATCGAATTGCTCGCGACAGTATAAATGGTTGGTTGCCAATCTCTTTGGCGGATGTACAATCTTAAACGAGTCTTATCGCTCGTTGTGTAATTTGGACGTAAATTTGTTACATTGATAACGTACTGTGCATCTGGATTAGTGGTCTCTGAGGCGAAGCTATTTACAGTTATTGCTGTGCCAGTATGGTATTCTGTTGCGCCAGAAAACCAAACATCGAATACTTCTGAGGCTGTTGTGTCGAGGACAGCGGAGGCTGTATAAATACCAGTTGCAAGAAAACCGCCCGTAACCGCTGATGCATTGATGGGCGTGCCGCCAATTGTCTCGTAGAAGTTTACATAAACTTCACCTGTGCCTACGCCGGGGAGATTTCTCAATTGTCCGCGAATGTTATTGTAGAGAAAAATTGTGTTAGTATTTTCTGTTACTGTTGCTAACGAAGAACTAGCGTAAAAGTTTCCACGGTCGTCGCCATCGGATGAATTCCAACGAGCTTCTACAGTTGGGCGCTTAAAAAAGTTCTCGCTTTCTCTTGCAAAGAATTTCTTTGTAAAATAAGACGAAGACGCTATAGTATTAGCTGTACCGCTTTCAAATGAAGACGATAACTTTACAAGAAATCCATAGTTCTCTTTGGTTCCTGCAAGCCATTCTTCTACCGTGTCTGTAACATCAACGTTTAAATCCTCGATACCTGTTGTAAAGGATTGCGTATGTTCTGGTGACGTATGAAAATCAGCGCCTTGTGTTGTCCATAATGTGTTTGTAGTGCCATCGAAAGATGCTGTTAACCAGTTACACACACCTTTGTCCAAATAAGTGTCCATGTCAAGACCGATACCTTCGTCCCAAGAACGTGATATTGCGTTAACAGTCAGAGTAAAGTCAGTTGGGTTGGTCCCTTCGTGGGGGGCATTGGCAAGTTTTAAATAAAAATTTACTGAACCTGATGCTGGAATAGTTCCGGCAGTGCGCTTGGCTGCAATATCTGTAGTATCAAATTGCACCAAAACTCGTGATTTTTCCAGAGAGGCTGTGTTAAACGACCCAAATAGGGAATACACTTCAAGAATGTCTGAGGCTCCCATGTTTGCGTCCGTCGCACGAGTTGTTCTAAGTGAACCAAACCCGTCCGTGATGGAGTTGTCTTGTGTTGCAAAAAACTTTTTAATCGCCATTAGATTGCTTCTCCAGTGATTGTTGCGTCTAGATTTTTAATTTCAAAAATAAAGTCATCGGGAAGCTTAATAAATCTGCCATCTGCCGTGGTGTTTTTTATGAAATCGTATTCTACGTCAGAATAAGGACTACCAGTAATTGAGTAAACCTCAAATTTTGTTACATCTATTACTTGTTCGACATCATTTATTACCTTAGTCAAATGCGAAACATCGATAGATTCACCAAAGTAGTATTTTCTTTTGTTTAGTTCAAAACGTAGGCGCTCTTCAGCGGCGCGGCGAGCATCTATAAGACTGTAATTTGGACTACTAACAAATGAAAACCTAATCCCAAAGTTAATAATCCTGCCGTTTAAAATGTCTACCGAATCTGAAATTGTTTTATGTCTTGACAACCAAGTCTTTAGGTTGTCTTTTATCGCCTGTGAAGCTACCGCAAGCGCATCGTCATCATCTTTGCTTAGAACGTATAAGTTTATTGATCTGCGAGGAGAGAAATCATCCCTCTTGGCGTATGCCCTACAGATTGAACCGAACTGCGATGGCATCCTGTATGAGAATGCTTCGTAATCTTGAGTCGTAACAATTCTATTTTGTGCGGCGTAAGAACTTGCGGCGAGTTGTTTTAACTCATCGTTGGTAAATTCTAATCGGGTACCAGCAATACGGTCTTCGTTCTCAACCTCTAATGATGCTGCAACGCCATCTTTCGTAGCTTGATCGGTTGCAGTTGTAGGAAATGTAAATTCGGCTGAATCTGTTTGATTGAGGGCGTTCGCGCCAGCGCTCAAAAAGTCAGAAGTATTGTAACGGTAAGTAATTATTAAATTTGTATTTGATGGACCAATACCGAGTTGCCTGTTATCAACAAGAACAGTCGGGTCTAAAACAGTTGACGAAATGTAGTCTTTCCCATGTTTTTGCAACACGACTTGCGTTGGATCATTAATACTATCAAGAGCAGAGCTTGAGTCCTCTTTCCCATTTCCAAAAATAAGAGAGACCGTACCGTCAGCGAAGTCCACGATAAACCTGCGGGCGGCTACTGTGGGCAACATTACTTTTAAAGTATTTGAGCTTGTGGTGCCTTCATTGTTGTAAGACTTATAAATAATGTCCTGAGTTAATGAATCAACCTCATAATAAACATTACCTTCTGTGTCAGTTACAGAAATAATCTCTATAACCTCTTCTTCGGCGATGTCTACCTTTAGGAATCCAGACTTTGAGGATCTGTCCTCTACAACCTCGGTTGTTTGTTCAATAATGCCCGATGCGACAGGGGCTTTCCTCTTTGCTGCGTATTTGGTTGGGATTCCGGTGGTGTCATCTACTTCAGAAACTACAAAATCGGTGCCTTGCTCTGAAAAGTCGACGTCTTCTGTAAGAACAAATACTGCGCCTTCGACCGTGCTAAAGGTGGTTCCCTGTTTCAGCACAGGCAAATAATTCAAGTCTGGTCCAGCGTTGCTTGCTGCTGAAGGCACATTCAAATAAACAGTAACAAACCCCGTTACGTTTGGAGATAATGGTGCTTTGTATCCAAGCTGTCTGGCTAATTTTATAATGTTGTCTCTATTGACAGCGGAAGCCAACATGTTTTCGTTTGATTGGTAGTCTAATTGGAAAGAGGCTACATCACCGATATAAGAAACGGCGTCAAGTAAAAAAGAACCAAATGAAGCGTCTGTAAAGTCGTTGTACTGATTGGGGTAATACCTTTTAGCGTATTCCACCAATTGTGATTTGATTGTTTCAAAATCTCTTGCTAAGTAATTAATTTCTGGTTTGTTAGTTGCCATTTAAGCTGCTACCTCTATTGTGTCTTCTTCCTGTGTTGATGTTGGAATTATTACATACTTAATTTTTATGTTAAGGGTTTGCTGGTTATTCGCAAAACTCACTTCAACATTGGTCACATCAATGTATGGAGCGTATGTTTCTATTTGTTCAACAATCTGTTCTTGAATTTCTTCAACGTCGATGTCACTTTGTTCAAACAAAAACCTTCTCAAGCCACAGCCAAAATCAAGATCAGTTAGTTTTTCTCCCTGTTCTGTTAGAACTATCATTCTAACATTTTGACGAGCGTTCTCATTGTATGTCTCCGTTAGGGCATACTTACCTGCCGTGTCATTGCTGACAAGGGGAATTTTTGGTTGAAATCCGATACCTGCGACCATCTTATAATAACTCTTTCACGTCTGAACAATTCGACAACCAGGGGAAGTCTCCAGATAAATAGTTTTCCAAAGAGGAAATGAGTGCGTTGATACCTTCGTCAATGCCTCTAAATGCTCCGCTTTTCCGAAAAATAGGAATTATTTCTTTCCCTATCTCGATGTTAGGGATTAAACTCATTGTATTGTACAGCAACACAGGGGTTAAAACTGATTTAACTAAGGCATCTACTTCTTTTTTCTTCAAAAGTTCGGCAAATAGGCTTTCGATGACCACAGTTTCGCTAGTAGCCAGCACATAAGTGCCATAAATGTTGTTTTTATCAATTTTTGACCACTTTTTGCCCTCACTAATGACTTCAAAAATCTTATTTGGGTCGTATTTTTGTTCGCTGCGGGCGATCACTGCCGTAAAATGCTGAATAAAACTAGAATTCCACGAATTTTGCTTGGAATTGAAATTTACAATTGGTTCAACGTAATAAACTGTTTTTTCTGCGAATCCTTTTGCCTTTGCGGGGGCGGGAATCTGATTTATTTGGAAAGTTGTGGTTACTTGCGTCTTTATTTCGTCGATTGAGGCGTTGAGTGCTGGATTATTAGGGATAGTAGCCCCGCCGGGAGTGGATAAGGCACCAAGAGGTGGAGTAAGGTCCAACGCCAAGCGCACACCCAGTGAAATACTTTTCAAACATGCGTTCAAAAAATTACCAGTGTTGTAGACTTCGCTTATGTATGGTTCTTTTTGTAATGCAGGAAGGAGTTTCTTGTTGTAGTATCTGTCAAGGTCCGCGACGGAACAAACAAATGACTTACCAGCAATGTTTGGTATAATCTTTTTAAGGTTGGCTTCGCTAAAAGGATCATTGTCAGGTGCAATAAAAACTGTTTCTTCGTTTTCCGCGAAGAGATTGAACATCGCTCCGAGTTGCCTATAAAAATTGGCAAGTGCGGCTTTATTTTGTACGTTCAATTCTTTGCTGCACAAAATTATGTCTTCCAATTCTTTTGCTTCGACCCTTATGTAAGGCTCAAAACAGTAAGTTGCACCGCGATAGCGAGTGTTTCCCTCGTTTGAAAAACCCACGTCCGCTTGAGGGGCGTCGGATGAACTTCTAAAATACTTAAAATGTTTAGAGTATTCTTTTTTATCTTGCGATGTTGATTTATAAACTTTTCGATCGCCGGATGAATTTAAAAAACCTAATTTATCTAGCTTTGCCACCGAAAAATAAGACTTTACCCCGTTTGAATCAGGGGTAAACAGCGAGTCTAAGAGCCTGACCTTCTTCATCGAAGGGTCTTGTGCGGTCGCTTCATTATTTTGTTCTAAGTAAATTCTATCGTAAATTCGTTGGATTGCTTTGTAAACCTGTCTTTTGATGGCAATTTCGCCAAATAACACCAATTCGTTTCGGTTTTTAGAGGCTAAGTCAATACTGGGAAACGCTTCCAAGACCAAGCCCTGTGTGATTTTTGCGTATTCACCTCTTTCCTTTAAAGTGCTTTTAACATACTGAAAAAGTATGTCAACTATCATTTCATCTGATGGATCTAGGAGTTTATACTTACTCATGTAAACCGTTGGTAATGCGGCGAAAACCAACTCCAATACTATGTTTTTTACTTTTATATCGGCACTAAGACCGAATAATGCCGATGCGGCTGCTTTACTGCTCACTTGTCACCCTCTTAATAATTTCTTCAATATTCTTTTGAGTTTGTTCAGTCAATTTTCTACTGCTCAACCAATCTGTCCCAGTTAAGGACGAAATCTCTGTTCCCACTTCATAAATAAGTGTGGTGTCGTTCTGAGTAGAGTCTAAGGCTCTTGCCAAACGGTTTGGGTCGTATTCTTTACCGTCTGTCATGTCTTTGTAATAACTAGCTAATGAACTCTCGATTTTTTCAACTGTCAATTGCAAGTCTTCTGCTAATGTTTTTTCAAAGAAGACATCGCTAATAACATTGTCGGATCTCTCAAAGAATAATGTTGCTGGAGATTTAGGATTCCCCATTTGTTGTATAGCCTCAAGGGCTTTTTTGAAATCCTTTTTTTCGCCCTTCAGAGCATCATTAATCGCTTTTCTTTTGGAACCAGCTTTGAAAATTGGTTCAAAAAAGAAACTAGCCACTTCTTTACTAGAACTCTGCAAGCTTTTTTCAAATAACGATTGAACTTCATTAAACGAAATCTTGAATGAATCTTCGATTAAAGTTGAGAATACGTCATCAGTTGATTTGATGTCTTGCTCGTCCAAAGATTTTTCCAAAACAGAATAATAAATTTCTTGTTGTGGGTTATCGATTGTTTTCTTGGTGGATAGTTTATCGTATGTGTTCACTAAATCTAAGTAATCTTGTGCCTCGTCAACAAAGAACGGTTCAGATAGCTTTGGCAAATCTCTTGTCAATCTTGTTCTGCCGTTGTTGTATGTGACCTTACACTCGTCAAGTCCCACTTCAACGCTCAATAGCGTTATGTTTGAGTTGGAGTAAACATACCTAATCCCTGTTGCGCCGAACGTTGTCTTAAGTGAGTACGGCTCACCAATTGCTTGTAATTTATTGTTTTCGACCACAGCGTTTGGATAGTTTTCTTCTGTGAATCCTTTGTACTTAGCAGGGAACCTTCTTGGGTCAAGGACCGACATTCCAAATGTTGAAGACGCTGTTGCAGCTAATTCTTCAAGCCAAGCATAAAAATAGTTCGGGTTGTTTAGTTCTCTTGATGCTCTTACTAGATTTGCTTCCATGTCACCAAGTCCCTCTAATAGAAACTGGTTGCCTGATTTTGGATCAACATCGTACAAAGACGCTCTTATGTTAGATCTAAACGGAAGCAGAATTGGTAAAACAAGTGCAGCGACGTTGATCATGTCAGAACCAAATTCTTTAAGGAAGCTGTCTTCTTTTAGAATCTTTTTTGTGCGATTGTAATCAGCGCCCAAAGTGCCCTTGAACACGGTTGGTGTTAATTGAAAATTCTTTTCATAGCTTTTATCAGAAACTTGTTGAAGTAGGTAATTCTGATACAGGACGTTGAACGCCAGAGACACATCTGCATTTATTATGTCATCAAAGTCTGGATTATCTCCTGCTAAGTCTCCCGTAAAAAGAAATTTCAAAATTGTGAAATCGTAAGCAGCTTTTATACGCATCTGAAATAATAAATTGCTCATTGAACCAGAAATAATTTCTCTGGTTATTCCAGCCAATTGTGCTGGTGCTGAGTTTATCTCTGTAATCAACCCTTTGCCAAAATTTAACAATTCACAAAAAGCTTTAATTCTTTCTTCTGTCTCGGCGATTGCTGCCTGAACATTAGGTTGGGCACCTTCTCTTTGTGCCTTTTGCTCCAATGCTTCTTTGATTGCGTTCACGGTGTCTTGACCATCAAACAATTCAGGGGGGCATTGCTCTGATTCTGGATCTACAATGGCAAATAGGGTTGCGGCAATAAAAGCAGAGAAGTCGTAATTGTCACTCAATAATCTTAGAATCTCTCTAAATTGTTCATTTGTAAAAGTTATTGGGAACTGCAACAAAGACCTGAAGTATTCTTGTGACAAATACTTTGCGTGATTAAAAATGTGGATTGGAGGATCTTCATTGAAAATTGATTTAAAATTAGCAATTGACATTTTTGAAGACAAGAAAGAAATGTATTCTAGTAATGCTTCTTGGGTTACCGCAGTGCCTACTTGAAAATTCCTCTGTAACAACTTGTTCATTTCTAGTGCAGTAGCTGCGGGATTTATAATACCGGCGGCAGTTGCATTACCACGTTGGTCAGGCAGTTTGGGGGTCGTGTCTGAACTTAGTGGGTCTTTGTCTGACGCTTCGCACCTTGAAAAGTCTGCATCGCATTCAAGACCAACGAGATCCAAAATAAGTCTGGTAAACAACAAAATAAGTTCCGTGAGAACTTTATAAATCAGTCCAATCAACAAACCACGAAGACACCCATACCAATCAAGCGAAGGCATTTCTGGGATTGATCTTTTATAGATTAAATCAAAAAGTGGCTTTGGTAGGTTTTCCTTTGCCTCTTTCATTATAGCTTCTTTTTGGACATCTGGAAAGTTGCTTATTGTTCCAACAGCTTCTTTTGCTTCGTCAAATGTGCCAACAACGTCAAAGTCAGCCAAGCAAGACAATTCTCCACCGCCTAATTTACTTAATTCACATTTAAAGCGATCAATAGCCATAACAACAAACGCAGCCCAATCGGCTTTGTTCACAACGTTATCGTATAAATCATCGAATGTATCAACTAGTTTTAGAGCAGCTTCAACACACCCAGTGTCTCCAAAGGCTTGTTCGGTTAGTTTTTTTCTTTCTTTGTACAGTTGGTCTAATAATTGTTGCTTTTCTTCGGTAGTCAATTCCAAACTCAATGCTTCGCCAAGAGTTAAGATCTTGTTGTTTTTTTCTCTTGCTCGCGCAAGTGCGTCTGCGCTTCGACCTTCTTTGTAAAACACTTTGTATTTGTATAATTCATCAAAGAAGTCTTTGTAATTCTCAAACTCCATTAGTTTATCGTACTGTGGTTTGTCCAAGGACAAAATGTAAGAGTATTCTTCTGAACCAAATTTGGAAATTGAACCGTATGTTTTGTTTGAAAACTTTTTTACCAGCAAGAAGTTGTAATCAAGACTTGCTTTGTTGTTATCGTCAAAATGAATCCATCTCAATTGTTTAAGCAATTTCAAAAAGTCTGGGTCGTAGTTTACTGATTTGCCGCTTGAGTCTTTGCCCATTACATAAGGACCGGATAAAGAATTGAAATCCTGAATAGAAGTTAGTTTGTAGGGTGGTAGTTTCTTTAACCATTTACTGTTAGCAAAGCCCTCTTTCCCTGCCAGCGGTCCAGTTAGAACTTCCAGTTTGTACCAAGTACCGCCAGTGGCTTTTTTGGAAGCTTTTCGTATAACTCTGTCGCCATCTTTCATCAGTCCAAAGTCTTCGCCTTTTTTGAAACCTGCTTTTGAGCGCAAGTGTAAACCTGGATCTTTTATGTCGCCAGCGGTATTAAACACTTGGTATAGATTTTTTGGTTGTTTTACTTTTTCGTTTGTTTGCAAGTTAGATGGTACTGTTCCCAAGTCGAATGCACGCTGTGAAACACCGGCTCTTACAATGTCAGCCAAGGCATAAACCAGCGATAACTGTGTACCATTTGGCTGTGAGATAATAAAACTTAAATCGTCTTGAAGAGGGTTCTTCTTGTTTTTTAATAGTTGTTCTATTTCTGTTGTTTTTTCTTTGAATTTTGCAAAATCGATCGAATTTAAAGTTTGGTCGATTGAAGCAGCTACAGTTTCTTCCAATAACGCAACTTTGCCTTGGGTTAGCTCTATTGTTATGTCTTCGCCACCAAAGTTTCTAGTCGTCTCTATTACTGGTGATTGATAAGATAGACCGCTGCCGTTGTTGCCAACTTGAGTGTTGATCATAACAATAGAAGAAAGTCCATCAAATTGATTAGCTGTGTTGCCGTTCTCAAACTCACCGGAGTCAGAGCTAGGCTGCTTTTTTCTCACTGAAATAGTGACTGCTGTGTTATCTAAAGATCTACCTTTGGCATTGGTGTATGTTCCGTCTACCAAGGAGCTTCTTACAAAACTGCCAAATTTTGACAAGTTTTGGTATTGTTGTCTCACAGATTTTTGCGGGACCGATTGATCTTCTTCAACACCTCGGTAAACTTGCAAATTAGCTTTTTCTAATTCGTCATCCAAGTTAAGAGACTTGAGTCTTAATGGCTGCAAACGATTTTCAAGGTCGCTTATACGCAGGGAAATACTTGCGTCACCCCCAAACAAAGAAACGGATTTTGCAAGATAACCATGAATTAAATCTGCACCAAAGGGTTCTCCTTGTTCAGCAACGAGGAAGTTGATTGCTTCTTGGGTTAGAACCTTTGTTACTCCTGAATCTATGAGCAAGTCAAGTGGAATTCTAAAAAGATAGTATCCCCACCTTGGTGAAGTCACAATTTGTGGTACGGCAATTGCCTCGATTTTGTCTGGCTCTAAAAAAAGCGTGTTAAACACTGTTGGTGTTAGTTTTAAAAACTTGGAAGCATTTTTGGCTATGCGGTCTCCGGCTAGTGAAGATAAAATGTTACGACCAAGTTGTTGTTTGGTTACACCCTTGCTATTTGATTCTTTATAAACCGCAGTTGCATCTGAGTCAGCATTTTGTACCGCTGAATCTGTATCATCTGTAAGGGCAAACGACCTTGCATAAGGCTCCAGAAATAATTCTGATTCTAAAACACCTTCTTTTATTGATGAAAACACTTGTTTAAAACTGTTGTCGTTCTCTGGTGAAAAATAGAATGGCTGAATAATGTCAATTGACTTTTCAGACGGGTTGTAAAAGGTTATGTTTGTATTGCAAAAAACTGAAGTATTTGTTAGCGTTGCTTGTCTTAGTTGTTCAAATACTATGGATGCTGCTGTGGGGTCTTTTACATTGAAATTATTAAGATTTGTTTTCTCTTTTACTGCTATTTTGACGAATTTATCGTTTAGTGATTCTAGTGATTCCTCAAGAGGTAGTCTAGCATCCTTTAGCTCGTCCGGTAAGGGGGTCTCAGGGGCTTGTGTTTGTGAAGACTCAATGTAGCCCGTTTTTCCTGTTCCGGTCCCTGACAGGACTCTCACCTTCAAAAAATTTGCGTCTTTTTTAACTTTGGACAACAAGGTCAAAGGAGTGGTGTTTAATAGTGCGCCTTTGATTGGAGTTTTGTCTGGACCAACAGGTGTTGTAAAACTAGTAACTGCGGCACCCTTTAAGTTTTTGTACAAAATAATTGGGTCGTTGTTCTCGTCGAATGCCTCTAAATCTACCTTACCGAGTTTTTTAGCTTGCGTTGGAACAAACTCCGGGTTTACAAAGTTTGGGCTAAGGTTTCCTAAAGCACTAAGTTTTACGAATCCTTGGTCGAGTTTGTTTGGACCACTGAGTATTACAGCATACACGTACCCATCTTCTGAGATAAGAGCCTTTACAACCAATTGTGTACCAACTTCTAAATCCGATTCGGCTGAGTAGACTCCTACTTCATCTTTGGAATAAAGTTTTGCTGTTGGCTCAACAATCTTATAGTAAGCAGCGCCCTTAATGTTAAATGTAACATTGATTTTTCCATCTGGACTAAGGAAACTTTCTGGTGTGAATGATTCTGTCATTTTATGTTGTCCTATTATACCTACTCAAAATGTAATTTTTACCGCCATTGGTTAAAAAGTCATTGTCTAAAGAAACGTGGTTGTATTGTCGCAAGTTTACTTCAATTGCTCCCATCACCGTGTCTACCGCTGTTAAAATAGCGTTGAGTGTTGTCAAAGGATCTACAGGTGGAGATGTTGTGCCTACGCCAACGTGCATGTGCGCTGAAAGTGATTGTTGAATTTGAATTATGATTTTATGAATTAGACTAAATTGAGTATCCAAGTATGCTGTTTGTTTTTGAAGCGTTTTTAGTGCCAAAAGAAGATTGTCACCCTTAACTAACGGTTGTAGCTCCATTTCCATACCGCTGTGTTGTGGACCGCTTATCGCGCTGTAACCACCAATCAAGGAGATACCGTATAGAGCGGCTTTGAGTTGGTCTCTTGAATTAGTGGCGTCTAAACCAGAGATTATTTTTATGCCTTCTCGGGCTAACACGCGGACACCATCAGCCTTAATGCCGATTGCGGATTTGTTTCTTGCAGGTGGTGTGCCGCTGGCTTGGATATCAAAATTGTCGTCGATGTCTGTTCTCTCACAAACATAGATTCTTGCGGCGTCGTATTTAAAACTAGGGTTTGCTTTAAACTTTGGATTTTTTTCTAAAGTTTGTTTTCGTTTTGAAGCGACTCTACCAGTTACAATGTCAATTGCAGAACAATTGGTTCCTCTAAAGTTACCAGATGTTGTTCCTTTGGGACGGTCTTTCGTCATAACGATGTAAGAATCGCCCATGCTCATAACATTTTCACCGGCTGCGGAATTAAATGGAACAAACTGCTCGCCTTTTTTTGGAGCAGCAGTAAAAGTTTTTTCAAATAATTGTGGATCTCTCGACGCTTCTTTAAAGCCGATGTCTGTATCCATTTCTCTTACTTCGTTTGACATTTAATACTTATCCTTGTTTAGATTTCAACAAATGCGAATTGGAACCCTGATACTTTAGTTGATCCGGTATTCTTGTCTGTTATACCCCAAGTGACGGGGGCATGAAACTTTTTGTTTTTTCTTGCTTCCAGCATCATTTCTATTGCTCTTTTGTGCGCTTGGTTTTTTGTTTTTCCCAAGTGTCGCAATTGGCAGTATAATAATTCAAACTTACCATCGGCGTGAGTGGTTCCCAAATCGCTACCGTGTGCCATAATGCCCGGTTTTAAATGTTGGTTACCTGTGAGTTTGCCAAAATAAAAGTATCCCGGTTTTACGTTAGCTTCGTGGATCCTAAATGGAATCCCCGTTTTTTTTGTAATGGCTAACAATGCCTTGTAACACCCCTCATAAACTTCGGGAGGATCTGCCTTGTAAGGTTTGTTATTGCTAAGAGTTCCACCTGTGGGGTTTGTATTTTCGACTCCAATACTGTACGGATTCAAACGTCCAGCGTGTGAACCTCTAGTATCGAGAGGAAGGTGTTGCTGAATAGCACCAGCATTTGAGCCGCGATCGATGTTAACGTGGACTGAACAGTTTTTGCCACGAAGCACTCTAACGGTTCCTGCCGCTGTGCTTGTTACAGAGTGGTGCATAACAATTAGATGAGTTCTTCTTCTTTTTCCACGATCGCCAAAGCCAACGTCTACAAACGGAATTCCCTCTCCCGAAAGGTCACCTGAAAAGCCAGTGAAATTTGGGGTGTCAATACAATCATTTGTCTGGCGAGTTGTTGTAGGTGGTGCTGGTAAGTTGTTTTGTTGTGGTAGACCGAAGCCTTTTTGTTCTATACCGTTTAAAAAACTACCAAGATTCTTTTCTGTTAGAGCAACTGCTTCATCGGTTGAAACGGTTTTATTCTTTGGAAAAGAAAAGAAAAAGGATTCGTTATCGTTTTTTACTGCGTTGTATTTAACGGATAGATTGTTTAAAACGCTTAGAGCAGGCTCTAGTGGAGCGGCGCTATTCACACCTACAAGGATTCTACTATCCTGTGCCGGTTCAAACTGAGCGTTTGCCAGCATCTGTGATGTTAATGTTACCCATTGTTTTTCTGTGTTTGCATTCGCTGGTAACCTGTTCAGTGCGTCTTGGTTTACTTTTGCAGCGTCTGACAAGAGTGTTGAAATGTCTTTTGCGATTTTTGAGGTTGCGGGTTGAGTAGAGCTATTAGAAAATGGAAATCTAATACTGTTTATTTGAATTTGTGGATTATCAATTTGCCATTTTGCCAGAGCATAGACTGCTTGCACATACCCAACGTTGTTGTTGGCGAAAAAGTTAGGTTGTGAACTTGGCGAAGCGCGTTTTGGGGAAACCTTTGGGACACCACATAGTGCTGCGCCCTGAATAATTGTTGCAGGCAACTGGGCACTAAGGTTAGATGACTCTAATTTTTTAATAAAATCAGCTTTAGAATAATCTGATTGAGACCTAAGTGAAACCTGAACATAATCACCAATAGCAAGTTTCATGTCTCCAAGAATCTCAACTTCAGTTAGGTAATTTTTGAAATTTGTGGTATCTAAAATGTACCCGTGAGATGCATGAAAAACATCAATGTATACATAAGCACGTTGAGTGGTTATTTTTTCTGCTTCTTTGTCTGGTTGTTGGTTTAAAAATTCGCTAAAATTTGAACTTTCTTGTGGTATGGACTCGACTTCAACAACAAACGCTGTAAGGATTCCATAAGAATCTAGTCTTGTAGCTTCATTTAATTTCTGAGCGATTGTTAGCGATGTGTCGGAATTACTAAAGTATGGCGTTGAACCATTGTTCAAATTAACAGGGTTCAACATACCGCGTTGGATTGCCGGTAAGATTCCAAGGGCTTCAGCAACGCTTTTAGCCATTGTTGTCGTCCTCCGCACTTATGTTGTCATAGATAGCGTCGATGTCTGCGGAAGTTATAGTCTCAGTTTGTTTTGTAGTTTTTGCCATTAGACCTGCAACCTTTACCAACTGCTCGTTGGAGCGCTGTAATGTTTCAAGGTATTTAGCCACTACCATACCAGAACGCCCATGATCAAGTTTGCCGCTGTGAATGTCTTGGCAAAGCTCGTCAAGGGCAGTGTTGGTAGCCTCGCGGTCTAATCTTATGTTTTTTATCGCTTCGTCTAAAAGCTTCTCATATTTCGCCATCGTCCCAATCAGCCTTAAATCCACGATACTTAACTTTCAATTTGGTCAAAACCGTGGCTATTTGTTTTGTATTGAGGTCGGTAATCTCCCTCATGTATAAGTAAATAGCTTTTTTATTGAAAATTTCAATGTCATCGCTGTGTTCAAACAAGACTTTAATGGCATTAATAACTTTTAATTCGTTTTCTTTATCAGCAGCTTCGTGCCAGTCGTCAAGATTGCCGCGAAAGTGATTGATAAACTCTGTTTTTTCCCTGTCTGATTCGTAAGGGTTATCGCTAACAAGTACATCATCGCTAATTTGACGTTGATCTAAACTGTTTTCTGTTTTTAATCTTTTTGTGTTTTTCTTGACTTTGTGGATAAACCAGTTTTTGGTTACCACTGAAAAGTAAGAGAACGCCTTAGAACCTTTACTTGGGTCATACTTGTCCAAGATTGTTACCAACCAAGCTTTGCACTCCTCTCGGAGCGAGTCTACGTTGGGTAACGTTGTGAACTTGTAAGTATAAACAATCTTATCTACAAGCTCGTCGAACGCAGGATGAATAAGTTTTGCATAAAGCATTTCTTTTTCATAGCGATCTTTGGATAAACAATACTGAACGATTGCATCCTCGTGGACCTTTGTAAAGTATTTTCTTTTAGTTCTCTTTCGTGGCATTCTCTTCTCCGGTTAGCTCTCGTCTGATGTTTAGAATGTCGTCTAGAGTGTCACCGACATCGTTTGTCATTCCAACAAACGCCTCAATGGTTGGATCACCATAATAAGTTTCAGATGAATTTAGCTTTTCAAGGTGTTCTTTGTAGTTATTCACCACAATAGCAACTTCTGTAAGTCTAAGGCGCATGTTGTCCAATGTTTTGATAACATTGCGTAAAACTCTGAGTAGCGCCACAATGGCGATTACCAAAATTATAATAATAGTCCATTCAATCATTTGGGTCATACTCCTGTGTTCGTGCTTGTTCTTTCATCTGTTTTAGAACTTCACGGTTTTCTTCTATTCCTTCTTTAGTTGCTTCGCCCACCTTTTTATCTTTACCTCTATCAGCCATTACAAGCGTAGTGAAGTTGCTAGGAACACGAAAGACAAAGGTTGAGCCACATTCGCAATCAGTAATAAGTTCTGACATTGAATGCCACACGTCCCAAGTCTTTTCGCATGTGTTGCAGCGATAGGTGTACTTAGGCATCGGTTCGTCCATAGTCGTCTGAAAGGCGAACAACATCGTCCAGTTCTGGTGTTGAGACTTCAAACAAAACAACTGGGGAACAAGGTGGGGCTGTAAACCTGTGAACTGTTTTTGGGATTATCCGGTAGGATTGACCCTCCCTAAGTTTTGTTATGTTGTTATCGTCGTCGGTTGTTGACAAGTCTAATAACAAAGCTCCCTCAAGTACATAAATTGTTTCATCTTTTTTCTCGTGGAACTGTCTTGATAATCTTTGTCCCTTGTCGATAAACAGTTTTTTCATAACATACTTATCGGTGTGAACAATAATTTCTTCGTGACCCCAAGGTTTATTAACTATCTTCATTTTCTACTTCTTGGGCTTGAACTGTGGGAGGATTATTAACCACAAGTTCGTTTTCCTCGCTTGCACCAAATTCAAAGGCGCGGAGAATCTTTGTTACGTCTTCTTGATTCATAATTGCTTTTTGTAGCGCCATCATTATTGAACCGATGGCTTGGGTTGATAGTGTCATTACATTACTCCGTTGTTGTTTCTCATTCGCGAGCGTCCTTTACCACTTTTGTAGTGTTTTAAGTCCGCAAAGCATTTTCCTATACCTTGTTTAATTTTTATTTGGGCTTGCCAACCAAGCTTCTTTAAGTTAGAAATCTTTGCTTTTGTTAACAAGACATCCCCTTGACGTGGTGGTCTTCTTTCAAATTCAATTTTGGGGAAGTGTTTTTTAATAATCTGAATTATTTCATTTAATGAAATGTTTTCTCCTGTTCCAACATCACATACTGAACCACTAAACAGTCCGTCAAATTCCATAGCAAAAACATTAGCTGATACCACGTCGTTTACGTGAACCATGTCTCGACGATTATGTCCGTCGCCATTTAAAAATGGTTTTTTGCCCTCTCGGATGTGTTGCATCCAGTTAGAAATCGCTGTGGCATAACTGTCAGTTGCTACTTGATCCTCAGAATACACATTAAAGTATCTCAAGCTAACTGTGTCTAACCCATAAACTTTAGACCAAAGGCGACATTCCATTTCTGAATACAGTTTTTGTAATGCGTAGGGGCTGATTGGACCTTCACCGTCGCCCACTACAGACGAAGAGCTAGAAAAGATAACTCTCTTTGCGTTGACTGCTCTTGCAAAATTTAATACGTTTGTGGTTGACAAAATGTTATTTTTTGTTGTCTTAACCGGATTTTTTAAACTGTACAAGACCCTTGGAATACAAGCCATGTGAAAGATGTATTCTGGTTTAAAATTATAGTAAAGTGGGTGAAATGAGTTTTCGTCCACACCTTGATCCAGATCTTTGTTTATGTCATGTCCATCTTGAAGGTCTATCCCAATAACCTCATGTCCTTCTTCTAGAAGTTTTTTATGAAGTCTTGAACCAATGTATCCCTTATGTCCCGTAACTAAACACCTAGCCATCTTTTTCACCTTTAAAATAAAAATCAGAGTTTACAGCCTTGTCACAGATAAACAAATCGTAAACAGGTTTCCACATTTTTAGTTCATGGTATTGAACCCCCCATCGTTCAAGCTGGGCTTCTGTGGTATCTCGCCAATCTAATCCAGTACCTGACCCTCGGGCAGTCCAAAATGTGATCTTATTACCATCCCTGTAAAGAGAGTTTATTTTCTCAATGCGTTCTGGAATAGGTTCAGCCTTGGAATAATCTCTGTCATCCGGCGTGATACAAATTGTTTCGTCGATGTCAACAAAAATGTTCATTAAGTTCCTCGTAATTTTTTTCTAATGTTAACTTCGCTTTCGGTTACTTGTTTATCTGGTGTGCCTAGAATTTGGTCTATGTCTCTAATTCTTTTGTATAATTTATCCATGCCAACAACTTCCAAGCTAGACTTTTGGTCAGTTCCCCACATTTCGTGGGAAAGGGTAATGTGACGTTCTATAACCTTTGCTCCAAGCACAGCCGCGATGACTGTTGGTTCCAAATCATCTTCGTGACCAGAATAACCAACAGTGCATTCGTATCGTTCTTGTAGAAATGGTATTAGAGAAAGGTTTAGTTCGCTTCGTGGAGTCGGATAACTTGAATTAGTGTGCATCAAAACGAAATTATCGGTGTGTTTGTTTACTAATTCCACTGCGGTGTCAACCTCCTGTAGGGATGACATTCCAGTAGACATAATAATTGGCACTCCCGACTTAGCGCTT
>TARA_R110002020_G_scaffold63170_5_pt1 | contig 61477 bp, 43 predicted proteins | sample TARA_R110002020 | Tara Oceans TARA_R110002020 (sample SAMEA4396489) | marine metagenome | biome: Westerlies Biome; feature: [MES] marine water layer (ENVO:01000295) within the mesopelagic zone...; material: water (ENVO:00002006), including particulate matter (ENVO:01000060) such... | reverse complement strand
GAACTCGGCATCATCGATAAGTCCCTGCTGGATCTGGAAAAGATTCGCAAAATACTCGGTGGTTCCCTCGTACATCCAAAGGTGTATGGACATTTTGGGATCGTTAAAATCGAAATATTGCACTTCCTTAGAGTGAACGCTCAAAGGGGTGACAATATGGAAAAATTCGTGCGAGACCACATCTACCATTGCTTGTTCCAAGCGGTCCTTGGGCATTTGCTCAGGAAGCACCACAACCGTGGAGGTATGGTGTTCCAAAGCTCCAAAGCCGGAGGCATCCTGCCCTTCCATATCTGATAGGTACAAAAGGATGTTATACTGTTTGGTACTGTTGATATCCCCGAGAAAAGCCTTTTGGGCACCCATCATTGTTTGCATAGGATCACGTAGGTCCGCGGCCTTGTAGACTCCATTGGGCGAATACACGCTGAGGGTAACGGTTATACCGCTTATTTCAAAGGATTCATTATCGGCCTTTGCATATAGGATGGGATTGTCTATTACCTCAAAATAGCGCTTTGCCGTAAAGATATCCACATCTTCCGTTTTGTTCTTTTTGGTAAGCGAGGTAGTGGGCACAAGATCAAGGGGCGAGCTAATGGCAATTTCATAGGGAACTTCCTTCAGGTCATTAAAATATCCCACGAATCCGTGCAGGTTAAGCATAAAGTTCTCTCCTTTCAAGATATTGCTCCCTGCAGGTGAAAATACGGCCTCCTCCACTTCCTTTTCGGTATCATACGTATCGTTCACTTCATAGGTGACCTTATCGAGCTCCCTGCCTTTGGGAATGCTCCAGGTATTCTCATCCGTTTTGGTAAATACCATTTCGTTGCCCTTATAGTCAAAGGCCTTAAAATTGTCCAAATATTTACCGTAGTTGTCCTCACTATAGGTGCCGGGAACGGTCTTTGGAATGTAAAAATTGACTTCATCCGTAGTAAAGGCACCTGGATCCACCGTAACTTTTACGCGGTCGTCCACAACATCCACCAAATTGATAGTGGTATGAACGGGCGATCGATCGGCGGTCATCAGGCTTTTGGAAGACCCACAACCATATAAGGCCAATCCCCCAAGAAGAACCAGTAATACTTTTCTCATTCTTAAAATTTAAAGTTAAAACTTCATGGGAAACTTCACTTTTCCCATTCGATTTGCAAGATTATAAAATATTACGGAGGGAATCGCATCTATTGACAAATAATTAGGATACATTAAATGGATACGGGCCATCCCGTAAATTATTTTGATTATTTTTGCTTCGATTTAACAGCACGTACATGCAATATAAGAGAATACTTCTCAAACTAAGTGGCGAGGCACTTATGGGGGAAAGGCAATATGGAATAGACCCCCAACGCCTATCCGAATACGCCAGGGAAATAAAGGCCGTGGCGGACCTAGGATTGGAAGTGGCCATTGTTATCGGTGGCGGAAACATATTTAGAGGGCTTTCCGGGGAAAGCAACGGGATCGATAGGGTGCAGGGAGACCATATGGGCATGTTGGCCACCGTAATAAACGGCCTGGCACTGCAGAGCGCCCTAGAGGACATTGGAATTCCCACCAGACTCCAATCGGCGATAAAAATAAATGAGGTAGCAGAACCTTTTATACGAAGAAGGGCCATGAGGCATTTGGAAAAGGGAAGGGTGGTCATTTTTGGGGGCGGTACGGGAAATCCGTATTTTACAACGGATTCCGCAGCGGTATTGAGGGCCATTGAAATTGAGGCAGATGTTATCCTTAAGGGAACGCGCGTGGATGGAATCTACACCTCCGATCCGGAAAAAGATAAAAATGCCACTAAATTCGATACCATTTCCTTTAAGGAGGTCTTGAAAAAAGGCCTGAAGGTCATGGACACCACCGCATTTACCCTTAGTCAGGAAAACGAACTGCCCATAGTGGTCTTTGACATGAACAAAAAAGGAAACCTCCTGAAATTGGTTTCAGGCCAGAATATCGGTACGGTGGTAAATATTTGATTCCTTAAATTAAGATTATTTTTTAAAGCTTTGCAGATATGGACGAAGAAATTGATTTTATCTTGGACAGTGCCAAGGAAAGTATGGATGCTGCCCTAAAACATTTGGAAAAAGCCTTTGTGAAGATCCGGGCGGGAAAAGCCAGTCCCATCATGCTATCAAGTGTAATGGTCGAATATTATGGATCCATGACCCCATTGGCACAGATATCCAATATCAATACCCCCGATGCCAGGACAATTTTGGTACAGCCATGGGAAAAGAATATGTTGCATGAAATTGAAAAGGCGATCATGAACGCCAATATTGGTTTTAACCCAATGAACAATGGCGACAATATAATCATAAACGTGCCGCCCCTTACCGAGGAAAGAAGGAGGGAGCTGGTAAAACAGGCCAAAATGGAAGCCGAAGATGCCAAAATTGGAATACGCAATGCACGGCAGGAAGCCAATAAGGAAATAAGGAACACCGATATTTCCGAAGACGCCCAAAAGGGAGCCGAGGAGAGTATTCAGGAACTGACCAACAACCACATCAAAAAAATAGACGCCGTCCTTGAGGTAAAGGAAGCCGAAATAATGAAAGTTTGATACCTACGATCTTTTCTTAAAACAAAGAGCGACATCTGGCCGCTCTTTGTTTTTTGTGCCCACTTTACACTCTAGGAAAATCTGATATAATGAACCCGTTTAAATTATTCCGATTGGCCCTAAAATGATTATTTGGTTCCTTATCCCATTTCTTTGTAGGGCTTCCATTTTCGGTGGGCCACTATCCGGAACCAATGTCACTTCAGGTTTTCGATTCATATAGTTTAGACCAGCTCCATAAAATAAATCGAACCCTGTGAAGATTTACTTGCTAATTTTTGTCGTATTTTTCTGGGTCAGCTCTTGGGGCCAGTCAATTTCAGGGGTAGTGAAGGACAGTAGTACACTGGAACCTCTCCCATATGCCAGTATTTATCTCGATAACGGCAATACCGTTGTTACCGATCGGAACGGACAGTTCCAATTGTCCACCTTCCCTTCCAGTGGCTCCCTAACAATAGATTATATCGGTTATCTGCCAAAGAAGATTTCCTATGGAAAAAATCGGGATTTTTACATTGCGGCCCTTCGTAAAATATCCGAAACCCCGGAAACCCCCGATGGTATAAAGGCCTTGGATATAGTGGAAAAGGCCATCCTATTCAAGGAGGCCAACAATCCGGAGAAAAAACTGCACAGCTATTCGTTTAAGACCTATTCAAAAGTGCTTGTCACAGCGGACCCGGACTCCATTAACCCGGCAATAGATTCTGTGTTTGTAAAAAAGAACGGGGAAATAATGCTAAAAGAGCTGGATTCGACCAATTTTATATTGAAGGACCAACTATCGAGGGCGCATATCTACATGGGGGAAAGGGCTGCCACTTTTAAATTTTCCCAAAAAAAGGGGAGACAGGAAAACATTTTGGGTCTACGGACCGCCGGATTTAAGGAACCCCTTTATGAGGTCTTGGAACTACAGCTTCAATCGTTCTCCTTCTATGACCCCGTTTATACACTGCTGGATAAGGAATATACCAACCCGTTGTCCATTGTTGGACCAAAAATATACGACTACAAACTTTTGGACATTCTACCAGGGGACGGGCAGTCGGCCTATCTGATCCATTATTATCCAAAGGACCCCATGGACCCAACGGCCCTGGAAGGGGTCTTTTATATAGACACGGCCTCCTTCGCCCTGCAAAAGGCCGTAGCCGAGGTTACCGCCAATTTTACGATTGCCGCCAGCCAGACTTTTTCATACTATCCCAAGGAAGATGTATGGTTCCCTATCAGCAAAAAAGTAAAGATTTCCAAGGGCAAATCCGAGGGCAGCATTTCATTCTTGGGAAATAAAATCAATAAATTAAGGAGAGTGTTGGATTCTACCGAAACCCATTCCAATCCCCAATATGCCCCAAATCTGGTCTTTATGATTTCCGAGGACCAGAATTTTGACATCAAACTGAACACTTCCGTAAAAATTGACAGAAAGGGACTGGCCATTAAGATCGAGGAAGGAGCACAGAACAAACAAGAGTCTTTTTGGGACACGTATAGGGAAGAGGATATGACCGTGCGCGAAATGCAGACCTATATCTATAAGGATAGCCTCAATGCATCCGCCAACTTGGAGACAAAGTTGAACAGGTCCAAAAAATTGTTACAGGGCTACTATCCCACCAAGTTTTTCGATTTCGACCTGAGGTACCTTTTAAAATACAACAATTATGAGGCCTTTAGACTGGGACTGGGAGCCATTACCAATAATCGGTTTTCGGAGAAGCTGGTACTGAACGGCTATCTGGTGTACGGGACCCAGGACAAAAAATGGAAATACAGCGTGGGGGCCACTACCCGCTTGAACGAGGACAATGGTACTTGGCTGGGAATTACCTATACGGACGATCTGGTGGAATCGGGCAGTTCAAAATACAGCACGGACAAACGTACGTTTTATCTTTTTGAACCACGACTGTTCAACATTTCTTCTTTTTATGCGGTCAAGAGCACAGCAGTATTCCTGGAACATGATCTTACGCCCAAACTGAGCGGCAGGTTGCAGGTTTCCAAAACATTCGCAGACCCAACCTTTGACTATTCCTACCTGTACAACGGGGCCACATACACTTCTTACGATCTGACCGAGGTGGGCGCCAGTTTTCAATGGAACCCCTTTTCGGAATATATGCAGACCGCTACCGAAAAAATACCCATCAAAGATGGATATCCCCAATTTGCGTTCCAGGTCTCACAAAGCCTTCCAAATGTTCTGGACGGGGATTTTAATTTTACGAAATTTAACTTTAGGGCCTTTTACGCAAAAAAGGCCAGAAACGGTACCAGTACGGAAATTCTTATAAACAGTGGCCTATCATTTGGCGATATTCCCCTTACCCACCTGTACCACACCTCCCCCAACCAGCCCGACGGTCTGGGCATACTGGACCGATTTTCCGTAACGGGCCGGGAAAGTTTCGAAACCATGTTCTTTGACGAATTCTTTTCCGACCGCTATATCATGGGGCAGATCAAACATTCGTTGCGGCCCTTTAAGATCAGTACCCGGATACGCCCCCGACTATCACTTATAACACGCAGTGTCATTGGCAATGTGGCAGATGTGGATCGCCATGTGGGCCTTTCTTTTGACGCTCTCAACAAAGGTTATTTTGAGAGTGGGATGGAACTCAACAGGATCTTTGCCGGTTTCGGACTTAGCTTTTTCTATCGGCACGGAGCCTATCACCTCCCTACATTCGACGATAATATATCATTTAAGTTCACCTATTATTTCAATCTGGGATTTTAGGAACCTTACCAATGATTTTCTACCTTTGAACGGAATAAAAATTTAAAATGGCAGCTAAGCTAACACAAGGGTTCTGGGCAAAATTGGCCAGGATAGTGCTCCGAAACAGAATCCTGATATTGGTCCTCATTGCGGTCATCACCGTCTTTTTGGGAACCCAATGGGACAAGATGCGGTTTTCCAGTTCCGAGGCGAACCTATTGCCCGACGACCACCCTGTTAATCTGGAATATCTTTCATTTTTGGAACGATTTGGGGAAGAGGGCAATGTGGTGGTGATTGCCATAAGGGACAGCAGTCTCTTTACCCCTACCAAATTCAATAGGTGGAACAAGCTGAGCAAACAGTTGGAAGCATTCCCGGAAGTTGAGTTCGTGCTTTCCACGGACAATATGAAAGAGCTTGTAAAGGACAACGAAAAACAGGCGTTTGTATTGGACCCCTTCATCAAAAAGGCCCCTACCACCAAAAAGGAGGTAGATAGCCTGGCCCACCACCTCTTTCAAGATCTTCCATTCTACGACAATCTTTTGTTCAATAGGGAAAGTAAGACCCTAAGGACATTGGTCTACCTGGACCAGGATATCGTAAATACCTCCGTAAGGAAGGATTTCATACTTCAGGATTTTGCCCATTTAATCTCCAATTTTGAGGATGAGACCGGATTGGACGTACGCATCTCGGGGATGCCCTATGTGCGTACCATGAACTCCCAGAACATCATTGACGAGATCGGGAAGTTTATCTTTGCCGCATTGGCGGTCACCTCCCTAATATTCTTCTTTTTCTTTAGGAGCATTAGGGCAACATTGATCTCTATGGGCGTCGTGATCATTGGGGTGATGTGGGCCTTTGGGATCTTGGGCCTGCTACAGTATGAAATCACGGTCTTAACGGCACTGATCCCCCCCTTGATCATCGTCATCGGGATACCCAACTGTATATTCTTGATAAACAAGTACCAGCAGGAAGTCAAAAAACACGGAAACCAGGCCCTTTCCCTACAGCGGGTCATTGCGAAGATCGGGAACGCCACCCTAATGACCAATATTACCACAGCGTCCGGTTTTGCCACATTTATTATCACCGATAGCAAACTGCTCAAGGAATTTGGGATTGTGGCCTCCATCAATATCATCGGTATATTTTTATTGTCGTTGACCATTATACCCATCGTCTACAGCTTTATGTCCTTGCCCAAGACCAAACACTTAAAACACCTTAACAAAACCTGGATAGATGGCTTTGTAAATTGGACGGAGCGGATCGTAAGGGACAGGCGTATCACGGTATATATTACCGCTGTGGCCCTGCTGGTGATCAGTATCATTGGGATCTACCAGATCAAGATCTCGGGAAGCCCCATAGAGGATATGCCCAAAAATGCGGGGTTCTTTAAGGATATCAGATTTTTTGAGGAGGAGTTCGATGGCATTATGCCCATAGAGATCGTGGTGGACACCAAACGTAGGAATGGGGTACTGAAACAGGTGAACCTGGCCAAGATGGATCAGATCGGGGAGGTCATTCAGGAAATCCCGGAACTCTCCAAACCCATTTCGGTGGTCAATATGGTGAAATATTCGAAGCAGGCATTTTATAATGGCATCCCCAAATATTACCAATTGCCCACCAGTCAGGAAAGCAACTTTATTATGGACATTGCCCGAAAATCCAGCGATAACGGTAACTTACTGAAGAGCTTTGTGGACAGTACCGGCCAGATCGCAAGGATTTCAACCTATATGAAGGATGTTGACACGGACCGAATGGAAACCATTCAAGAAACCCTTCAGAACCACTTGGACAAAATTTTTCCGGCCGAGCGCTTCAACGTTTTCATGACGGGGAAGGCCCTCTTATTTTTAAAGGGCACCAAATATCTAGTGACCAACCTGGTCATTTCCCTGGCGCTGGCCATAGGACTTATCGGCCTGTTTATGGCCTATCTTTTCCGTTCATTTCGGATGATCGTGATCTCGTTGATCCCCAATTTGCTTCCCTTGGTCATCACTGCTGGGGTTATGGGTTTTGTGGGGGTTCCCATAAAACCTTCCACCATCTTGGTTTTTAGTATTGCGTTTGGCATTTCTGTGGATGATACCATCCATTTTCTGGCCAAATACAGACAAGAACTTATCTCGAACCAGTGGCGTATCAAGAAATCGGTATATGCCGCCCTGAGGGAGACCGGGGTAAGTATGTTCTACACCTCCATAGTACTGTTCTTTGGTTTTTCGGTGTTCATGATCTCCAGCTTCGGAGGTACCGTAGCTCTGGGCGCCCTGGTATCGGCTACCCTGCTATTTGCGATGTTGGCCAACCTGATCCTGCTTCCTTCCCTTTTATTGTCATTGGAAAGGAGCATCGCCAATAAACAGGTGCTAAAGGAGCCACAGATCGACATTTTACCCCAGGGCGACAATTCCGATGAAAAACCGGAATAATCCCAAAGCACCGCTTTTACAGCGGTATGAATCGGTTCCTTTTATCAAAAAAACTATCTTTGCAACCTTACATTATACTTAATTATCAGCATGAAACCACACCCTATTAAAGAGTTACTGGGTACTGCCCATTTGTTACAGGAAGTCACCCTATATGGATGGGTAAAGACTTTTAGGAGCAACAGATTCATAGCCCTGAACGATGGATCCACCATCAACAACATACAATGTGTGGTAGATTTTGAGGCCTTTGATCCACAGCTGTTAAAACAAGTGTCCACTGGAGCGGCACTAAAAGTGACCGGAACCTTGGTAGAGAGCCAGGGAAAGGGACAGAGCGTTGAAGTACAGGTACGGGAACTTGCGGTGCTGGGCACGGCAGATCCCGAAACCTATCCTATACAACCAAAGAAACACACTTTGGAATTCCTTAGGGAAAAGGCGCATTTAAGGATAAGGACCAACACTTTCAGTGCAGTGATGAGGGTACGTTCGTCCCTCGCTTTTGCCGTACACAACTACTTTAGGGAAAATGGTTTTGTCTATGTGCACACGCCCATCATAACGGGTTCCGATGCGGAAGGGGCCGGTGAAATGTTCCGGGTGAGCACATTGGACGCCAAAAAACCACCTTTAACGGATGGGGGCACGGTGGACTATTCGGAAGATTTCTTTGGAAAGGAGACCAACCTTACCGTGTCCGGACAGCTGGAAGCGGAGGCATACGCCATGGCCCTGGGGAAGGTATATACTTTTGGCCCTACCTTTAGGGCGGAGAACTCGAACACCTCAAGACATTTGGCCGAATTCTGGATGATAGAGCCCGAGGTGGCGTTCAATGACCTGGACGCCAATATGGACCTATCGGAAGATTTTATAAAGAAGGTAATTTCCTATATCCTTGAAAACTGTAAGGACGACCTAGCGTTTTTGGCCGAGCGTTTGGCAGAGGAGGAAAAATTAAAACCTCAAGCGGAGCGCAGCGAAATGGGACTGATAGAACGACTGCGATTTGTGACCGAAAACAACTTTAAACGGGTTTCCTACACAGAGGCCATTGAAATCCTTAAAAACAGTAAACCCAACAAAAAGAAAAAGTTCCAATATCCCATTGAGGATTGGGGTACCGACCTACAGAGCGAACACGAACGCTATTTAGTGGAAAAACACTTTCAATGCCCCGTGATCCTGTTCGATTATCCCGCAAAGATCAAAGCTTTTTACATGCGCTTGAACGAGGATGGCAAAACGGTAAGGGCCATGGATATCCTGTTTCCCGGTATCGGGGAAATCGTAGGGGGTTCGCAGCGGGAAGAAAGGCTGGACGTGCTACAGCAAAAAATGGCGGATCTGGATATAGACCCTAAGGAACTTTGGTGGTACCTGGACCTTAGAAGGTTTGGTAGCGCCGTGCACAGTGGCTTCGGACTTGGTTTTGAAAGATTGGTCCTGTTTTCCACGGGAATGGGAAATATCAGGGATGTCATCCCTTTTCCAAGAACCCCGCAGAATGCGGAATTTTAAACGGATTTCTGTAACTTTATAAGAAAGTAGGACAACCCCAAGATGCTAAAACAACACTTACAGTTTAAGTTATCACAAAAATTATCCCCTCAGCAGATCCAATTGATGAAGCTGATACAACTTCCTACGCAGGCATTTGAACAGCGGTTGAAACAGGAATTGGAAGAAAATCCCGCCCTGGAAACGGGAAAGGAAGAACTGGAAATCCAAGAGGACGACTTTGAGGATATATATGATAATGAGACGGACAGTGAAAATATTGCCGCAGAGGACATCAATATAGATGAATATCTCAGTGACGATGAAATTCCCGATTACCGCACCCAGGCCAACAATTACAGTTCGGACGACGAAGAACGGACCATTCCCTATGCAGCGGGAATTTCCTTTAACCAGTACCTGTTGAACCAGCTCAATACGGTGTATCTTGATGACGAAGAGTGGGCCATAGCGGAATTTTTGGTGGGCAGCGTGGACGAGAGCGGCTATATTCGAAGGTCCCTATCCGATATTACGGACGATCTGGCCTTTACACAGAATATCTATACAGATGAAGCCAAAGTGGCCCAAATCCTAAAACTGGTACAGAATCTGGACCCCCCAGGGGTGGGTGCCACCTCTTTGGAGGAATGTCTTATCATACAATTAAAAAGAAAGGACCCTACCCCCAATACGGAATTGGCAATCGCCATTTTGGAGAAATCATTTGAACAGTTCACCAAAAAACATTACCAAAAACTGGTCCAAAAACACAATGTTACCGAAGAGACCCTTAAAGATGCGATCTCGGAAATTGAACGATTAAACCCAAAACCCGGGGGTTCCTATTCGGGAAATACACGCATTATAGAACACATTGTTCCCGATTTTTCCATTAGGATTTCCGATGGGGAGCTGGAACTTACCCTAAATGGGAGAAATGCCCCAGAACTCCATGTTTCCCGCGAATACAACAATATGCTTGAGGGGTACAAAAATGCCAAGGAAAAGTCCAAGTCCCAAAAGGATACGGTTCTGTTCATAAAACAAAAACTGGATGCCGCAAAATGGTTTATAGACGCCATAAAACAGCGTCAGCAAACGTTATATGTGACGATGGCAGCAATTATGGAGTATCAAAAGGAATTTTTCCTTACCGGTGACGAGCGCAAGTTGCGCCCCATGATATTAAAGGACATTGCCGATACCATACACATGGACGTATCTACCGTTTCCAGGGTGGCAAACAGTAAATATGTGGATACCCCCTATGGCACAAAATTGATCAAGGACTACTTCTCGGAATCAATGAAAAACGAGCAGGGAGAGGATGTTTCCACTAGGGAAATAAAAAAAATATTGGAAACAGTGCTGGGCGAGGAGCAAAAAAGGAAGCCCCTTACGGATGATAAATTGGCCCTGATCCTCAAGGAAAAAGGATATCCCATAGCGCGGAGGACCGTGGCCAAATACAGGGAGCAATTGGGAATTCCGGTTGCCCGACTGCGAAAAGAAATATGATGAAAATATTTCACCGATCCATTTCTTTCCTGTTCCACCCCCTACTGGTCCCTATAACGGGGACCGCCATTTATTTTTTACTGACCCCTAAATACACCCCCATAGAAACCATATTGGGCAATATACTGCCCATATTTATCCTTACCGTGGTAATTCCCATTATATTCTATTTGATCTTAAGAAACCTTGGAATTGTCTCCTCTTTTTTTTCACCCACCCTAAAGGAGCATAAATATACCCTTTACATCATAATATCACTTTTATTGATGGTAAATTATAAAGTAATTCCCCAATACTATACCAACGAGCTTTTCCATTTCTTTTTAGGCCTAATTGCCGCATGTTGCACCTGTCTTTTCCTTTTATTCTTAAAGTTTAAGACCAGCATCCATTTAATGGGAATGGGAAGTCTCCTTGTTTTCCTGGTTGGCATCAGTATACATTTTGAAATGAACGTGATCTTGGCACTTAGTGCGCTGACCTTTGCAACGGGCCTCTTGGCCTCTTCCCGCTTGTACCTGGGGAGCCATAACAGGGGAGAATTGCTTGTGGGCCTGCTAATAGGTCTCATGTCGCAATTGATGACCCTAAGGTTCTGGTTATAAAAGGTGACCCCCTGCATTCAAGGAAAGGCGTCCTGCTTTGGAATCAAAGGATATAGAAGATAATTCCTATTCGTAGCGGGCGCACTTCAATGGGTTCGGCCCCCAATATGGTAGTATCGTCCAAGAGTTTGCTCAGGGCATAGTATACATGGATGTTCCAAGTGTTATACCCCAAATTGAGCATTAGGCCATATTGAAAGCGGCGTATGTCATCATTGCCAAAACCTATTTTCTCGGCATCCGAAACAAATTTTGAACGCGAAGAAAAGGAGTATCCAAGCTTGACACCGGTATAGACCCTCCAAAATTTATAATCCGTTGCATTGCTATTACGCCATCTGAATTCCAAAGGCATTTCCAGCACATGGGTTTCAAATTTGCTCCTTTTATAGTCGGCATTCCCATCCAGTGCGGAATAGACCACAGATCCCTCTTGCTGTTCGGCATATAGATTGGTATAATAGGAATTGAGGGCATAGCCCACTCCGATCCCAAATCCTATATTCCTGGGACCATTTAAAGGGATATCCTTTATAAAGCCCCCCATAAGGCCGTAGGAGAGATTCCGTTGGGTAATTCCGGTAGGTTTGTCCAAAAGCAAATTATAGGTAACACCGAGATAAAACTGATCCTCCAAATAACCCATATCCATACCTTCTCCAGCTTCAGGAGTTTCCTGTGCGGCCATCCCGCATAAAATGAACAATAGCAATCCCACGAGAAACGGACGATCCATAAAGCATCTTATTAAAAATGAAAAGGCTTAAAATAAAAACGTCCCAAACAATGTTCGGGACGTTCTATTTAAATAACGAATTTATAAGTTTTATTGTAAGTTTCTAAAGGCATCCCCCTCATAGGTGGTATAGTTGACCTTTAAGGCATTTACTTTCCTCAGTTCATACTTAATATCGGAGATGATTCCCATATTGGCCCCTTTATCGACCTTAAGGGCCGTGGTCAATACGTTTTGCAGTTCTTGTGGCTTTTTGGCCCGCTCCTGCAAGATATAATCACCCACTTCAGAAGCACTTGAGAATTTATCGTTCAGCTGGATCTTTGACTCTTTACCGAACACTCTCTCATACTCGGGGGTAGGTTTACCGACATAAATATAGATCACTCGATCCTTCTTTTCCAATTTTTTGACTTCGGAAGCATTGGGAAGTGTATTCTCCACTTTTAATGAATTGTCCTTCATTACGGTAACCGTCATAAAGAAGAACAACAACATGAACACAATATCCGGTAACGATGCCGTGTTCACAGCGGGAAGGGCGGCATCTTTTTTCTTATTGAACTTTGACATATGTTTTTGTTTTGTAATTCTTTAGTTGGAAGTGGATGTTTCCGCTTCTGAGAATTTCTGTGGAAAAAGTTCCTGTATTTTCTGCACCTTTTCCTTTAGACCATCACGTACACTTGCAGGGGTCTCGGGATTAAGGTATTCGGCCTCCATAACCGTAAAATCCTTTTTGTACAAACGCTGGGATTCCCTGTTACGCAACTCATTATAAGCTCCAACAATCTCGTTCTGTACCGTTATGTAGGTACCGTATTTGGTCTCCCTATCGTTCTTTAGGGAAATGATGGCCTTGTTAGGGTTATCGGATGAAGATGCATCCCTTTTTCCCTTGCAATAGCTACAGTAATCGGCACTGCCCGAAGGGGCTCCCCCATTGTCCAAAAAAGCCTTGGCCTTGGTCCTGAGATCCTGTATATTGGAAAGTTCACCTTCCACCAAGAGTTGTCCGGACCTATTTATGTTCACCGTAAAGATGTTCTTTTCCTTGATTACCGGTGGTTCCTCAGTAGGTGGCTCGATTGGAGGCAACATACGATCTAGACCGGCATCCGTTTCAATAGTGGTGGTCACTAGGAAAAAGATCAGTAACAAGAACGCAATATCAGCCATGGATCCGGCATTAACTTCTGGTGGTGCTCCTCTTCTTGCCATAGTTTATATTTTTTATTTACTGAAAATTTTCTTAAAACTTGGAACGATCATCAAAATAACGGCAACGACCGTTAGAATAAAGAATACGTTCAGTCCTACCCCGATCCATTTAGTAGTGCCTTCGGTGGTCTCGATTCCCTTATTCGACATTTCAGCTAAATCAACATCCGTGCCACTTGCCAAAACATAGGAAATAATTACCACCACCAACAGACCTCCAATCGAAAATAGTGCCTTTTTAAGGCTGTCGGGAGTAGAAAACAAATTCTTAAGGGCGAATATCACACTAAAGATGATTGCAGCACCCAAAAGGACGTATGTGATCACGAACAACAGATTCATCGATGTACTGTTTACCGCTTCCGAAGCAGGCATTTCCGCACTAGGCAATTGGAACCATAACACGGCACCGACCAATCCTAAGGCAATCAATATGTATTTTAATATCTTATGCATAATGCTTTTGAATTAAGGTGCTACTTCTTATTTTTTGTGATCGACCAACATATCGATCAAGGCAATGGAAGAATCTTCCATATCGTTTACAATACTATCGATCTTTGCAATGATATAATTGTAAAAAATCTGCAGGATGATCGCAACGATCAAACCGAATACCGTGGTCAATAACGCCACTTGGATATCACCTGCAATAAGGGAAGCACTTAAGTTACCAACAGCTGCAATCTTTTCAAAGGCCTGGATCATACCAATTACCGTACCCATGAACCCAAGCATCGGTGCAACGGCGATAAACAAGGTAAGCCAAGAAACGTTCTTCTCCAATTGTCCCATTTGAACCCCACCATATGCCACAACGGCCTTTTCGGCGGATTCAATACTCTCATCGGCCCTATCCAGACCCTGATAATAAATGGAAGCAACAGGTCCCTTTGTATTTCTACAAACCTCTTTGGCAGCCTCGATCCCACCTGAAGCAAGTGCATCCTCTACATTTTGTTTTAATTTGGCGGTATTGGTGCTGGCAAGGTTCAAAAAGATGATTCTTTCAATGGCTACTGCAAGACCTAAGATCAAACAAAGCAATACGATCCCCATGAAACCGGCACCCCCTTCAATAAATTTCTCCTTCAATACTTGCACAAATCCTTTAGGAGCCTCCTCAGCAGGGGCTTCGTCCTGAAGCATTACAGCGGTTGTGGCAATCGTTGCCGATAGATTTGACGCCAATGAGTTTACGCCCACTTTTGCATTTACGGTATTTGTGCTCAGAACAAACAACCCAGCCATTGCCAGGATAGAGAATAGTCTTTTCATTTCTTTCAAACTTAAAATTCGTTAGTTAATAGGGTTAAAGATAAAAAAAAATTATTACAAAAAAATAAAACTTAAAGCAGAGAGGAAGGGATTCGAACCCTCGATACCCTTGTGGGGTATACACACTTTCCAGGCGTGCGCCTTCGACCACTCGGCCACCTCTCTATTCCTTAGTTTAGGGCGTCCAAATAACAAAAAAATTATTAGTTAAGGAAATTAAATCAGTTAATTTATTGCATTTCCCCACGTAGGGAAGTTTCAAAGATGGTTTTGAACAACTTAGCGGAAACATTGCTTCCCAAGAGGTACATCAGCTTGGTTACGGCGGCCTCCGTTGTAATATCCTTACCATTAATCAGTTGCATCCTCCCCAACTCCCTACTGGTTTCATATTGCCCCATGGCCACACTTCCCTTGGCGCATTGGGTAACGTTCACAATGTGCAGTCCGGAACGTATGGCAGCGTCCAAATCCTGTAACAACCATGGTTCCGTAGGGGCATTTCCCGCACCATAGGTCTCCAATATCAAAGCTTTCAGCCCCTCTATTTTTAAGATTCCCCTTAAAAAGGCCCTGTTCATCCCAGGAAATAATTTTAGAATGGCCACATTATTGTCCAATTTGGTATGCACCACCAGCTTTTTTTTCTTTGGACCGGTCCATAACCGATCATAGTTTACCTTTAAATGTACCCCGGATTCTGCCAGACATGGAAAATTTAGCGAGGCAAATGCCTCAAAATGTTCGGCGTTGATCTTGGTGGTCCTATTTGCCCTGTACAATTTGTATTCAAAATAAAGGCACACTTCCTGTATGGCAGGTTCGCCCCCATTTCTTAGGGCGGCTATCTGAATGGAGGTTATCAGGTTTTCCTTGGCATCGGTGCGAAGATCGCCAATGGGAAGTTGGGAACCCGTAAAAATGACCGGTTTGGCCAGATTTTCCAACATATATCCCATTGCCGATGAGGTATAGGCCATTGTATCGCTGCCGTGGAGCACCACAAAACCATCATACCCCCCATAATTGTCTCCAATGGTTCTGGCAATGGATACCCAATGCGGAATATCCATATTGGAAGAGTCTATGGGATCATCAAAGGAGATATTGTCTATGGTACAGTCCAACTGATTGAGCTCGGGAATATGTTTTTGGAGCTTTTTAAAATCGAAGGCCTTAAGAGCACCTGTCACATAATCCTTTACCATTCCAATGGTCCCTCCCGTATAGATCAATAATATTTTTGTTCTATTCTCCATAATACCATTTTTTCAGATCCCGAACACTTGCTTGGAGTTCTCGGTTGTGATGGTCGCTATATCCTCCCTTGTCAAACCATAGATCCCTGCCAACCTATCGGCAATCTGTATCAGATAGGCGCTCTCATTTCGTTTGCCCCTATAGGGTATGGGCGCCAGATAGGGAGAATCGGTCTCAAGCACTATGTGCCTTATATCCACTTCCCCTAAAAATTGATCTATTTTACCGTTCTTAAAGGTCACCACCCCCCCTATCCCCAGCTTCATATTATAGGAGATGGCCCTTTCCGCCTGCTGTCGATCGCCCGTAAAACAATGGAATATACCGTAAAGGTCCTCCCCCCTTTCCATTTCGAGCACCTCAAAGACCTCATCAAAAGCTTCCCTGCAGTGGATCACGATGGGCAAGTGGTATTTTTTCGCCAATTGGATCTGAAAGCAAAAGGCCTTTTTTTGTTGTTCCAAATATTTCCGGTCCCAGTACAGGTCGATCCCAATTTCCCCAACGGCAAAGAACTCCATCTTGTCCAACATTTCGGCCACGTGCGACAGTTCCGATTCATAATTTTCCTTTACACTGGTAGGATGGAGGCCCATCATCAAAAACATATTTTGTGGATAGGCCCTTTGCAGTTCCAGCATGGAGCTGGTATGTGAAGAATCTATCGCTGGGACAAAAAAGCGATGCACGCCAAGATCCATTGCCTTTGCGATCACCGCCTCCCTATCGTCGCCAAAGGCATCGCTATATAAATGTGTATGCGTATCGGTAAGTATCATGGCACAAAAATAGCCTTATCTTTAACAAAAAAATGAATGAAACACCTCAAAAAGTTTTTAAGGGAGAAAAACTATGTTAGGGTACCCTTGATCATGACCGCTACCAACCATTTTGAGATCGCGGCAAAGATCAATGGGATCAATGGAAGGTTTATTTTGGACACGGGCGCATCCAATACCTGTATAGGAATGGACAGGATCGGTTTTTTTGGATTGATCTCCAAAGATTCGGAAGTAAAGGCAGCGGGTGCGGGGGCCACCAATATGGAAACCCTGATCTCCACCAAAAACCATATCCAATTGGGCAAATGGAAGCGGAAAAAACTAAAGATCGTCCTGTTCGATCTTGCCCATGTAAACGAGGCACTGGTATCGCACAAGGCATTCCCCGTGGACGGGATCATAGGGGCCGATGTACTGAAATCGGGAAAGGCCATTATAGATTACGGCAAGAACTGCGTTTATCTAAAAGAATAGGCCCGAAATATTCGGGCCCATTCCAAAAAAGTATTGGGTACGTGTTCAGGATAATTGCCTAAAGCTCCAATCCCTTGTCCACATTATTGTCCATTAAAAGTTCCACCGGATTCTCCAAGGCTTCTTTTACGGCCACCAAAAATCCCACGGACTCCCTTCCATCTATGATCCTATGGTCATAGGAAAGCGCAACGAACATTATGGGCGCAATAACGATCTGTCCGTTCCTTACGATGGGCCGCTCCACTATATTGTGCATTCCAAGAATGGCACTTTGCGGCGGATTGATGATCGGGGTGGACAGCATAGACCCAAAAACCCCACCGTTGGTAATGGTAAAGGTACCTCCTGTCATTTCATCCACGGTGATCTCCCCTTCCCTTGCCCTTAGGGCCAATCTTTTTACTTCGGCCTCGATGCCCCTGAAGGAAAGGTTTTCCGCATTTCTGATCACAGGTACCATGAGCCCCTTGGGCCCGGATACCGCAATACTGATATCACAGAAATCAAAAGAGATCATCTCTTTATCATCTATCATGCTATTTACGGAAGGATACATTTGTAAGGCCCTTATGACGGCCTTGGTAAAAAAGGACATAAAGCCCAAGCCTACACCATGCCTGTCCTTGAACTGTTCCTTGTATTTTTCACGTAGCTCGAATATGGGCGACATGTCCACTTCGTTAAAAGTGGTAAGCATGGCCGTTTCGTTCTTTACCGATACAAGGCGTTCCGCTACCTTCCTTCTCAACATTGAAAGTTTGGACCGGCTCTCTCCCCTGCTACCGCCTTTGGGAGTCCCCATGGATGGGACCGCCTTTACGGCATCCTCTTTGGTGATCCTACCGTCGCGGCCCGTTCCCTTGATCGAGGAGGCATCCATCTTTTTTTCTTCCAATATCTTTCTGGCCGCTGGTGAGGCCGTACCGGAAGCATAGGATTCCTTGGCAGGTTCCTTTGGAGCCTGTTTGGTTTCTTCCTTGGGTTCTTCCTTTACCGCTTTCTTTTCCTCTGTGGCGTCGGCCGGTTTTTTCTCACCGCCCTCCGATTTTGCCGCCGAGGTATCTATAAGGCATACCACTGCCCCTACCGCAACGGCATCGCCCACTTCGGCCTTAAGGGTAATGGTACCGCTCGCTTCCGCTGGTAGCTCCAAGGTTGCCTTATCGGAGTCCACTTCCGCTATTGCTTGGTCCTTTTCTACATAATCCCCGTCCTTTACAAGCCATTCCGCTATTTCTACCTCGGTAATGGATTCCCCTGGAGAGGGAACTTTCATTTCTAAAATCATTCTCTTATAATTTTAATGGATGTGCTATTAGTCTATATTGTTCCGTACCATATTGTCCTTCGATTTATCGAAGACATAATCAATTACCTGCTGGTGCCTGCGCTTTGACCTAACTGCACTTCCCGCAGCAGGGGAGGCGTAAAAACGCCTGGATGCGATCCTAAAACGGTGTACTTCGCTGAAATGCATCAAGAGGTGGCTCCATGCCCCCATATTTCGGGGCTCTTCCTGTGCCCATACGATATCCTCGGCATTTTTGTACCGGTCCATCACCTTTTTCATTTGTTCGGACGGTAACGGGAACAACTGTTCGACACGTACCAGTGCCACATCCTTTCGCTTATTCGTTTCCCTGGCCTCCAACAGATCATAATAGAACTTCCCTGTACAGAAAACCAAGGTTTTTGTGGTCTTGACGTCCGCAGTGGCATCATCGATCACTTCCTGAAATCGTCCAGTGGCCAGTTCCTCCACTGTTGAAACCGCTTTGGGATGGCGTAAAAGGCTCTTTGGGGTAAATACGATAAGGGGCTTCCTAAAATTGGATTTCATCTGTCTGCGCAGCAAATGGAACATATTTGCGGGCGTGGTACAATCGGCGACGTACATATTGTCCTTGGCGCACAGTTGAAGGTACCTTTCCATCCGTGCCGAGGAATGTTCCGCACCTTGGCCTTCATAGCCATGGGGCAGGAACATTACCAGTCCGTTCTGCAATTTCCATTTATCCTCCGCGGCGGAGATGTACTGGTCGATCATGATCTGCGCCCCATTGCTGAAATCCCCAAACTGTGCTTCCCAAATGGTAAGGGTATTTGGACTTGCCATGGCGTATCCATAATCAAAGCCCACGACCCCATATTCGGACAAAAGGGAATTGTAGATCTGGAACAGTCCCTGTTTTTCCGATAACATGTTCAACTGCATCACTTCCTCTTCGCTATCCTCCACTTTTATGACGGCATGTCTGTGGGAAAAGGTCCCCCTTTCCACGTCCTGTCCCGAAATCCGTACACCATATCCTTCCTGCAGCAATGTGCCATAGGCCAAAAGTTCGCCCATGGCCCAATCCAGGGTATCGGTCTTAAAGAACATGGCCTTACGGTCACCTATCAGTTTTTCCACTTTCCGAAGGAACTTTTTCCCTTTGGGAAGTTCGGTAAGGACCTTGGCTATTTCCGTTAGTTTCTTTTTGTCGAAAGAGGTATCCACGGTTTTCATCATCTCCTCTTCCTGCACTTGTTGAAAACCGCTCCATTCATCCGCCATAAAAGGGGTGATGACGGTCTTGTCCAATTTCCTGGAATCTTCCAGGTCCTCTTCCAAAGAAGCCTTATAGGCCTCTTCCAATTTGGCCACATAACCCTCGTCTATAATCCCCTGTTCCATCAACTGGGCAGCATAGATATCCCTGGCATTTTTGTGGTTGGCGATGGCCTTGTACAGTTTGGGCTGGGTAAATTTGGGTTCATCCCCCTCATTGTGCCCATATTTACGATATCCCAAAAGATCTATAAAAACATCCCTATTAAAGGCCATACGGTATTCCAGCGCAAATAGGGAGGCGTGTACCACCGCTTCCGCATCGTCGGCATTGATGTGAAGCACCGGGCTCAACGTAACCTTTGCCACATCGGTACAATAGGTAGAGGAGCGTGCATCCAGATAATTGGTGGTAAAACCGATCTGATTGTTTACCACGATATGTATGGTCCCATTTGTTTTATAGCCGTCCAGATTGGCCATTTGCACCAGTTCGTAAACAATTCCCTGTCCGGCGATGGCCGCATCACCATGCACCACAATGGGTAGTACCTTGGAAAAATCATCAGGGAAATGGACGTCCTGTTTTGCCCTGGCAATTCCCTCGACCACAGCTCCAACGGTTTCCAGGTGCGAAGGGTTGGGGGCAATGTTCATGCTTATTTTGTTACCGTTGTCGGACATGCGGTCCGCCGTCCAGCCAAGATGGTACTTTACGTCCCCATCAAAAATATCCTGTTCGTAATCCTTGCCATCGAATTCCCCAAAGATATCCTTGGGCGACTTCCCGAAAATATTGGTGAGCACATTTAGTCTCCCCCTATGGGCCATCCCCATAACGAACTGCTTTACGCCCATCTCGGCAGCCCTTTCCACCACTGCATCGAGTGCAGGGATCAACGACTCGTTCCCTTCTAGGGAAAACCGTTTTTGACCTACATATTTCGTGTGCAAAAAGCTCTCGAAGGATACCGCCTGGTTCAATTTTCCCAGAATATGTTTTTTTCGTTCGTCAGAATATTTGGGGTGGTTGTCATTTATGTTCAACCGGTCCTGTATCCATTCTATACGTTCCGGATTTCGGATGTACATATATTCCACTCCAATGGCATCGCAGTAGATATGCCGCAGATGGTCAATAATTTCCCGTAGCGTACTGGATCCAATACCCAATATCTGTCCTGCGGTAAATACCGTATCCATGTCGCTTTCGGAAAGGCCAAAATTATCGATTTCGAGGGTGGGGGAGTACTGTCTCCTTTCCCTTACCGGATTGGTATTGGTGAACAAGTGCCCACGGCTCCTATATCCGTCAATAAGTTTGACGACCTGAAACTCTTTCTGAAGGGTCTCCGGCACATGCCGTTCCCCATTAGGGGCACCAGAACTTTGTTCCCGAACGGCCGTTACATTGGAAGCGGGCAGATCCAGATCATCCAACAAACTCTCCTGCCCAAAGTCGAACCCTTGGAAAAAAGCGCGCCAACTTGGCTCAACGCTATCGGGATTTGTTAAATACTTGTCATATAACTCTGCGAAAAAGGAAGTATGCGCAGCATTTAAAAAAGAATATTTATCCATGAACGGTTATCTCTGTCTTTTGAACAAAATTTCATCAAAAATACAACAAATCCAATTTACAAGCTTATCTTAAGGTTGAATATTACAAAAATTAACGATAATTATGATTATGTGGCATTCCCTAGCAAAAAAGCACTATATGGCCTTGTTTTTCGGACTTTTTTCCTTTTGTTGCATTGCCCAAAAAAGCAGATTTTGGGATAGGGTGCAATACGGCGGAGGATTGGGAATCGGTTTTGGGAATGGCTATTTCAGCGCTTCGGTTTTGCCAAGCGCCCTTTATAGGATAAATCCCTATTTCGCAACAGGTATCGGACTTAGTTTCAACTATTCCAAATTTCAGGAATCCACCTTCTTGGCGTACGGCGCCAGTGTACCCCTCCTTTTCAATCCTGTACGGCCACTGCAACTTTCTGCCGAGTTCGAACAGTTGCGCGTAAATAGGGAATACGGATTTGAAGGGGCCGATACGGTCAGGAATTATTGGGTGCCCGCACTTTTTGCAGGTGTGGGCTACACTAATGGGGGACTCACCATCGGTCTTCGGTACGATTTGCTGCACGACCGGGAAAAGAGCCTGCAATACGAACCTTTATCGCCCTTTATCAGATTTTACTTCTAAAGAGATCGGTCCATGGATATAGACTGAAGCCGTTGCAACATCCGTAGAACATGAAATGGCTTCAACTGTATTGGGAACGGAACCATACTTTCTGCCACTCCCGTTTTAAGATCAAGAAGGTTACCTGTTCGGCTATTTCCACTACATCCAAGGATTTAATGGCCTTTACCTCCCTTTCGGGCACGTCTATAATGTAAAGGAGGTTTAGGTATTCGGCAAATTTCTCCATGATCAGCATATATACCTTCTCATGAAGCCGTTTTTTGAGTGCCTCGGGGCCGGTTTCCTTGGGAATATCCATAAGAATGTTGGCCAGGCCAAAATCTTTTAGCAACTGGGACACGAGTTCACCGTAAAGGTTTTCGGCGGTGGCCGTTTCCAAAAGTTTGGAGCTATTTGGGAAATTTACTAGCATTTCCTATTTACGGATTGTACAAAGTTTTGGGTCATCGCAATACGAAAAAAACTTCCGATCCATTATTTGCCACGAACCTTCAGCTCCCAATCCCAAGCCGATCTCATGGCGTCGTCCAAGCTGGTCTCCGCTTTCCAGCCCAATTCTTCATTGGCCTTTGTGGTATCGGCATAGGCGGTCGTAACATCGCCCTCCCTGCGGGCGACAATTTTATAATTGAGTTTCCTACCGGATACTTTCTCAAAACTTTTGATCACCTCCAGCACGGTGCTCCCCTTGCCGGTACCCACGTTAAAGACTTCAAAATTCTCCTTGTTGCGGTGGTTCAAAAGCCGCTCCAATGCCACTACGTGCGCCTTTGCAAGATCCACAACATGGATATAGTCCCTTATACAGGTCCCGTCGGGGGTAGGGTAATCATCCCCGAAGACGGACAGTTGCTCCCGCAGGCCCACTCCGGTCTGTGTAATAAAGGGTACCAGGTTCTGTGGCACCCCAATGGGCAGCTCTCCGATCTCTGCAGAAGCATGGGCCCCCATAGGATTAAAGTAACGCAGTGCAATGGCCTTGATAGCGGGAGTTACCTTACAGGTTTCCCTGATGATCTCCTCGCCGATCTGTTTGGTGTTGCCATAAGGGGATTCGGCGGGCTTCACCGGGGCGTCTTCCGTTATGGGCATTTTATCGGCCTGCCCGTAAACGGTACAAGAAGAACTGAAAATAAAGCCCACATCCTCTTTTTGGGAGAGCTCCTTCAGTAGGTAAACCAAGGTATTGATATTGTTCTCATAGTACAAAAGTGGTTTGTGAACACTTTCGCCCACCGCCTTGGAGGCGGCAAAGTGAATTACCCCCTGAACATCCCGATGTCTTTTGAAGAAATCTTCTACAAGCGATTTTTCCTTTAGGTCCAGTTTTTCAAAGATGGGTTCCTTTCCCGAAATGGAAACGATGCGTTCCAAAACGGACTCCGAGGAATTGGACAGGTCATCGATGATGACTACCTCAAAACCTTTGGCCTGCAGTTCCACCACTGTGTGCGAACCAATGAACCCAAGTCCACCTGTTACCAATATTTTCATGCCCTTCAATTTAAAAAATTAATTATGGTCCCTGTTATATATTGTATCTGATCTCCATCCAGTTCGGTGTGCATGGGCAGGGATATTACTTCTTTGACCAATTGGTTGGTAACCGGAAAAAGGGCCTCGTCATAGCGATCGTCCAGATACGCCTTTTGCCGGTGCAATGGAATGGGATAATAAACACCGCAGGGAATGCCCTTTTCATTGAGATGGGCTACCAGTTGATCGCGTTTCCCGTTCAGTATCCGAAGGGTATATTGATGATAGACATGCCCCGAACCATCATTCCCTTCCCCCGCTTGGACCGTCTTTGGAAGGATGATATTCGGCTGCCCCTTCAGCGCATCCGTATAGTCCATTGCGGCCAACTTCCTGCGTTGGTTATAGGTGTCCAAATGGGGCAATTTGGCCCTTAGGACGGCCGCCTGAATGGAATCCAATCTGGAATTCACCCCTACCACATCATGATGGTACCTTTCGTACATACCATGGTTTACAATGCCCCTTAACACATGGGCAAGGTCATCGTCGTTGGTAAAGATGGCTCCCCCATCCCCATAACATCCCAAATTTTTGGAGGGAAAGAAGGATGTGGCCGCCACGTCCCCAATGGTTCCGGCCTTCACGGTCCGTCCATCGGAATAGGTATAGTCCGCCCCAATTGCCTGTGCATTGTCCTCAATGACCAAAAGTCCGTGTTTTTTGGCGATATCCATTATCACCTCCATATTGGCACATTGACCGAAAAGGTGCACGGGGACAATGGCCTTTGTCTTGGGGGTAATGGCCCTTTCCAAGGCTGCCGGGTCCATATTAAAGGTATCGGGATCTACATCCACCAAGACGGGTGTGAGTTTTAGAAGCGCTATCACCTCCACCGTAGCGGCAAAGGTGAAGTCGGCCGTAATGACCTCATCGCCCTGCTGCAGGCCAAGGCCCATCATTGCGATCTGAAGGGCATCGGTCCCGTTTGCACAGGGAATGACATGTTTTACGCCCAGATAGGTTTCCAGTTCCTTCTGAAAAGCGTGTACTTCGGGTCCGTTAATAAAAGCTGTGGTCTCTAGGATATTGGAAATGGATGAATTGATCTGTTCTTTTATGGATTGGTACTGCCCGTTAAGGTCTACCATTTGAATTTTCTTCATCTTCATTATTTAAGGAACAAAATTACAAAAATAAGGAACCATAGCCAATGTATTTGTGCAAAGTGGCGTATTTTAGCCCCAAACCGATATGAAGTGTTCGCCATCTATAATGTAGCGGTCTGGATAGCTACCCTGTTGCTGGGTCCGATTGCCCTCCTTAGCCGAAAAATACGATTGTTCGTTGCCGGCAGAAAACAGGTCTTTGGGCTTTTGAAGGGACATATTAGGGACGGGGAGCCCATCATTTGGATCCATACGGCCTCTTTGGGAGAGTTTGAACAAGGACTGCCCATCATGGAAATGCTGAGGGTGCAACATCCCTCCCACAAAATATTGGTCACTTTTTTTTCCCCTTCCGGATACGAGATAAAAAAGAATACCGCGGCCGCAGATCTGGTTACCTACCTCCCCATGGACACCCAAAGAAATGCCAAGGATTTTTTACATATCGTACGGCCCGTCTTGGCCATTTTTGTGAAGTATGAGATCTGGCCCAATTACTTACGGGAACTACAAAGAGTGGAAATACCCACCCTGCTCATTTCTTCCATTTTTAACAAGCGGCAGTCCTTTTTCAAGTGGTATGGCGGGTTTATGCGAAAAAGCCTGTTTACGTTTACCCATATTTTCGTACAGGACCAACAATCGGCCGATCTCCTCCGAGGCATTGGCTATTCGGATGTAAGCATTGCGGGCGATACCCGGTTGGACCGGGTCTCCAAGATCCGGGAACAGGACAACCACCTCCCATTTATGGAAGGTTTTAAAAAAGGACGCCCATGTTTGGTGGCCGGCAGTACCTGGCCCCCCGATGAGACCATACTTGTTGAATACATAAACAATAGCAGGGGAAATACGGTCTATGCGATTGCGCCCCATAACATTAAAGAAGACCATATAAAGGCCCTTAAAGCGTCCCTTACCAAAAGAACAGTGCTCTATTCGGAAATGGGGGAGCAAGATCTGGGACATTTCGATGTATTGATAGTGGATACCATCGGCCTGCTCACAAAAATCTACAGTTATGCGGATATCGCGTATGTGGGAGGAGGTTTTTTGACCGGACTGCACAATACGCTGGAGCCGGCAGTCTTTGGGATACCCGTGATCATAGGGCCGCGCTATACTGGATTTAAGGAAGCCGAGGATCTGGTCTCCCGAAAGGGGGTCATTTCCATTACAGATGGTAAAAGTTTCCAGATGGTAATGGAAAGACTATTGTCCGATGCCTCCTTAAGGGCCGACACCGGGGGCCAAAACAGTCATTATATCCTGAACAATAAAGGGGCAAGTGCCAAAATCATGGCTGCCATAGATCCCTACCTTCGGCATTAAATGCTTATAAAGTGTTGGCCCAATTCCTTTATTTTCTCCCTTTCGCCCTTGTAAAATTGGTACCCGTTCATCAAATTGACTACCGCATTATTGCGGCTTTTATGTGTATGGTCCACTATATTTTGCGACATCCAAAACTTAGGCGCCTTTTTTTTCCTAGATTTACAAAAATAAAATGTTTTACCGATGAACAACCGTGTTTTTAGGATTTCCCTCACCGCCGCCCTGGCGGGTTTTTTATTTGGTTTCGACACCGTTGTGATCAGTGGCGCCAACCTCCCGATCAAAGCGCTTTGGGACACCTCGCCTTGGTTCCACGGCATCTTTATTATGTCGATGGCACTTTGGGGAACGGTTTTGGGATCGATTTTCGGCGGAATCCCCTGTGACCGATTGGGGAGAAAGAAAACATTGTTATGGATCGGGGTCCTCTACTTTGTATCGGCGATCGGTTCCGGCCTGGCCACGGATCCCTATATGTTCTCTTTTTTCAGGTTTTTGGGAGGTTTGGGCGTGGGGGCTTCCTCCGTGGCAGCTCCCATTTATATCTCGGAGATCTCCACCCCCAAGAACCGCGGTAAATTGGGCGCGCTCTACCAATTCAATATTGTCTTCGGTATTTTTGTGGCGTTTATATCCAATTATCTTTTGAAGGGATTTGGGGGCATTAACGATTGGCGGTGGATGTTGGGCGTGGAGGCCTTGCCCGCTCTGATCTACGGCCTGATGGTGCTACAGGTGCCAATGAGCCCCCGCTGGTTGGTGCTCCATAAAAAGGATGATGCAGCGGCCTTAAAAATGTTGACCTATATTTCTAGCAGGGAAGAGGCACTGGAGCGACTGGATGAAATTAAGAATGCCGTTCGTCCAAAGACTCCAAGGGAAGGCCTGTTCTCTGGGAATTACAAAAAACCCTTGCTCTTGGCCTTTTTGATCGCTTTCTTCAATCAATTGTCCGGTATAAACTTTGTGCTCTATTATGCCCCTGAAATCTTGGAAAGGGCCGGATTGGGCGGCAAGGATTCCCTTTTCAGTTCCATCTCCATTGGAATCGTCAATATCATATTTACCTATGTGGGCATAAAACTTATAGACAGCCTTGGCAGGAAACAATTGATGAAAATAGGATCATTGGGATATATACTGAGCCTTTCCATGGTGGCCTGGTGTTTTTACAGCGGGGCATCCCCTACGCTGTTGCTTACCTTTATCCTGATCTTTATCGCCTCCCATGCCATCGGACAGGGAGCGGTGATCTGGGTCTTTATCTCCGAAATATTCCCGAACCGGGTACGGGCATCGGGACAATCATGGGGGACGGGCGTACATTGGATATTTGCGGCACTTATCACCTTGGTGACCCCCATATTCCTCGATGGTACGGATGGTATCTTTAAGGACAACCCGTGGCCGATCTTTATTTTCTTCGCCTTTATGATGGTGCTGCAATTGTTGTTCGTCATCTTCCTGATGCCCGAGACCAAGGGAGTATCCTTGGAGGACCTTGAAAAAACGATGACCAAAAGCTAAACAACAACCTCGGAGCAGGAAGGTTCGGGGTTCTTACCCCTTATTCGGTGGGTTACGGGAAGTTCAATGAATGCCACAATAGGTCGTCCAGTGTTCAAGTCGATACTCTTGGAACTCACCCTATCCCACTAACCATGTGCCTTGTAAGAATGCACGCCTCTGCAGGAAAGGCGGCGACCTAGAACTTACAGTGGCACTCACGGACCTACGAAAAATGACGGTTGACCGATTTTAGCGGCAACTAATCCGAAATATGCAATAAAATACATTCCATTTAAAGGATTTGTTATTTATTGCTTTGATTTTTAGCTGATTATTCCTTAAATTTAAGCTTGCCCCGAACAGCCCCTAGGGTATTATTATGAAACGGGTTGTAATGCGGTACCGATGCGAACATCGGGAACATCACTCCCACTAGGTGGGTTAAAACGATACTACTATGGAAGGTGAAATTACTTTTGGCACCAGGGTATTGAACGGATTCCTTAGCCTTATGGTCTTGGTCCTTATCTGTATACTGCTCGCCGTTGTGGTCTGTCTTATCTTGGCGGCACTGGGCTTTTTCAGCTAGCCCGACCCACGGGTTCCCTAAGGGGGAGGTCCTAACTGGTGGGCAATTCCGCGTTTTACGTATACTTAGAAGATTTGTATCCAAAAACTACGTGTTTATATGGATAAATATTCCATTTTTTACGTATTTTAACCATACTCTATATACGGCTTTGATAGGACTTAGATAGGGCTTTGATACGGCTTTGATAGGGCTTTGCCTCCTTGGTTCCTAATTTACGTATTTTTAAGTATATTTTTCCTACGTATTTCCGATGTGCCAGATGGGCCTTTTAATGGTTTATCGATCAGATTATTTTGAAGTAATCCAACTATTCCCAATTGGCCAAAAAATCGCCCTTCTTGAGCCCACTTTTCATCTTTTTCTACCGTTTTGGCTTATTTACCAAAACCGTGAAGGTTTAATTTCCGATTACATTCTGGGAGGTCGCCATCACTCCGAAATAACCAAAAGGAGGGCTTATTGCCAGATTTCTTGGGCTAGTCGATTGGACAGAAATATATGGGCACGGATTTATGTTGCAGATCCGCAATATTGTGGACGACCGTTCATATCTGCAGGGCACCCGTCGGGAGACGAGCGCCAGCGAGAGAATACAATTAAGGAAATAAGCACCATTTTGGACTCTGGAGGGCACCCGTCACAGACAGGCGCCAGCAAATGTTGGAATCGACACAAGGACACGGCAGACCTGCCAAATTTAACCTCCAGAACAAACACAAAAAAGCAGGTTTTCCCCATAGGGAGGAACCGGATTCGTCAACAGATATTCAGCCTTAGCCTATCTATCGGCGGGCCGAATGCCTAGTTATTAGCCACTGGCTTTATTCCGATTTACAAGTAAATTTAATGTTCAAATCTCTTATAAATTTAAAATCGTCAATCCACTTAACATTCATATTATCGCAAACGTGAGGGATTTTAATTTTGGTTTGTTTCTTAAAATAGTCCTTCGTTTCCTTTGTCACTACAATTGCATTTTCTTTAATTGCGTGAGCAATTACCCAAGGGTCAGCTTTTGAGTGAATTCCGTTGCTTGAAACTAAATATTTATGACTTGGATTAGATGCATATATTTCTTTTAAACAGTTTGTTACCTCACCGTCAATTTTTCTAATCGGTATATCACTATTTTTTAGCCATTCAAATAGATTATCTTCCCCTTTCTCTATTTCTTCATAAACTAATTCGGGAATAAAAATCACGCCTTTTTTACCTAACTCGTTTAAAACCTCCCAATAAGAAGGACAAATCTCTGGGGAATAATAGTTCTGCCAAGCTTGAATAAGAATATTGGCATCAATACAGTAAACTACTTTATCATCTTCGAACATTAGGCAAGCAGTTTTTCAAATTTTTGGAATTTATTAATCTGCGTATTAAGAAGATTACTTGCAATTGAAGGTGACAACGAACCGTTATTAAAAGAATCCATAACAATTCTCGTGAATAGTTTGCTGTTTTTATTAAGGCGTAGAAGGTAAGCATCTGGTCCACCTTTCATTTCTCTTTGTTTTTCCTTTCTTATTTTTTCTCTTTCCAAAAATTTCTCAAATTCATCTTGAGCATCTTGTTTCAGGATTTTATATTGAGATTGGGAAATTAAATTTAAGTTTAAAGCGCGAACTAACAATGCAAAAGAACTTATACCGAGTTCTTTGGCCTGTTTAAAAATCAAATCATTCGAATCAAATGTATCTGCGCCCAATTGAGTAATTAATTCTCTTGGCATTAGTGCATTGGCTGCAACTTGGTTACAAAACAATTCTACTTGATGAAATTTTGATTTAGGTTTGTCTGTAAAATCAATCTCTATTTCATTTGAGATACCTGATTTAGCTATCCAAATATGTGCTAATTCGTGGACTAACGTAAATAGTTGTGGAGCATTCCAATTTTTTGAATTCACAAATACGAAAGGGGCGAATTTGTCAGCAATCGCAAAACCTTGAATTAAGTCTCTATCTAGAACTAAATGTGAATGCAAGTAGCTAGCACGAGATATAAATATTCCCGCAGTTTCTGCTTTGTCAATCCATTCGTTTATTGGTGTTTTCTGATAATTATTTGGACTAATTTTTAAGACATCCAATATATCTTTAGCAACAATTTCCGGGTTATCATTGATAGAATATTTCCCAACAAAAGGAAGTTTGTCTTCGCCAATTTCTTCGAATAGTTCACTTATCCAACTCTGTTTTTCTTGAACATCACGAATAATAAATAATGATGCTGTATCTAACTTCTGTGCATCATCTCTTCGATAATCTTGTAGTGGTTGAAAATCTTTTGGTATTTCCGGTAAAAAGAAAAGTGAAAATGGTCTTCTAAAACTTTTTGCCAAGATTTGTGCTTGTCTAATTGTCGGAAAATCATTTCCGTCCTCCCAAGTCAGATACCTTTCAGACGGTACAGAAACCTTTTGGGCAGCATCTTCAACAGCGATATTAGCGGACTCTCTTGCCCACCTTAAAATCTCGGATGTTATAAATGCTTTATCAGCCATTATTTTTTTCCACAAAGGTAAAATTAATTCAGAACATAATTTCTTTTCAGCTTGTGCGCCACACCCAAATAACCGCCACTAATACACTTATATGGCCTCTATTTTTATTTAAGCGCAGTATTTTTATTCCAAAAAAATCAGGGGGAAATCTAAATGTAGTACTTTTCTTTGAAAAACACCCATTTTTTTAGATGCATGTAGGCAAGTCAGGATTATAAAGAACGAAGTGATTTAAACTTTTTGATTGAAGTGAAAATAGTCTCCCCTAGCGCTTGTCTCGTACCGAGCGAGGAAAATAACTTGACAAAGACGAAGGCCAAAGTCGCCGGTGACTACCCATCCACTTTTCTTCCATCCAGAAGATTGACTATTTTAGTGCCATAGGCCGCATTTTTTTCGGAATGGGTCACTTGGAGTATGGTCACCCCTTCTTTGTTCAATTGCTTAAAAAGGTCCATGATCTCTTCGCTCTGCTTTGAATTCAGGTTCCCTGTGGGCTCGTCCGCCAGCAAGAGTTTTGGATTGCCTATAAGGGCCCTGGCCACCCCTACCAACTGTTGCTGTCCCCCACTTAGTTGGGCGGGGAACAGATCTTTTTTGCCCACGATATTGAACCGATCCAACATATCGGCCACCATTGCCTTCCGCTCCGAGGAACTGTATTTTTTATATAACAACGGCATTTCCAGATTCTCCTTTACCGTAAGTTCGTCCAACAAGTGGTAGGACTGGAAAACAAACCCTATGTATTCCTTGTAAAGGTTGGACCTGTGCTTCTCCTTTAGGGTATGCACCGACTTGTCCAGAAACTGGTATTCGCCTTCGTCAAAAGTGTCCAGCATCCCGATCACATTGAGCAGGGTGGATTTTCCGGAGCCGGAAGGGCCCATGATGGAAATGAACTCACCTTCGGTAACTTCCAAATTTATATCCTTTAACAGGAAGACACGCTGCCCTCCAGAATTTACCCATTTAAAAATATTGTTGAGTTGCAGTAACATGTGTAATCTGTATTTTGGTTCATAAAAATCGATCAATACGATGGGCGGCCATTTTCCCATCCCCCACAGGCCCTTTCACTCCGTTCTTAAACTTTTGGTCGGATTTTGTAGAGCCGCCCTGATGGTCCGTGAGGCAATGGAAACCATTGCTATGACCGCGGCCAGAAACCCGGCGGCAAAAAAGAACCACAGTCCCAGTTCTATCCTGTAGGTATATCCTTCCAACCAATCGCTCAGGAACCACCATGCCAAAGGGGAGGCGATAACAAAGGAGATCGCCACCAGTTTTAAAAAGTCCTTGGCAAGCATAAAGGTAATGGATCCGATACTGGCGCCCACTATTTTACGGATCCCTATTTCCTTTTGTCGTTGCGACACCATAAGAAGGGACATTGCAAAAAGTCCGACACAGCTCAGGACGATCGCGATGAGGGCCCCGGCACCGATCATGGTGGCCATGCGCTTTTCCTCTTGGAAGGTACGGTCTACGTTCTCATCCAAAAATGAACCCATAAATTCCGCATTGGGCTCAATAGCGGCCCAAGTGTCCTTAATACGATCGTAACTGTCGGCCAAGGTTCCCGGGGCCACTTTTACATAGGCGTAATAAAGATCCCAATCGGACTTCATAAAAAGGGTCAGCGGGCCAATGGCCCTATCCAATTTCTGGAAATTGTAATCCCTTACCACCCCAAGAACCCTATAGGGAACTCCTTCGTCCAACATTAACGTGGCACTGCTAGGGTCGGCCTCGTCCAAGCTTTTGGCCATGGTCTCGTTGATAATGACACCAAGACTATCCGTGGCATACCGCCTATCAAAAGACCTTCCAGAAACCATCTGTAGGTCCAATGTTTCCACATAGTCATAATCTACCACCAACATATTGGTCTTTACGGAATGCCCTTTGTAATCGAACCCAAGCACACTGGTATAGGCACTGCCATCCGTTCCCCTGCCGAGGATATTGTCGGCACCGGTAACGCTGATGATGTCCGGATTTCCGGCCAGTTCCTCCCTTAATAATTGAACGGCCTGTCTGGAATCCCTTTTGCCGTTTATCGGAAACGCTATTACCTGCTCCTTGTTATACCCTAGGTCCTTATTGGCCATGAACCGCAGTTGTTGCTGCAACACCAAGGTGCTGCTTATGAGCGCTATTGCGATACAGAACTGAACAACGATAAGTGCATTGCGAAGCCTATTGCCCTTGGCTACCTCCAACTTGCCCTTTAGGGCCTGTAACGTATCCAATCTGCTCATGATAATGGCAGGGTATCCGCCCGCAATAAAGGAAATGAGCACCACTGTGATGGCCGCCCCGAACAGCACTTGCGCATGGCCCAGGTCCTTAAAGGAAGCAGCGGTCCGAAAGGTGTCCTGAAAGGGTTCCAAAAGCAGGTATCCCAAAAGGGTGCCCAAACAAAGGGACATAAAAAACACCAAAAGACTTTCGCTCCACAGCTGAAAGAACAGTTGTTTTTTAGGGGCGCCCAAGGTCTTGCGCATACCGATCTCCCGCAACCTTTTTACACTATTTGCAATGCCCATATTTATAAAATTGACACATGCAATCAACATGATAAGGAACGCTATCCCCAACAAGAGGTAGGGATAGGTACGCACCACCCGTACGGGACCTTCCCCATAATTGGCAAAATGAGCGTCCTCGACCGGAAGCAGGCCCAAATGGAAGTAGGTACCATCTTCATTGGGAAGGGCCCCGTCCCTAATGGAGCTTTCCATGGTTCCTTTGTAATGCTGTTGTACAAAGGGAAGGGTACTTTTTTCAAATTTTGCCACGGATACCTGCTTTTCCAATTCTATGTACACCTCGTGGTTCTGGGAGTCCCATTTATCCCTTAGGGCAAGATAATCCGGAAAGTCGGTAAAATAAAGTGCCATTTCAAATTCGAGGGAACTGTTGGACGGAAAGGATCGCAGCACACTACTTACCGTAAAAGGAGTGGACCGTCCCTTTAGGAGCAGATCCATTGTTTCGCCCTCCACATCTGTCCTTCCAAAGAACTTACGGGCTGTCCCTTCCGTAATCACCACTTCGTTCTGGCGAAGGACCGCTTGGTCCCCATTGAGCAAGGGAAAGGAGAACATATCAAAAAAATCGGGATCCACCCAGACCGCATCCAAGGAAAATTGCTTTTCCCCTTTGGTCGCTACCAGTACATCGCTTAAATGCCTTGATATTTTTTTAATTCCCGGCACCTCTGCCCGCAAGGCCTCTGCCAAGGGCACCGGACTACTGGTGCCCGACTCGCTGCCATTGGGGGTCTGTTGAACTTTGTACACCTGAAAAAGGGACTCTTTTTTGTCGTGAAATCGATCATAGGAAAGATCGTAATAGGCGGCCATTCCCAAGAGAATGGAGACCCCAAAGGCAACGGAAAGCCCCAAAATATTGAGAAGCGTAAACGTCCTGTTCTTTACAAGGTTTCTCCAAGCGGTCCTAAAATAGTTTTTGATCATGATAGTAGGTATTATACTAAATTTATTTATTCATCCCTTAAGGCATCCACCGGATTGTTTGTGGCCGCCCTATAGCTCTGCCAGCTTACCGTTAGCAGAGCAATTATCAAAGTAGTGCATCCTGCCAAGGCAAAGATCACCAACTCATTTGGGTCCTATAGGCAAACCCCTCCAACCATCTGCTCATCGCATACCAAGAAACAGGAACCGCAATGATAAAAGCCAAGCCCACCCACTTTACAAAATCCTTGTTCAAAAGGGCCAGTATCTGCCCAATTTTGGCACCATTGACCTTGCGGATGCCAATCTCTTTTGTACGCTGTTGCATATAAAATGTGGACATCCCCAAAATACCCATCGCAGAAATAATGAATGATAATAGGGTGAAATAGCTAATAATTTTTCCTGTACGTTCGTCTCTTTCATACCATTTATCAATGGTGGTGTCCACAAACTCTACATCAAATTCTGCATTGTCGATCAAATCGGCATACTTTGCCTTGATTTTATCCGCCGTTCCATAAATATCCTTGCCATTCACTTTCAAGAAAATATCGCCTGCCTGAAAATTTGCTGACTGTTGACGAATCATCAAGGGCCCTACCCTATCCCTGAGTTCCTTAAAATTAAAATCGTTGACAATACCGAGGATGGGTATCTCATCTTCCCACATTTTAAAGGAAATAGCTTCGTTTGTAAGTCCTAATTGCCGAATTGCCGTCTCATTCAGGTACATTCCCTTGTTGGAGTAAGCCGCTCCAGTGAATTTCACTTTAATATCAAAAACCTTAAAAAAAGAGGAATCCACCGCAAATTCCTGAAAGCTCAAGGATTTGCCATTATTATCAAAAGTCTGGTTACTACCTCCGCTCAACGGACTTTGCCAAGTTATAGAGACATCCTCTACTCCAGGAATCTGTAAAAGGGCATTTTTTATAGTACTTTTTTTATCGGTTGAACTCAAATAGTCCATATGGATGATATTGTCCTTTTCAAAACCAAGGTCTTGGTTGCGCAAAAAATTCGTCTGTTTTAGGATGATCCAACTACAGGCCAATAAGGCTATTGTTACAGTGTACTGAAAGGTTATAAAAACTTTTCCGTAAATGCTTTTGGCCTGGGCCCTAAAAGTGCCCTTTACAATTTCAATAGGTTTAAATCCAGAAATTTTCAAAGCTGGGACAAGGCCTGATAAAAAACCGACCAAACCGAATATCCCTGTCAAAATCAATATATTTTTAAGGCTCACCCCATCATTTAGGTTTAATCGCGTATCCAACAGCGAATCAAAATAAGGCTCTACTAGTTTAGCCAAGATTATCGACAAAATCACAGCTAAAAAACATACGAAAACAGATTCCCTTATAAACTGAATTATCAAATGTCTTTTGGAGCTTCCCAGTAGTTTTTTAATGGCTACCTCTTTTGCCCTGAATGTTGCTTGGGCTATGGTAAGATTGATATAATTGCCTACCGCAAGCAACAATATGAGCAGGACAATTGCGGAAAAGACAATAAGCAGTGTTTTACTGGAACTCTTTGTGCCGCTTCCTTCTTTTGAACTAAAATAAACATCCTTTAAAGATGTAAATTCCACTGTTTTGGCCCACCCTTCGGTATATAGCCAAAAATCTTTTTTGAAACCCCTAAGTATTTCTGGGGCTTTTGCCGGTAAATCTGAATTCAGTTTTGCCAAAAAGTAAATACTTACTGAGCACCAACCATATTCTTCCATAATATTTTCAAAACCCCATAGCTTTTTAAAAGCCTTTAGGTTTACCAGTGCATCCTGTTTGGCAAAGTGCGTATCCTCACGAAAATCATCCATTACTCCGGTAACCATAAAATCATGCTCCGTATCAACGAAAATGCGCTGGCCAATAACATCCAGAGATCCAAATAGTTTAAGAGCCATTGCTTTGGATAGTACAATGCCATTAGCGGTTTGTAGTACATCATTGGTCTTTCCTTCTACAAGGGGAAATGAAAAGATTTCAAAAAACGAAGCGTCCACGCCCAAATAATCGAACTTAACCTTCTGCCCATTAGCTGTGGATATTCTTCCTGATGCGTCATAGACCCTTGTAAAATCCGCTATTTCGGGAATGCTTTCTTTTAAGTCTTCCGCAATAGGAGGAGAAAAGTCGACTGTTTCATTCTCCAATCGATATATTCTTTCCTTATTTACCTGAAAATCGTCTACAGAAAGCTCATTTCGGATATATACACTTAAAAGCAATATAAAAGTAAGTGATATAGCAAAACCTAAAACCGTTATGACAGTATACAGCTTGTTATTTAGTAGGTGCCTTAGAAATGTTTTTAAAAGCATTTTAGTCTATCTGTTTAATTTTGTTTTGTTTACGTTCTTCCATTAAAAAAACGGCTATTCATCCCTTAAAGCATCCACTGGATTGTTGGTAGCCGCCTTAAAACTCTGCCAACTCACCGTTAAGAGCGCATTGAACCAGTCGATCATTCCGACCTTAAACTTTTTAAGGGTGCGATCAATGCGGCTGCAATGGACTGGTAACTGATGGTCAGTAGGGCGATGAACAGGGCCATACTACCGGCAATGACGAATATTTCCCAACCGATAGTAATGCGATAGGCGAAATCCTCCAACCAACGGCCCATGACGTACCATCCTATCGGAACGGCTATCAGGATGGCCAACAGTATCAGTCTTATATAGTCCAAGGTCAGTAAGCGATAAATGCTTTTAAAGGGTGCCCCCAGCACCAAACGAATACTGATTTCCTTCTTCCGCTGTTCCACCATAAATGCGGAGAGTGCGAACAGGCCCAAACAGGCCACCAAAATGGCAAACAGGGCAAAGCTGTTAAAAATTTTCCCCATACGCTGCACCCCTGCATGCATCTGTACAAAATCCTGGTCCAGAAACCTGTAATTGAAGGCCATGGTAGGTACGTTCTGGTCCCATAGGTCCGCAATGGCATTGACGGTACCAATTGTATTGGCGGCGTCGATTTTTATGGAAATAGTGCCCGAGTCATTACCGATCACCAGGGCCAGTGGCGTAATTTCCTCCTTTAGGGACTTAAAATGAAAATCGTCCACAACCCCCACGATCACCCAATCCCGGCCATTGTTCAGATGGGTCCCCAACGGGTTTTCCAATCCCATTTCCTTGGCCATTTTTGTATTGATTATCATAGAATTAACGGAGTCGGAAGCGAATTCCCTCGAAAAATCGCGCCCTTGTTGCACATGCATGCCCATGGTCTTTATATAATCATAATCCACCCTCCAAATCTGAGAGGCTATGGAACGGTGGTCCTCATTGTTTATCTTAAAGGTATTCCCGTTCCGCTTTTTTCCTTCCACGGGAAGATAATCACTGTCGGTCACATGTTTGACCCCTGGCACTTTTCGCAACCGTTCCTTAAAATTTTCCGTTTTGCCCCCCAAGATGGTAGCCCCTTCCATTACCAATACCTGCTCTTTGTTGTACCCCAATTCCTTTTGTAGGATATACTCCATCTGTTGGTAGATGACCAAGGTGCCAATAATGAGGATAACGGAAGTAGCAAATTGAAAGACCACCAGGCCGCTGCGCAGGTTCCCGCTTTTGTTCCCGATAACCAGCCTTCCCTTTAACACATTCACAGGACGGAAGGCGGAGAGGTAAAATGCAGGGTATAGGCCGGCAATGATCCCGATCAGGAGTGCGGAGGCCAATAGGATCGGGAAAAACCAAAACGCCGACCAGGGCATGCCGATGGCCTTGCCCGCAATGGAATTAAACGTTGGGAGCAGCGCCCAAGCAAGCAAGGTCCCCAGAATAAAAGAAATAAGGCTAAAGAGCACCGATTCGGTCAGAAATTGTGCCACCAGATCGGATTTAAAGGCACCAACGGTCTTCCGAAGGCCCACTTCTTTGGCCCTGTTGGCGGATTTTGCCGTGGAAAGATTGATGAAGTTGATACAGGCCAATATTAAAATAAAAACGGCTACGGCCCCAAAGAGCCATACAAACCGGATATCCCCATGCTCCAATCCGTCGCCCATTTTTAGGTCGGATCGTAGGTGGATATCGGATATGGGCTGCAGCTTGTATTCAATAGTTTTTAAGACCTCGATAAAATCGGGTGCCCGGCCCTGTTCCATCTGGGCCGGTATAATATAGTTCTCCGCTATGGAGTACATCTTCTTTTGCAGTTGATCGATGTCCGTGTTTTTATCGAGCAGTATATAGGTAAAATAATTGTTATTGGTCCAGCTCATATTCGTATCCTCAATGGGCAGTAGAAAATCAAATTTAAGATGGGAATTTTCCGGAAAATCGGGCATGACCCCTGTTACGGTATAGGGACGGTCCGTATCATTGTCCAGAACTACGGTCTTTCCCACGGCATTGCCATCGGGAAAATATCTGTCGGCCTTGGTCCTTGAAATAACGATGCTCTGGGGGCTGGTCAGGGCACGGTCGCCACTTCCCGCTTCCAATGGAATTTCTAGGATATCGAACAGTTCCTGATCGGCAAAGACAAAACCCTCCTCAACATTGTTCTGAATTTCCCCTGTACGCCGTACCGATCTGCTTCCGGCGCCAAAAAGTTCGGACATGTTCATTTTTCCGGCTTTTTGAATTTCCGGAAAATGGGATTTTAGGGCATCGGCAAAGGGCAATTGAAAATGTACGCTCTTTAACACCTCACCATCCATGACCCCTTGCATTACGACCCTATAGATCCGATCGGTATTTTTGTAATGCCTATCATAACTTAGCTCGTCCCGAATAAAGAGTGCGATAAGGAGACAGGCGGCAATCCCTATTGCAAAGCCCCCGATTTTGATAAAGCTGAACACCTTGTCATTTGACAGGTTCCGCCAGGCGATCTTAAAGTGATTTTTAATCATGGTATTCCTTTTTTTGTCCCGATATATCGGGAAATGTTTTATTCCGACCTTAAGCTTTTTACAGGGTTTAACAATGCCACTTTAATGGATTGAAAACTAACGGTAAGTAATGCAATGCCTATGGCGATGACACCGGCCATTGGAAAGACCCACCAAGCAATCGCTATACGATAGGCAAAACCCTCCAACCAGTTTTGCATAGTCCACCAAGCCAATGGAAGGGCCAGTACGATGGCAACCAGCACCAAGCCCATAAAATCCTTTGACAACAATCTTACAATACCCAAAACGCTGGATCCCAAAACCTTTCGTATTCCGATTTCTTTACGGCGCTGCTCTGCAGTATACGCAGAGAGACCAAACAAGCCCAAACAAGAAATGATGATAGCTAGCAAAGCGAAGATTTTGGAAAGGTTGCCCACCAGTTTTTCACTTCTGAACATTGCGTTGAAGGCATCGTCCACAAATTCATATTCGAAAGGAAAGGCAGGATTGTGCTTTTTCATAACACTTTCCATAAAGGCCAGGGTTTCCAATAGATCATTGCCCGGTCTAATTTTTACATACATGTAATTTGCAGCATCAGGATTGTTAAAAAACAGCACAGGGTCACTCGTGCCATACATATCGCCATATAGATAATCTTGCACCACGCCGATAATAGTATAGGTATCTCCTCGCGTTATCGTTTTACCAACAGCGCTTCCATCCCCCATCATTTTGGCAAGTGATTCCGATACCATAACCGATGTACTGTCGGCTGCCCTATTTTCGCTAAAGCCCCTGCCTGCTGTAATTTTCATTCCCGCCGTTTGCAAAAAGCTTGGACTGATATGTCTAAAAGAAATCAATATATCCTTCGTATCCGTACCCCCTTGCCATTCAAAACCCGACCCATTGTTACCGCCATAAAGTACATTGGAATTATTGAGCGCTATATTTTCGATCAATCCCGAAGCTAGCATGTCCTGTTTAATGGGGTTAAAATTTTTGACCATATCCCCATTTACATTTAATTGAATTAGATTTTCCTTTTCATATCCCAGATCGCGGCTTTTTACGTGCTGCAACTGTTGGTAGACTATAATTGTGCTGATTATAAACACTATGGAAACCGAAAACTGGGCAACGACCAATCCCTTGCGAATATTCGCAGCGCTGTTCTCCCGGAGGTGCATCCCTTTAATGACTTTGACGGGCTTAAAGGATGATAGGTAAAAGGCAGGGTACCAACCTGCAAGAAGACCGCAGATCAAGGTAATTCCCAGAAGGGACAACAAATGAAAGGGGTCAAAAAGTCGAAGTTCCAATTGTTTTTCCACGAGCATATTAAACTGTGGCAACAGCAAAAAAAGTAAGACCGCACTTAAGGCGGTAGCCAAGCTTGCCGTAATCAAAGCCTCTGCCATAAACTGGGAGACCAACCTGTTTTTCCCCGACCCAAGAACTTTACGTATTCCCACTTCCCTAGCTCTTTTTTCACTTCTCGCGGTAGACAGGTTCATAAAGTTGATACAAGCGATGAGGAGTATGATAAGGGCTATAATGGAAAACAACCGTACAAAGGTGATCTGGCCCCCTACAATTTTTCCACCTTTGAAGTCGGATCGTAGGTGCCAATCTTTTATCGAATGCAAAAAGGCATAGGTGTTATCGTTTTCCGTTTTTGCGGGAAGAATCTTTTGAACCTTTTCATTGACCGATTTAAAATCCGCATCAGGGGCAAGTTCCACAAACGTTTCCGCAAAATTACTTCCATATTCTTTTGCCCACGACATATCCTCTTCCCCTAATTGAAAGCGCTCAAATGGTAACAGCCAGTCAAATCCAAAGGTGACGTTATTCGGCAAATCCTCTATAACGCCCGTAACCGTAAAATTGTACCTATTGTCGATCCTTAAAACGCGGTCGAGTGCGACCGTATTTTTTCCAAAGAGGTCTATAGCTGTTCTTCGGGTCAGAACAATGGCGTCGGGCCTACTAAGTGCATTTTTGGCACTTCCTTCCACAAACCGCAGGGCAAAAATATCCAGAAAGTCCGGCTCAGCATATCTCCCCCTTCTATTTATTCCCTTGTCGCCATCCGTAATTAAAATTTCTCCGCTCCATGTGGCGGCAGACCTCTTGATTTCGGGTATTTCATTCTTTAAGTCTTTTGCCAGAGGGCCCGGGGTTGAATAAAATGTGCGCCACTCTCCTTCGTATTTCTGATTTGTAGGCACAAAGTACACAAGATCTTGTTTGGGAAAAGCACCATCAAAATTTATTTCATCCTCCACCCAAAGGAGTATAAAACAGGCACAGGTTATGCCAATGGCCAATCCGAAAATGTTAAGAGCGCTGTAGCCTTTGTTCTTCCAAAGGCTCCTCCAGGCGATTTTAAAATAATTCTTTAGCATAATTTTCTTTTTAGACCTTTCCGATCTTTTCCAAGGGAAGGCATTATTCAATAGTTTACCTATTCCGTTCCCAAGCTTTTAGCGGGGTTTACCGATGCGGCCCGAAACGTTTGATAGCTTATGGTCATAAAGGCCACCCCTAAGGTGAATACCGCCGAGAGGGCAAATACTTCCCAGGTCATTTCAATTTTATAGGCAAAGTTTTCCAGCCATCTGGAAGTAGCGTACCAGGCAAATGGGACCGCCACGCAAAAGGAGATCAGGACCAGGCCCATAAAATTTTTGGTCAGTAAATTTGATATCTGTAGGATATTGGCCCCCAATATTTTTCTAACGCCGATCTCTTTCGTTCGTTGCTGTACGGATAGCAGTGTGAGTCCCAATAGACCGATACAGGAGATAAAAATCATCAATATGGCCCCAAATCCCACAATTTGTTTCCATTTGGCCTCCTTTTCGTAATTCTGAAGGTTCAGGTCTTCCATAAAATCATATTTATAGGGTCGGTACGGCACCAAAGATCTATAGACCTCCCCGATGTCGGCCACGGTCTGGGACCGGTTTTCGGGAGAAATTCTGATCAAAAACCTTCCATACCCCATTCCGGGCTGCATGGTAAATATTTGTGGTGATATCTTCTCTTTTAACGATCCAAAATGGTAATCCTTTACCACCCCGATCACATTGAGTTTTGTTTCCTGTCCATTGAAAAAGTCTATGGTCTTGTCCAACACCGATCCGTGCCAGCCCGCCTCTTTTACATATGCTTCGTTGACAAGGATTGAATTGGTGGAATCTGCCGGAAAATCCAGTGAGAAATTACGGCCTTCCACCAGATCGATTCCCATAGTGGACAGATAACTTCCATCGATATGATCGAAGGCCACGGGAATATCAAAACCGTTGGCCCTAGAGTTCGTTCCCCAAAAACCATTTTGCCGCATCGCCACCTTTTCAACCCCAGGAATTTGGGAAAACCGTTCTTTAAAGACTCTCATTAACTTGCTATTTTGGTCTTGGCCCACATGCAATACCAATAGATCGCCATCATCATAACCGAGATCTTCATTTGTGAGGTATTCAAACTGATCATAAATGAACACAGTGGTGATCAACATAAAGGTTGTCAGGGAAAATTGTAACACGATAAGCCCTTTGGAGAGGTAATTTTTATTGGAATAGGCAAAACGGCTGTGCAACGCCATGATCGGGTCAAAACCGGAAAGGACAAGGGCAGGATAAAATCCTGCCGCAAAAACGGTAAGGCAGAATAAAATAACGAAAGCTATAATAAGTTTATAATCCATTAAATAGCTTAATTCCAACTGTTTATTGGATACGTCGTTGAAGAACGGTAGGGAAAGCTGGGCCAGTAAAAAAGCCAAGCCATAGGCCATAAGACAAAGGACAAACGACTCTCCCATAAACTGCAAGATCAATTGTTTCCTTGCGCCGCCCACCACTTTTCTGATACCGATCTCCTTTCCCCTTTTTAGGGACCTGGCCACGGTAAGGTTTACGAAATTGATACAGGCTATCAGTAAAATAAAGAGCGCAATTCCCGATAAGATATAGGCATAAATGGGGTCGCTCACTTCTGGGACGTAATCGATCCCCGTATTTAGGTGCATAGTCACAAAAGGCTCCAACCCATACACGAACTGGGCATTAAATCCATGTTGTCTTGCCTCTACAAGCTCCTTACTGGCATGGGTCCCATAGGCCTTTGCCATTTTCGACCGTATGTCGTCGATATTTGCGCCAGGGTTCAATAAGAAATAAGTGGGATAGTTCATATTGAGCCATTGATCGTCCGGGTTGTTAACCTCTTGATAATTGAAGGAAAGTAACATTTGGAACTTGATGCTGGAATTCTGGGGAGCCTTTTCAGCGATACCGGTAACTATAAAAGACTCAAATTTATTGTTGATCTCCAATTCCAACGATTTGCCCATGGGATCGGTGTCCCCAAAGTATTTTTGGGCAATCCCTTCGGTAAGTACCACGGATCGGATGTCCCGAAGTGCGGTTTCCCGATTCCCTTTAAGAAGGGAGAAAGAAAAAACGTTGAAAAAGTTATCGTCTACCCATGTAATGTTTTCATAAAAGGTTTCCCTGCCAATTTTAAGCACCGAATTATTTTCCTTTACACGTACATATTCCTTTAGTTCAGGAATTTCCCGAGCAAAGGTTGGGCCTTGTACGGTTCCCGCAATTCCATAGGTATTCTCCTTACCGGTATCCTCGATGACCTTACAGGTCAATTGATATAGATCTTTGGTATTGGCATGGAAGCGGTCATAACTTACCTCGTCCTTGGCATATAATAGGATGAGCAGGCAACAGGCCAGACCGATACCCAATCCGGAAATGTTGATGATGGAGAATACCTTATTCGAAATAAGGTTGCGCCATGCGATGTTTAGATAGTTCTTTATCATGGTGGTCGTTTCTTGTCCTTATAGCTATCGGGAGATTTTTATTCCGATCTTAAACTTTTTACCGGGTTTACAATGGCCGCTTTTATACTTTGGTAACTTACCGTAAGTACCGATATCAGCACCGCCAAAAATGCCGCCAGTACAAATATCCACCATGGAATGATTATCCGATACGAGAAATCTTCCAGCCATTTGTCCATGGCATACCAGCCCAGAGGTAATGAAATTAAGATCGCAATACCTACCAGTTTTAAGAAATCCAGCGTAAGTTTCATTGAAATCTGACCTACGCTGGCCCCTAACACCTTTCGTACCCCAATTTCCTTGACACGCTTTTCTGCATTAAAGGCAGCTAATCCAAATAATCCAAGACAGGCGATGACCAAGGAGAGTATGGTGAAAATGATAAAAATATTGCCCAACCGCTGTTCGCTCTGATAGGTGTCGTTAAAAGAATCTTCCATAAAATAATAATTAAAGGGCTCCCCTGGTACAATGTTGTTCCAGACCCCTTCAATACGTGCAATGGAATTCTCAAAATTGCCCGCTTCCAACTTTACCGCCATGGCATTGGCATTCTCCGATATGTGCATGCTAAGCGCATCGATCTCCTCTTTAAAGGAATCGAAATGAAAATCCTTGACCACCCCGATAATGGTATAATATGAAGGGCTATCCGAATCAAAATCATCCGCATACCGCATACCCAATGCCTCTTTGGGAGTGGTCTTCATCAATTTTACGGCGGTTTCGTTCACGATCATTGCCGTGGAGTCGCTACCGAAATTCCTGTCAAAATCACGTCCGGCGACAAATTTGAAGTCCATCGTGGAGGCGTAATCGAAATCCACGCCCCATGTTTGCATACTTACCGCATTTTCCTGACTGGTAAGGCCTTCCCCAGGCCTAAAAGTAGTGTCGCTCCTATTGGATGGGGTGGGGAAAAAACTGCTTAATGTGGCATTCTTGACAGATCCCAACTGTTTAACCTGCTCCTTAAAGGAAGTGACCTTGGTGCCGGCCGTATACACATCCCTTATTACGATGGTCCGATCTTTTGAAAAGCCCAGATCCTTTCCGCGGATATAGGTGAGCTGTTGGTATACCACTAAAGTGCTGACGATTAAAAATACGGAAATGGCAAACTGGAAAACAACGAGGGAATTTCTAATGTTTCCTCCGGCAACACTACTTTCACCTCCTCCTTTCAGGACCTTGGCCGGTATAAAACGGGACATAAAAAATGCGGGATAACTTCCCGACAACATACTCAACACCACGACCGAGCACAACAGTACCAGCCAAAATAGCGGGTTTAAGAAGGGTATTGAAATATCCTTGTCCGCCAATGTATTGAACATTGGTAGGACGAGTACGGTCACGATCAAGGCCAGTGCCAACGACAGAAAGGAAATAAGGCCCGATTCTACCAAAAATTGTCTTACCAGGTCGCTTTTGTTGGAGCCCAAGGTCTTGCGCACCCCCACCTCCTTGGCCCGTTTTAAGGAATATGCGGTAGATAGGTTCATAAAGTTTACGCTGGCCAGAACGATCAAGAAAATGGCAATGAAGGAAAGGATGTAAATACTTTGCCTATCATTGTTGGCATTCATTTCTGCGACCAGATTGGAACTCAAATGAATATCCGTTAACGGGATAGTACTATAGACCAAATAATTGCCTGCATCCTTGAACTGCTGTTCGGTAATGCCCGGCAAGAATTTTTGTACCCCAGGCACCACATATTTCCCCAAAAAACCTTCCAATGGTGCCCGCATATCCTCAACATTGGCAGTGGGAATAAGTTTAAAAAAGGTGTTGTAGTTATTGCTGCCCCAATTCACGATTTTGGCATCGGCATAGCCTTCCATCGATTTAAATAGGGAATAATCCCTTAAAAACGAATTTTTGGGAAGATCGTCCATTACGCCCGTAACCTTGTAGGATTCCCCATTGTCCAACACCAAGGTCTGACCGACCGCGCTCGCTATCCCAAAATGTTTCTCCGCAGCCGTCTTGGTAAGAACCAGGGTATTGGGATCCTTCAGGGCGGTTTTTGGATCTCCCGCAAGCAAGGGTATTCCAAACATCTTAAAAAATGTAGCGTCCACATAGGTGGTCTGCTCTTCCTTTACATTGGCTTCGGAACCCGATTTTCTGACCAGTGCACTTCCCTGTGTCCTAAAGCGGGTCACCAGTTCCACTTCCGAAAAATCGCTTTTCAGGGCCGCGGCCATGGGAGCGGGGCTCACGGCAAACTTTCTGGCGTCACCCCCAAATTTAATGTCCGCATTTATCCTATAAATACGGTCTGCATCGGGAAACATCTTATCATAGGCGAGTTCATCATAAATATATAATGAGATGAGCAGGCCACCGGCCATTCCAATGGCCAGCCCAAACGTGTTCAAGAACGTAAAAAAGGGCTGCCTCTTTAAACTTCTCCAAGCGATTTTCAGATGATTTTTAAACATGACCATGGTTTTTAAATATATGTTCTATTCCGTGCGCAGACTTTTTACAGGGTTAACGGTGGCCGCTTTAATGGCTTGGAAGCTTACGGTGATCAATGCGATCACAACGGCAATACCTCCGGACAGCAAAAACATCCACCATTTTATTTCTATACGGTAGGCAAAATCCTGCAACCATCTTTCCATGGCAAACCATGAAACTGGAAAAGCGATAAGGGCTGCAATGGTCACCAGTTTGCCGAAATCTTTGCTTAGCATCACCATAACCGAAGTTACAGAAGCCCCTAACACTTTTCGAACTCCGATTTCCTTTTTACGTTGAGCCGCTATAAAGATGACGAGGCCCAACAGGCCGAGACATGAAATGCCAAAGGCTAGAATGGTAAAAATCAGCGATAATTTTTCCTGTTTTTGCTCGGCCACATATTGAAGATTAAAATTGTCATCGAGAAAATGAAAGTCTGATTGGTTATTTGGATCGAATTTGTCGTAGGTATTTTTCACAAAGGCCATCCCTGCCACAGCTTGTCCTTTTGCGATTTTTATATACAAATTGTCCCGTTCCTTATCCTCGGGGGGCATCAACATTACCATGGGCTCAATTTTATGCAATAGTGAAGTGGAATGAAAATCCTTTACCACACCGATAATCTTTCGATAAATTGTGCTATCATTTGCCGTTTTATATTGTACTCTTTTCCCAATGGCATCCGAATAGCCTAGGTATTCCACCTGGGTTTGGTTAATTATTACCGCAGCATCCTTATCCGATGGCATATCCTTTGAAAAATTCCTTCCTTGAAGCAATTTCATACCGTTGGTTGCCAGAAAATCTTCATCAACATACAGAAACGTCGCCACTTGTTCGGTTTCTTGTATTTTTCCGTTCACTTCGAAGTTGAAACCATATTTACCGATATAGTCGCTACCCATGGGATTCCCTGCCGTAGCTGCACTAACGACAAACGGACTTTGCAAAAGTGCCTCTTTCAAGGCCGGTATTTGGCTGCGGACTTTTATGTCATCGATATGGGATATTAGTATCTGTTCTTTATCAAAACCCAGGTCCTTCTGTGAAACAAACTGCATTTGCCGGTATATTATATAGGACCCGCTGATCAGGCAAACGGTAATCACAAACTGTAAAACCACCAACGATTTACGGAAGACAAGGCTCTTATGCATGTTGCCCAAATGTCCTTTAAGGGACGGTATCATTTTAAATCTGGACAAAACCAGGGCGGGATAGCTGCCGCTGAGGAGTCCCGTAAACAAAGTAAAAATGATGATGGATGCCAAGGTTTCAACTATGCCGAAACGCCAAAGGCCCAAATCCTTTTCGGCCAAATCATTGAAAAATGGAAGGGCCAATTGAACCAGAAAACCTGCGATCAGCGCAGCAAAACAGGTTACAAGCAGGGCTTCCGTTATAAACAGGCCCATCAATTGTTTTTTTCCGGAGCCCAACACTTTTCGTATTCCGATTTCCTGTACCCGCATGGTAGAGCGTGCCGTAGATAGGTTCATATAATTGATTACAGCGATCAACAGCACAAGCAGGCAGATTGCGATAAACATATAAACGCGGCCTATACTCCCGTTGCTTCCCAATTCATAGTCGAGATCCGAATGTAAGTGAATATCGGTGAGTGGCTGTAATTCCATTTGGAAGTCAGAAATATTCATCTGTTGGGCGATATCCTTTTCAAGAGGAACCAGTTTGTTTTCTAGAGATGTTACATCCGTCCCTTTTTTTAATAGGATGTAGGTGTAAAGGAAGTTTTCATTCCATTTATCACTTTTGAGGTCATCCTCATCAAAGGATCGTATACCACTAAACCTCATGTGTGAATTTTGCGGCATATCACGTATAACACCGGTCACTTTAATCGGATATTTTCCGCTGCCCATTTCAATGGTCTTTCCAATGGCTTGGGATGCATCTCCGAAAATCTTTATGGCGAGGCTTTCGGTAATGACCATAGACGCAGGTTCGGTCAGAGCGGTGTTCGCATTACCGTATAAAAAGGGATGGTCGAATAATTTAAAAAAGGAGTTTTCGGCATAACAGATATCATCCTGCTTAACGGTATTATTGTCGTAGTACATTACATCTCCGGCTTCGATGTTGATCCGCACAGCATCTTCCACTTCGGGAAACTTTTCTTTTAAGGTGGTGGCATAGGGTGGAGAGGTAACGGCAATGTCCATGTTTCCGCCATCCCATTTTGCATGTGGGGCGATTCGGTAAATGCGTTCCGCATTGGAAAATGACCGATCGTAACTGAGTTCATCGGCGACATATAATGCGATGAGCCAAAAAGCCGCCAACCCGATGGCAATACCACCTATATTCAAAATGCTATAGTCTTTGTTGCGTTTTAGGTTACGCCAAGCGATTTTTAGATGATTTTTAAACATGACCGTGGTTTTTAAAATAAATGTTCTATTCCGTCCGCAAGCTTTTTATGGGGTTTGTCACCCCAGCCCTAAGGGAATGGAAACTGACCGTTATCAATGCCACACCGACCGTTACAATACCGGCAATGACAAAAACCCACCAAGGAATGCCGATCCTATAAGCGAACCCCTGCAACCAGCTTTCCATAAACAGATAGGCCACTGGAAAACCAATACATAATGCAACAAGGACCAATTTTGTAAAATCCGCTGTTAACATTTTGGCTATTTTGGCCACGGAAGCGCCCATTACTTTGCGGATTCCTATTTCCTTTCTTCGTTGTTCGGTGGTAAAAGCTGCCAGACCGAAAAGTCCCAAAGTGGCCACGAATATGGCCAACAAACAAAATACGATGCTAATTTGGCCGGCCCTTTGGTCGCGTTGATATAACCTTTCCAGCTGCTGATCCAGAAAGGAATAATTAAAATCCAGATTGGGTGCCACCTTTAAAAAAACATTCTTAAAATCTTCCATGGTATGGGCCAAATCACCCGATTTAAAACGCAGCAGAATAAAGGATTTTCCCTCTCCATTATTGTTGTGGAAGGCATAGGCACCAATAGGTTGATGTAAGGATTCATAATTAAAATCGTCCACAACGCCCACAATGGTATTTGGCACCCCGATGTATACTTTTTTCCCAATGGCTTCCTCTGGGGCAAACCCCAAAAAATCTATGGCCTTTTTATTCAGAACGACCTCGACCAATGTATCCTTTTCATTTTTATATTCGGGAAGGCTCTTACCGGCCAGCAACTTCAGCTTAAGGACATCCACAATGCCGGTATCGGCCACATTTGTCTGAATATTAAGCATTCGCTCATCCGATTCGCTCTTTCGCAAACTGCGCCCGCTCACGTCCATTCCCGGATATCCCTGTGCCATAGCCAATGAGGTAACTTCGGGGAGGCCAGAGAATTCCTGGATCAAGGCAGTCTGCTTGTCGGTACCTCCCACGCCGTTTATGGAAAGTGCCAAAACATTCTCCGCAGCAAATCCCAGATCTTTGTTCTGGATAAATTTCATTTGTTGGTAAATGACCAGTGCCCCAACGATCAATGCGGCAGAAGCGGCAAATTGGACGACCACCAACCCTTTTCTGATCAGCAAATTGCCCTTGTCCGTTTTTAGTGAAGGGGAAAGAATTTGCCTGGGCAAAAATCTGGATAGGTATAAGGAAGGGTAAAAACCGGATATTGCGGTGGTCAGCACCCAGACTCCCAAAATCACCACCAAAAAAGAACGGTTGAAAAGCTGGTCTATGTGCAGGCCCTGATCTGTTAGCGCATTAAATCCGGGCAATACCAACATGGCCAGTATAATGCCCAACACTATGGAAATAGCCGTTATAAGTCCCGTTTCCACATAAAATCTACCGACCATGGATCTTGTGGATGCCCCCATGACCTTACCGATACCCACTTCTTTTGAGCGTTTCTGAGAACGGGCGGTGGTGAGGTTCATATAATTTACGCAGGCTATCAAAAGGATCAAAATGGCCAAATAGCCCAAATTACGTACTTCGTTTATGTCACCTATTCTGGACGTATATGCATTTCCATAAGAGGCGGAATATAGATGCACCCTATCGAGGGGCTGTAGGGAAAAGGTGTACCATTGCCCATCCTTTGGTACGTTGGCATCCAACATTTTTCCTATTTGCAGTTCAGTGGCGCTTAAGGAGACATTCTTTCTTAAAAGGCAGTATGTTTCAAAACTGGCATTGGACCATGTAGTGCTGTCATAGAACCAATATCCATTGCTTGAGGCGAGCATTTCGGCATCCAAGGTGCTATTTTTTCCAAAATCCCCATAAACGCCTGTCACTTCCAATTCACGCCCATTATCCACCAATATTGTTTTTCCCATTGGATCTTCAGCATTAAAATAGGTTTGGGCAGCGGATTCCGATAACAGTACAGTGCCCGGTCTATCCAACGCATTGGTCTTGTTTCCCTTTATCAGGTGGATATCAAAGATGGTGAGCAGCTCTTTGTCTACCCAATAAAACCTATCCTCCGTAAAATTCTGATCGTTTATCCTCAGGGATGCGGTACCTCCAAAATTATGTTTGTACACTCTGGCCGCGGTTTCTACATTGGTAATTTCCTTTTTTAGGGCAGGGGCGGTGACAGGTGGTGCCGTTGCCCACGTTTCAAAACCAAAATCCCCATCGGTTTTTAACAATACCCTATAGATCCGGTCTTTTTTTGGATACATGGTATCAAAACTTTTCTCATGGGAAATATAGAGGAACAATAGGATCACTATTGCAAGACCCAAACAAAGTCCAATGATGTTGATTGCCGAAAACAGCTTATTGACCTTAAGGTTCCGCCAAGCGATTTTAATATGGTGTTTTAGCATGGTCATATTTTTTTGGGCCCTAGGCCGTTTATACTATTTTATTCGGTACGCAGACTTTTTATGGGGTTTGCCCTTGCCGACGCCATGGTCCTGATGGCCATGATGCCCAAGGCGATGATCGCCATCAACAGTCCGCTCAAAACAAATACCCACCAACTGACCGACGTTTTATAGGCAAACCCTTCCAACCAATGCCGTATCCCTAGGAAGGTCAAGGGCGCCGCGATCAAAAAGGCCACCCCTACCAACAAAAGAAATTCTTTGCACAAAAGGAGATTGAGCTGTGCAAAGGATGCCCCAAGCACTTTTCGGATGCCTATTTCTTTGGTCCGCCTTTCCGTGCTGTAGATCACCAGGCCCAAGAGGCCCAAACAACTTATGGCAATGGCAAGGCCAGTGGCCCATTGTAACAGCGAGGAAGTCCGCCGCTCCTGTTCGTAAAACCGTTTTATGGAATCGTCCATAAAATTCAGTTCAAAATCCGCTTCCGGATAAACACTTTTCCAATCCGCCTCCAGTTGTTTTATGGTCTCTGTCCATGTATTGGAGGGTTGCCCCCTTAATGAGAAATGAAGGGTGTTGAACTGGGGATTTTCCATCCTGTACCAATCCCCGATGAGGGCCATGGGTTTTATCCGGGTACGGAGGGACCTTTGGTTGAAGTCCTTCATGACCCCCACAATGGGAATGGGCAGGCTATCTATCTTTACATATTTTCCTATGGCCTCCCTTGGATCCGAAAAACCCAAAATTTTGGCGTAGGTGTCATTGATCACATATTCCCTTACGGTGTCGTTCAGGCGGTCCCGACCCGCCAATAAAGGAATACCGTATAATTTTAGATAGGTTTCATCCCCGTAGAGCAATTCCACCTCCGTATGGATCTCCTTGTCGCCATCCCTATAGGTCACCATAGAGGAATGGGTACTATTGGATGCCGGAGGGGCCCCGCCAAAACTCACGTCAGAAACCTGGTTTATGGCACCTACCTTCCCCCTAAATACCAAGCGTTTTTCAAAGGAAGCATCCTGCCAGGGAGTCCTAATATGCACTAGGGCATCGGTCTTGAAACCCATATCCCTATCCATCATATAGTTCAGCTGTTTCCCCACAAAAATGGTAGCGATGATAAAAATCTGTGCGATTACAAATTGAAAAACGGTCAGGTACTTTCGAAAATCGGATTTGGTGCCCCCGCTGTATATTTGGTCCTTTAATACCGATATGGGCTTAAAACCAGACAGCACCATTGCCGGATAGAAGCCGGACAGCAATGTTACGAGGACCAGCAACAAGAAAATGCCCCCTATCAACTGTGGGCTTTTTAGAAGTCCGAAATCGACGCCGGAGGGGATAAAATCGGAGAACAACCGCAACAACCAAGGGCAAAGTAGCAGTGAAATTAAGGACGCGGCCAAAGTGAGCAGGAAGGTCTCGCCCAAAAATTGGAACATCAGTTGTTTTCTGGAACTTCCGAGGGTTTTTTTAATTCCTATCTCCTTTGCCCGTCTTGCAGCTTGGGCCGTATTGAGGTTGATAAAATTGATGCAGCCCAATAAAAGTAAAAAGAGCGCAACAAAGGACAGCCCCATCAAAAGTGTTCTATTGCCTGTAGAGGATGTATGGTTAAAGATTCCCAAATCGGCATTGAAATGAAGGTCGGACAGAGGTTGCAGGGAAAAGGTCCTGTGCAGTCCCATGGCCACCAAGTCTGCCTCTGCATGTTCTTCGGCAATGGCCTTTAATTCCTTTTCCAAGCCTTCAGAACTGCTTCCTTCCGCCAATTTTAAAAATACCTGGGTTGCAGAATTGGTATTGTCCCACCCATCGGTATGGACCATATTTGACATATCGGTGGCCTTAGCGGTACCAGGCGACAAAAATTCCTGAAAGTCCAGATCTGTACGACCTTCAAAATCGGCCACAATGCCGGTCACCCTGACCACTACGGAATCGTTGTATACCAATGTTTCTTCCATCAATTGGTCCACAGGCATATCAGGAAAATACTTGGCCGCCCTTGATAGGGTAAGGACCACTTCATTGGGATCGGAGAGCACTTTTGTAGGATTGCCCGCCAACCATCTATAGTTGAACAACTTAAAGTAATCGCTATCGGCAAAAATGATCTTTTCCGGATTTTTATGCTTCCGGTTCCCCTGGGTAGTTTTCACCGAATTGAAAGAGGCCGCAAAAAAAGTACTTACGGTCTCAACCCCCGCTTTGCCCGTTAAGGCTTCCCCCAGGGGCACCGAAACGCCCCGATTGTAGAATTCCCCGTCGGGCGTTTTAAAAACGGAGGTGACCCGATGGATACGCTCGCCCTCCGCATGGAACTTATCAAAAGTAAGATCATAATATACGATCATCGCAATTACGAAGGATGCACTGAGACCCAGGGCAAGTCCTGTGATATTTATCAGGGAAAACATCTTGTTCTTCAAGAGGTTCCGAAACGCTATTTTAAACAGGTTCTTGATCATGGCCTTCGGTTTAGTTCAATTTTTGAATGGTCGCTTCCCCAATGACAAGGCCTTTGTCCACTTCCGGGTCGCCTTCATAGGCCACCGTTGCCTCCCCAAAAGCGGTCACTTTGAGTCGATCTGAAACCTTTACCCTAAAGCTTCCCTCCCCAAAGGCAGTAAGTTTCGTGGTGCTGTTCCCTACCGCCAAGGTGTTGACATTTGTCTCCCCATAGGCGGTATACTTTTGATCGGTAATGTTGCCCGAACGGATTTCCAGATAACTTTCCCCGTAGATGGTGGCAGTTAAGCGCTGAAGGTCCACTGCTTCCAGAAATACTTGTGACTCCCCATAGATTTTAAGGTCAAAGGAATCCCCCACCAGGGGACTTTTGCACACAAAGGTCTCCTCTCCCCTTAGGGAAAGTTCATCCAGTTCCCTATAGGTTACGGTCACGGTAAGCATGGTCCCATTATATATGGAATGCGACCGCTGGTAGCCATTTTTATACTCCTCTTTACTTTTGGTCACTTCTTTGGCCCCTTCCAGGTAAATGCGAAGCGTCTTGCCCTTTACTTCCACATAAATTTTATCCCGTGACACGGCCGCATCCTCTATGGAAACACTTTCCCTGTCGCCCTTTATAAAGGTGGCCCGGATATGCGGGCTGATCGTTACCTTGTTAAAGGGGTCCACCGCTATCTCCTTTGACTGGGCCTTAATTGAATAAGCAAAGAGTAAGTTTCCCAATACAAATGCAAGTACTATTTTAAACGATAGGATTTTCATGTGCTATTCTTTAAGGTTACCAACCGTATTGATTATTCCGTACGCAGACTTTTGACCGGATTCTGTTTTGCCGCTTTGATCGCTTGAAAACTTACCGTAACCACGGTGACGGCCATGGCCCCCAACATGGCCAACGCAAATATCCACCACTTTAAGAGTACCCTATAGGGATATTCCTGTAACCAACCGTTCATAATGTAATAGGCTATGGGAACGGCTATAAAACAGGAGATCACCACCAATTTTAAAAAGTCCTTGGATAACATGTTCCATACGTTAAAGACCGTTGCCCCCAATACTTTCCGAACCCCAATTTCTTTTGTGCGCTGTTCCGCTACAAAGGAGGTAAGGCCGAAAAGCCCAAGACAGCTTATTAGAATGGCCAGTGCGGTGAACACTCCCGAAAGGGTACCGACCCTTTCTTCAGAGGCGAATTTTTCCCCATACTCCGAATCCACAAATTCATATTGAAATGGAATGTCCGGGAAATGTTGCTTAAAGACCCGTTCCACAATGGCAATGTTCTGGCCTGCACTTTGTTTTGGGTTCAACCTCAGATTGTAATAACTGGAATTCCCCTGTTTATCATAGACGTACACCCCTTGCTTTACAGGTTCATAAGGCGATTGGGCGATCATGTCCTGTACTACTCCGATGATGGTCAGTGGCGGGTCGGGGTCTTCCTCGTCGTCATCTTTTATCAATGTTCCCACCGGATTTTTGAGCCCCATATATTTTTTGGCCGTCTCATTGATCAGTACCGCACTGGAATCACTGGCGAACTCACGGGAAAAATCACGGCCCTCCACTATCTTCAAATTGAGGGATCTGGCATACTCGTGCGACACTTCTGTCCAAGCGAGATCCTCTTGGAACCCTTCCGGTTTGCCCTCCCAACTAAAACCGCCCCTATTGGACCATATGTCGGTAGTGGGCGCACTTGAACTGGACATTTCCACCACGGCCCCAGAGTTTATGAACTCGCTCCGCATAAGGTCGTATTTCCCTTCAAAGTCGGTGCTAAAGGTGGGTATTTGTACCAATCCCTCCCTGTCGTATCCGACCGGTCTATTTTTGGCATAATTGATCTGTTGCATGACAATAACGGTCCCTATGATAAAGGCCACCGATACCGTAAACTGCACCACTACCAGAATTTTTCGTGGCAATCCGGCATATTTGCCCATTTTGAAGGTTCCTTTCAGCACATCCACCGGTCGGAACGAAGACAGGTACAGGGCGGGGTAACTCCCCGCCAGTAGGGCCGTAAACAAGATGAAAATGACCGAAACCAGCCAAAAAAGCCCACTGCCCCATGGAAAGTCGATCGCCTTGCCGGACAAGGTATTAAAACCGTTGAGCGAAACAAGGACAATAAGGATGGCAATGACAAATGCAAAGACCACCACCAAAAAGGACTCGCTTAGAAATTGGTTGATCAATTGGCCTCTATGGGACCCTATGGATTTACGGATGCCAACTTCCTTGGACCGCTTTTCCGAGCGTGCCGTGCTCAGGTTCATAAAATTGATACAGGCCAATAACAGGACAAATACCCCTATGACCCCAAACAGCCAAACATATTTTATACGGCCACCCACCTGTATCCCATTTTCAAAGGCACCTCTCAGGTACCAATCCTTCATGGGGAACAGGAATAGCTGGGGATTGAACTCGGCCGTATCGGCGTTGGCGTCCTTCTTTACATTTTGAATGGTCTGGGACACCCTTTCCATAGTGGTATTTTCCGGAATCTGTACAAACAGTTGAAACGAATTGTTCCCCCATTGATCGGCCGCATTTTTTATCCATTCCTCGTTGATGTATTTTTCCCAAGGCATCAAAAATTGGGTGTCGTTAAAGGAATTGTTTAGGGGAATGTCCTCATATACGGCGGTCACTTCCATACTGTGCTCACTGTTTACCCTAATGATCTTGCCCACGGGCTCCTCTTCCCCAAAGAGCGCATGGGCCACCGATTGGGACAGCATGATGGAATTGATCTCGCGCAGGCCGTCCTTCTCGCCCTTAATGATTTTTAGGTCGAACAGTTCGGGTGCCCCCCGTTGCATAAAGTTGCCCGTTTTTGAGAGGCTTTTGTCTTTGTAGTTGAGGTATTGGGCGTTGTTCCAGGAAGACATGACCAAGTGTGTAAACTGATCGGCGTATCCCTCCCTCAAGGCCATTTCCAAAGGTCTTGGAATGGCTGGCCCCGTGCCCGTATTTCCGTTGAACGTCTGGGACTGGTAGACCTGTGCAATGCGATCTTTGTTGGTGAAATAATGGTTAAAGGTAAGTTCATCCACGACCCAAAGGCCGATCAAGAGGGTCACGGCCATCCCCAAGGCCAGCCCCCCAATATTGATTGCGGAATAGCCCTTGTTCTTTAAGAGGTTCCGCCAGGCTATTTTTAGATAATTCTTTATCATGATGATGGTTGTTTGATGGGTTATTCGGTGCGTAGGCTTTTAATGGGATTCACATTGGCAGCTTTCACGGCATGGAACCCAATAGTCAATATTGCGATGAGCAGTGCCACAATTCCGGAGGCGGCAAATACCCACCATTTCACTTCCACTTGATAGGCATAGGATTCCAGCCATCTATGCATTGCATACCAAGAAAATGGCACCGAAATAACGATGGCGATCAAGACCAGTTTTAAAAAGTCTTTTGATAGAAGTGCAATGATCGTGGATACATCTGCTCCCAATACCTTTCTGATGCCTATTTCCTTTGTCCGCTGCATAGCAGTATAGGTAGCCAGTCCCAGCAAGCCGAGACAGGCAATCAAAATAGCCAGGAAGGAGAATACCGTAAATAATTTTTGAAACTTAAAATCCGCATCATACTGTCTATTAAAGGATTCATCCAAGAAACTGAACAAAAAGGGCCGATGGGGAACCAAAGCGCTCCAAGTTTTCCCTATACCGTTTATGGTTGCAGGTAGGTTGGAGGACTTGACCTTGAGTGTGATGTACCTGCTGCTGTTGGGCTCCAATCTAATCGCCAATGGTTCTATACGTTGATGCAGTGACAAATAATTGAAATCCTTTACCACTCCGATCACCTCACCTTGCTTGCCCCATTGGAAAAACCGTTTCCCAATAATCTTTTCGGGATCTGAATATCCATACATCTTGGCAGCAGCTTCGTTGATTACCAGTGACGATATGGTATCAGCGGGAAAGTCCCTCGAATAAGATCTGCCGGCTGCCATTTCCATACCATAATGAGGTATAAAATCCACATCAACCTCATATAGGGAGGGGACCTGATTCAACATCCTGCCCTCTGGATCTTCAATATCGGTCCCCGCATTTGGAAAGTATCCACCCGGCACACTTCGGGATGCTGCCACAGATAGGACATCCGGATTTTCCAACAAGGTGTTTTTGACCGACTCAAGGCTTGCCAGTACCTGATTGTCATAATTAAAATCGATTACCAGCATGCGCTCCCTGTTGAATCCCAAATTCTTGTTCAACAAATAGCCCATCTGAAAATATACAATTGCGGTACTGGCAATTAAAGCAATGGAAAGACTAAATTGGAATACCACGAGACTTTTTTTCAGCACGGCACCTTTTGTAGAATTTCCGAACGATCCCTTTAGGACACTTACGGGCTTAAAATTGGATAGAACAAATGCTGGATAAGTCCCCGCAGCAAGACCCGTGACCAACACTGTTGCCGTATACACCACAAGCGTCGTCCAATTAAAAATATCGGCACTTATAAATATTTTGCCCGTTACCTGCTCCATCCAGGGAAGCGACAATAAGACTATCCCGATGCCAAAAAGTGCCGCTATGGACACCATTAACAACGACTCCCCCATAAATTGGTAGAGCAGTCCATTTTTTCCAGCACCGATGACCTTTCGTATGCCGACCTCTTTGGCCCTTTCCAAAGAACGGGTAGTGGCCAGATTGGTGAAATTTATACAGCCGATCAACAGAATAAAAATTCCGATTATAGCAAAAATATAGATATTTGAAAGGCTTCCCGTAATTCCCGGTTGTCTGGACGCTACGGATTTCAGGTATACATCCTTTAAAGGTTCCAGGGCAATATTGTAATAATTCTTTTCCCCGACATCCCGATGCCTTTTTAAAAATTCCGGTATCTTTGATTGGAAAGCATTTTGATCAAAACCGTCCGCTACCAACAGATAGGTATAAAAATCAACATATCCCCACGATTCAAATGGTTCTTTCCAACTTTGGCGGAAAGAAGCCATGGACATCAGCACATCAAAATTAAAATGGGAAGTGGAAGGCAAATCCTTCATCACTCCCGTTACGGTATAGGTGCCAGGGGCCGCACGCCCACCTGTCTGGCCACCCTCTATGGTCTTTCCCATTGGATTGGAGTTTCCAAAGTATTTTCTGGCAGTGGACTCCGTTAGTACAACGGAATAGGGTGCCTCCAAGGCCGTTGCTGGATTCCCTTCCAAAAGGGGCCAACTGAATACATTAAAAACAGCTGCATCGACGAAAAAACAGTTACTTTCCTGAAAGGATCGATCCCCGTATTTTAGTAATACATCGGACCTTCCGGAAAATTGGACTTTTTGTAGGATTTCGGAATAATCGGATGCAAGCGCCTCCCCGACCGGAGCATTTCCCCAAATCCAGCTATCGGCAGGGTCATCGGGTGAATTTTGATGCACCACCCGAAAAATCCTATCGGCATTTTCATGATAACGATCATAGGAGAGTTCGTTCCTTATAAACATGGACACCATTAGGAAACATGCCATTCCCACGGCCAATCCTCCTATATTGATGGCGGAATAGCCCTTGTTCTTTAAGAGGTTCCGCCAGGCTATTTTTAGATAATTCTTTATCATGATGATTGATTGATTGATGAACAAACTCCTATAGAGCAGCGGCCCCTATGGGCTTATTGCGGCTTTCGGTAACGATCTGCCCGTCGAATAAGTTGATTATCCTATGCGCATAATGGGAGTCCCGATCGGAATGCGTTACCATCACGATGGTGGTGCCTTCTTGGTTCAGTTCGGTCAATAGGTTCATTACCTCGATCCCATTTTTTGAATCCAGGTTTCCCGTGGGCTCATCCGCCAAGATCAGTTTGGGATTGGTAACCACCGCCCGTGAAATGGCCACCCTCTGTTGCTGCCCGCCCGACAATTGTTGGGGAAAGTGTTTTTCCCTATGGGCTATCTTCATCCGCTCCAGAACGATCCTCACTTTTTCCTTTCGTTCGGCCTTGCCCATTTTTAAATAGATAAGGGGCAGTTCCACATTTTCAAAAACGGTCAGCTCATCGATCAAGTTGAAACTTTGGAAAACGAACCCTAGGTTGCCCTTGCGTAGCTGGGTCCGTTGGCGTTCCTTCAATCCGCCCACCTCCGTACCGGCAAACTTATAACTCCCGTCCGTAGGGTTGTCCAACATCCCGATGATGTTCAGGAGGGTCGACTTCCCACATCCCGATGGCCCCATGATGGCGGCAAACTCCCCTTCGGTAATATGAAGGTTCACATTGTTAAGGGCCAAGGTCTCTACCTCTTCCGTCCTAAAGCTTTTTTTAAGGTTCTGTATCTGTATCATTTTTGTTGGTTTTATATATTTTTTTTGCCGGTCTTTATTCCACTTTTTAAATCTGTTCAAGAAAATTATTTCAAGGACTTGGTCCATCATCCTTCTGTGTCTTATTCATATCCAAAAGACGGTCAGGAAATATGGTTGTTACGTTTTAACCGCTCTTTGTGTCCATTGATGTCCAATTTTGAAGGTCTTTCTGGATTTTTTGTACTTCTTCCGGTATTTTACCCCCTAGGAGATCGGTCGGTACATTATGAATATCCACCTTTTCAATTTCCATAAAGGGCAACCCTTCATATTCACCTATAGAAAGTACCGTCACCATAGTACCACTTATTTTTAGGGGCTTGGTATAAAAATCGCCGTTGAGGAACCACTCGCCCATATGGTTCTTTAAATGTTTTTTCTTCTTTTCGTTTTCCAAATGGAAGATGCTGTTCTTGATCCGCTCCATTTCCTGACGGTGGTGCTCCATTTTCTTTTGTAGATCGACAACTGCTTCCATAGGATCAATTTTATTTCAACACAATTTTTTCCGCATCCCCAAAACTGTCATAATTGGAAGTGATTACCCGTTCACCTGCCTGTAGCCCTTCCAGTACCTCATAGTAGCGGGAGTTTTGCTTCCCTATCCGAACGGATCTCCTTAAGGCTTCCCCCGTACTTGGATCTACCACAAAGATCCATTGTCCCCCCGTGCTCTGGAAAAAACTTCCCTTTGGCAGCAGCAGGGCATCGGACGATTCGCCCAGCTGTAATTTTATATTGTAGCTTTGCCCAGAGCGTATGGTTTCAGGTTTTTCGCCCGTAAAGACCAGATCTACCTTGAATTTTCCGTTCCGCACCTCCGGGTAGACCTTTCTTAGGCGTAGCGGGTACTCCTTTTCATTGCGTTCCAGAATGGCACTTAGGTCCCTGATCACCCTATCAATATAATGTTCATCTATAGTGGCCTCGATCTTATAGTCGGTCAGCACATTGATCTGTCCTATCCGTTCCCCTTGTGCGATGCTCTGGCCTATCTCCGCATCCAGAAACCCCAATTGTCCATCCGCAGGGGCCCTGACATTTAATTGGTCCAGACGTTCGTATACCATGGAAAGGGTCTTCTGCATCCGGTCCAGATCGGTGTCCAGTCCCGCAAGCGAGGTATTCCGAAGGGCATCGTCCTGTTGGGTCTGCATTTTTATGATCTCGAACTGCTTTTGGGACAGTTCATAATTTTCCTTGGAGAGCAGGTATTCCTCTTTGGATATAAGTTCTTCCTTGTACAGGGCCTCGTTCTGTTCAAAATTCCTTTTTAACCGTTGCAGTTCGTATTGGGAGGTCGCCAACGATTTTTTGCCTTCCACTTGTCTGGAATCGAAGGTGAGCTTGGTAGAGCGAAGATCGTTCTGTTTTAGGGCCAAGTTGCTCTCGCTGGCCAAGATCTGTTCATAAAGGCCCCTGTTCTCCAATTTCAGGATGATATCCCCTTTTTTTACGGTAGCGCCTTCCTCGATCAATTTTTCCGTGACTCGCCCCCCCTCATAGGCATCCATATAAATGGTGGCAATGGGGGCCACGTTGCCATTGATGGTGATATAATCATCAAATTTCCCTTGGGTCACCTCGGCAATGGACAA
>TARA_R110002020_G_scaffold295713_1_pt1 | contig 61543 bp, 60 predicted proteins | sample TARA_R110002020 | Tara Oceans TARA_R110002020 (sample SAMEA4396489) | marine metagenome | biome: Westerlies Biome; feature: [MES] marine water layer (ENVO:01000295) within the mesopelagic zone...; material: water (ENVO:00002006), including particulate matter (ENVO:01000060) such... | reverse complement strand
CGGCTGGCGCAGCCACCGGACCCACAGGGTCGATTCAGTTTCACACAAGCGGATCGAACCAGACAGGTTCGCAATCGCTTATGTATTATACTGCGTCTTATCCCGCGGGCGGAAGCCCCTATTATCAAGCAAGAACGCTTGTTATGTCGGGTGTCCTTATTGTGAAGGGGGCTATCACAGCTAGCTCTTACAAGATCATTGATACAGAAATTATGTCCGGCTCAACCATTTTTGGTAATGACGCTCCCGACATCCATCTTCGCACAGGTAGCTTGAATGTTGTATCCGGTGCAGTCGGAGCAGCTTGGAACACCGGCACCGAATCAATTTTAACTGCATCTGCACTGAATAGAAGAGTGTATGTTCGCTCATTAGCCGGAAGGTATCAAGCCATTACTGCGGACATGACTGCATCCATGGCTTTGAATGCGGATAACCAAGCACTCATTTACGGATTTACCGCCGCAACACCCATCTCTTCTCCCTTTAAAGTAGGGTTGCGCCTATTAGAACCTAGTGTTGTTGGCGCTGGAACGGTGATTGTGGTAAAAGATCAAATTCCCAATCGTGTTGTAGGAGATCGCCTCACTATATCCGGGTCTGGTAACGGAGATACAATCGATGGCTCCTCGTATTATCAATTAACTGGTAATATGCCAGCAATTAACTTGTACTCGGATGGAAGCAACTGGTTTGTCTTCTAATTAGTTTTAGGAGGAACTAGTGAATGGCTCATAATTCACTGACGGGCACAGTAATCGCCCCAAGTTATTTTGGACCGGGCATCAATGCCGGCACCAATATCCTTTCGGGCAATCTGAGCACTTCCGATGGTCAAGCGATCATTAATGTTCCGCGTGTACAGAACGCAGCAGATAATGGCATCATTACGAATGTGGGCGGAAACGCAAACGCTTTAAATTGTGAGACGAATCTCACATTTAACGGTTCACTCATGGGGATCGTTGGAGGACTGAGTGCCAGTGCACCAGTCTCCGGTTCATACTTTTACGGAAACGGAAGCCAGCTAACCGGAATCAGCAACGTAAGTCCTGCGGGTCCCAACTACTCGGTTCAGTTTAAAAATGCTAGCGGAAATTTAACGGGTTCTTTCGGATTGCGGTTTGAGAGCGACAGGTTAGCAATCGCCGGAGGGCTCCAACTCAGCCGCCGAACTACCACCGCAACAATGACTGCTGCCATAAGCGATTATTATATTGGTGCTGATTCTCTTAATGGAGTGATTGACATTAGACTGCCGAGCGCTTCCCTTCTATTAGATGGTCAAACATACGTTGTAAAAGATGAAGGCGGGCGCGCCCACACCAACAGCATCACCATTTTAGCGTCTGGTGCCGAAACAATCGACGGTGCAAATTCGATAGTTTTGGAGTCTCCTTATGCATCTGTGCAGCTTTATTGTAACGGCTCGAACAAATACTTTATTTGCTGAGAATTTATCGGACCTATCACTCTAATTATAAGCGACCGTCGGAGGAATCCGGCGATCAAAATTGGATAAGTGTATCTTATTCAATGCTATAAATAAAACTATAATTTGGAGGGTTTTTAAACATGGCTTATAAATTTCAATTAGGGGACGCTGTAATGAGCGGCGCCCTCATTCAAGAAGGCACACTGGAGATTGCTGACGACGAAGGTTCTTTACGCTTTAGCGTTAACCGCGATAGCGGACTCATCTCTGGTTCTGGCAACTTGCGCGTTGTGGGTTCAGCCCATCTCAAGAGTACGCTTAACGTAAGTGGTGCTGTTGTTGCTGGTGCAGGTCTCACCTCTACCGCGGCTGCTAACAGCTTTGGCGCTACGTCGTTCGGTGATGCAAGCATCACAAACGTTAACGACATCGCACTTGATAGCATTTCTGCTGATGGTGCTAGTTTCTCGTTCGGTTCTAACTGGACAGCTGCTGGTCGCACTTGTGCCGATCTTGGCACAGTCACTACTGCTACATCGATTACTGCTACTGATCTAATTGGTGGTAACGTTGATGGTATCCTCGGTGCTGATACTGCTCGTGCTGCTACTGTCACCACGCTTTCTCTCACATCGATAGCAAGCAATTGGACCAACGCTGGTCGCACTGTTGCCGACGCTGGTATTCTTACCACTGTCGACATCAACGGCGGTTCTGTCGATGGTACTGCTATCGGTGAGGCAGTGCAGTCTACTGCTAAGTTCACGACTATCTCTGGCTCTGGTCAGTTGGACGTCCGAGGTGCATCTAACCTCGACGGCGCCGTGCTCTGCAGGCAGGGTCTTACTTCAACCGCTGGAGCTAACACTCTTGGTGCTACATCGTTCAGCGATGCAAACATCACAAACGTTGGCTCAATCGCGCTTGATACTATTTCTGCTGATGATGGTGCTAGCTTCGCAATGGGAAGTAACTGGACTAACGCCGGTCGCACTGTTGCTGACGGTGGTATCTTTACTACTTTAGATCTCAACGGAGGCTCTATCGATGGTACAACCATTGGTGCTGCTGCGCAGTCTTCTGGTAAGTTCACGGCTCTTTCGGCTTCTGGCGACTTGACCATTGCGGATAACGCAATTGTCAATCTCACCACGACGCTGCACGGTGTTGTGACTGCTAACGCTGGTGTCAAAACCACTACGCTTTCTGGTTCTAGCAACCTAGATGTCGTCGGAAACATCACATCTCACGGTACGGTGAAGTTCGCCGGCTTAGCCAATGACGCGAATTTCGCGAGGGCTGCTGATAGTCTTTTCTATTATGACGTCACCGATGGTCAGGTGAAGCAAATGCTCAGTAGTGTATTTCTTACCGATATCGCCGGCACTGGAATCAGTGTTGCTGATGGTAAGTTAACAACTGACGCTGCTACCGGGGTTATCCGATGGGGCAATGTTGCTGTTACTTTGCAAGAAGGTTTCAATGTCGCTACTGCTTCCTTTAGCCAAGCTCGCACTTGGACGCTTCCAGCTTCTCCGGCTATCTCGGATGTTGTTCGTGTCAAGAAAGATGATAGCGCGTATGGTCTCACTATTGCTGGCGCAGGTAGCCAGATGATTGATGGACAAGCAACGCTTCTTCTTGAATCACCTAGTGGTTCTGTTTCGCTTGTATGCGTTGCACTTAACCGCTGGTCAGTCTACTAGGATTTGCTTTTGCAATCCGGAAGATTTATCTTCTATATTGGGCGCCCCTCTTTTGTGGGGGGCGTCCTCTTTTTATTGTCCGCGAGAAAAGAAAATAACTATCTATTTATAGACAAAGAGGGACTATCTGAATGGCATATAATACTTTAAGTGGCACCGTAGAATTCGCCGGCGCAAACGGATCGCTAGAAAATACCGTACGTACGGATAATTTTAATCAATCCATTGATGGTAAGAAGACGTTTCTCCAAAGAATAACTTGTAGTGCAATTACACTTAATGGCACCGTATTATCGCCCACTGTCGTTACTAGTGTCACAGATGCTGCAGCCACTCGCGTTGCGTTCTTTGATGGAGTCGCCGGCTTGGCGGGTCACACTGGCTTGATATATACTGCCGCCGGCGGACTCACGTCTTCATATTTCTCTGGTTCAGGTAGAGGAATAACTCATTTACGCGGTGATCGTTTCACTACCACCATCAGCGCTTCCAATATCAAATATGGCGCCGGGCTCGACGATAGCAACGGCAGCAATGTGTTATGTGTGTCAGGCGGAGCAGGTATCAGCGTGACAGCCACCGGAGTTAAACCCAAGTTAGATACTTATGGTGGCTTAAACCTTAATGCAACCACCTTGATAGTTGATCCTGCTCAAGCCTATGATATAACCCAGGGCGGCGAGCAATTAGCCACCGCCGATAAACTGCTTGTGCAAGATGTGGCGGGCGCCAACCCCAGTGCTCCCACAATCCGGAGCATGACTGTCAGTTATTTAACTTCGTATTTGAACACTAATCTTACCATACCCGTTAAGACATATAATAATGGCGTCACTCATCGAGTATTAACTGCGGGCGGAGCCAGCACAATTGATGGAGAGCCCAATCTAACGTTTGACGGCGCAGACCTAACAGTGACCGGTCGCATCATTAGCCAAGAATACACAGGTTCTGGAAACCTTCAGACTTCGAAGTTGACCTGCAGTTCGGATGCATATTTTTCTGGCGCTGTTGGGGTGGGTACTGCCAACCCTGCGTATGATTTGCATGTTAATGGTCATGGCGCCACCACTGCTTTTGTAGATGGTGGAGCTAGTTCTGATGCTTTTGTGAGATTTGGTACCGCCGGAACCGCCAAATCATATGTTAAACTCGGATCCGGCGGAAACTTCATTGTAGCGCAAGACGCAACAGGCGGAGATCTTGAACTTAAAGCAAAGCCCGGCGGAGTTTCAACCACTTACTTCGCTTTAGATGGCGGTAGAACTGCGCTCACGGCATCAGTCCCCCTCAGTTGTTCGCTTTCGGTCACCGCGTCATATTACTATGGCGACGGCAGACACCTTACTAATGTGGCAGGAGGCGGACTTATCTCCACCTATATGAATGCCACCGACAACTATCTACTGACGTCAGCCGGCTCAGGTTCTATTAATGGCGAGTCGGGTTTGACGTTCGATGGTTCCACGTTGGTCGTGCAAAGCACAACTTCTCCGATAATTCAAGTAGACAATACTAGCAACAACGCTTACGGCGCCGTTATTAATTTAAACAACCAGCGCGCCGGCAATGCTGGTGTAGCTGATGATTTTTGTGGAGGTGTCGCTTTTCTAGGAAAAGATTCCACTTCTGCCGATACACAATATAGCAAGATCACCACTAAAATATCATCGCCAACCAACACTAGTGAAGCTGGCAGAATGATTTTTGAAGTCACCACTGGCGGCACAACAGCGTCCACATACCTGACACTCGATGGGGCTCGTAATGCAATCACCTCTTCCGTCGACACCTTAGTACAAGCTAAACTTCACCAGTCCGGCGCAGTTTACAAGAAATACAACGAGCAAAGCACAAACTATACCTTAACAGCTACTGATAATGTGGTGTTCATGAACACGACCAGTGGAGATCTGACCGCCTCGTTACCCGCCGCCGCTACTGTAGACGGCATTATTTATATGATTAAGAATACTCAAAATAACAATCTAGTAATTGACCCCGATGGCAGCGAAACAATTGATGGCACCGCTTTCATCTCCGGACCGGTAGGCAGAGCGTGGACTATTATAGCATTCCAAGGCATTTGGTTGGTTTTGGGCTCTCATGGTTCGTAATCAAAAAATGGGTTTTTCAGACACAGGTTACTATTTATTTTGAACAATTGCTTTTTAGGAGCACAACACTGAATGTCTAATTTACTTAAGGAAGCAATCGTAGACGCCAAGGCGCTGCGTGATTCCGCTTTAAAAAACGCCGAGAGCACTATTATCGAAAAATATTCTGATGAAGTGAGAGAAACCTTGGAGCAGCTTTTAGAGCAAGATGAACTGGGAGGCTTGGGCGCGGAACCAGTAGAAGAAGAAACCGGCTCAACCGAAGAGGTGGCAGCAAATATTCCATTAGCAGCCACTAACGACTTAAACGAAGACGAGGGAGATATTCCTAAAGGAATCCCCGGTGAAGGAGAGGAGATTCCAGTGAATGTGAATCTTGATGCACTGCAGGAAGCTGTAGTAGCTTTAGAGAATGAAATAGAAGAAAGCGAAGAGATTGATATCAACGAAGAAGAGTTGATGGCGATGCTCTCAGAAGATGATGAAGAGTCCGACGACCCTTCCTCTCAAACGTGGCAAGTGCAGCCAGGAGAGAAAGAGGACCCATCCGCTGAAGAGGAAGAATCAGACTCGCAGGCGATGGCACGCGCAGGCTTAGAAGAAGAACAAGAAAACGAGGAGTCATCTCTCGAAGAAGAAGATATGGGTTCCTTGGTAGACGCAATTATGGAAAAACTTACAGTAGACATGGGCGCCGACCTTACAGGTTGGGCTGGCTCCTCATCTGAAAAGATGCGTTGGGAGATGACCAAAGCCATCGCAGCCCGTCGTTCTACTGGTGTAGAAGAAGAATTAAAAGATTTGAAGAAGGCTCAAGAAGAGTTGGTTTTTGAAAATAATCAACTCACAGAGCAACATTCACAATATAAGCAAGCATTTAATGAGCTAAAGGAGACTTTACATGACGTAAATCTTTCCAATGCTCGTTTGCTTTACACGAACCGTGTGCTTAGAAATACCTCCCTGAATGAGCGGCAAAAAGATAAGATTGCCGAAGCGATTTCAAAAGCTGGTTCAGTCACAGAAGCGAAGACAATTTACAATACGCTTGAAAGCACAGTGGAGTCCACTCCAAAACGTGGACCAAAATCACTGAGCGAAGCCATTGGCCGTCGGTCTTCTGTTTTGCGTGCCACTCGTCAAGAGAGCACGCCCTCTGATCCTTTCTCTGATAGGATGAAGAGGCTAGCTGGTATCAAATGATACAAATACATAAATATAGGAGGTATTAAAAATGGCTGGTATTGTAGATAGGTTAACAGAAGGTATTGTTAACCGTGATATGCGCGCCGAAGGTCACGCTTTGATTTCAAAGTGGGAGCGCACAGGACTTCTCGAAGGACTGACAAATGACCGTAAAAAGAATGCTATGGCTCGTTTGCTTGAAAACCAAGCGAAGGAGCTTCTCCGTGAGGGCAGCAGCATGAGTGCTGGTGATGTCGAAGGCTTTGCGGCCGTCGCATTCCCCATCGTTCGTCGTGTTTTCGCGGGTCTGATTGCTAACGATCTTGTTAGTGTTCAGCCCATGAGTCTGCCAAGTGGACTCATCTTCTTCCTCGACTTTACGTTCTCACCGGATCTTGCTGGTGTTGCTGACGCACAAGCCGACGGAAGATTTGGTAACCCGGCTAACAAGTCGATTTACGGTTCTGACGAAGTCGGTATGCAAATTACCGGTGGTGTCGATCTGCTCGGTGCTGTCGAGGGTGACCTCGGTGGTGCACGCACGGTTGGTGCTCGTGGTTATGCTTACGCATCTCCATCTGCGTCTTTCCATCCCGATAACGGATGGTCTGAGGTGTGGGGTATTACCGGTAGCTCTGAGCTTCAGAAGAAGAAAATTCAGTTCGATCCCGATCTGTTAGCTCTTTCTTCAAGCACTTCTACTGCTACTTGGGTTGTTCGCGTATCTATCGATAAGCGAGACTTAACAGCCTCAGCGCCAACAGTTGGAACCTTTGACTTCGATAACTTGTCGACACTTTCTGCAAGTATTCGTTCGTTGGATGTCCAGTTGACGCTCGATGGTTCACCTGTAGCGGCAGACACCCAACAGCTTCGTCGCCTGTCGAGCTTGAGTAAGTCCTCTGAAGATAGTGCAACGTATGTTAACCTGTACTTCGCGACGACAGTTGCTCAAGGTACCGCTGCTTCAATTCAAGCAGGGGGTCTCTGCGTGTCAGGTTCTATCGTTGATAGATTCCAAGCGGCTGGTCCAATCGGAGCTATCGAAGGTGCTACTGCTTGGGGACTTGAAGGCAACGCTGCTATTCCCGAGATCGACATCAAAGTTGATTCCGTGGCTGTCACAGCGCAGACCAAGAAGCTCAAGGCTAAGTGGACTCCGGAGTTAGGTCAAGACCTTAACGCCTACCACAACCTTGATGCAGAGGTCGAGCTTACGAGCATCCTCTCTGAGCAAGTCGCTCTTGAGATTGATCGTGAGATCCTCGGTGACCTTGTGAACGGTGCTAAGGGTGCTACCTACTATTGGTCGCGTTCCCCCGGCTTGTTCCTCAACAAGGTAACTGGTACTGAGATCGGTGCTGCTTCTGCGGCTCCCGACTTCACCGGTACTGTTTCCGAGTGGTATGAGACCCTTATCGAGACCGTCAATGACGTGTCTGCACAAATCCATCGCAAGACTCTGCGTGGTGGGGCTAACTTTATCGTCTGCGGACCTGAAGTTGCCAACATCCTTGAGTTCACCGCTGGCTTCCGTGCTAATGTCACTCATGACGACGAGAAGGGTAGCGTTGGCGCTGTCAACGTAGGTTCACTGAGCAAGAAGTTCGACGTCATTGTTGATCCGTACTTCCTCCGCAACGTGCTCCTTGTTGGTCGCCGCGGCTCAAGTTTCCTTGAGTCTGGTTATGTATACGCACCTTACGTGCCGCTACAGACTACACCCACAATCTTCGGACCGGAAGACTTCGTGCCCCGCAAGGGAGTCATGACGCGCTACGCTAAGAAGATGGTGCGTCCTGATATGTACGGTCTTGTTATCGTGCGAGGACTCCTCGGTGAGGCAGGTGCTACTAGCTAAACACTAGTAATTCCCTAAAAGAAGCCCGCTCTCTTCGGAGAGCGGGTTTTTTGCTTTTGCGAGACTATATATTATAGAATTTAAAGGAGTCATCAAAACATGGCTGTTACAGTTACCAATCAATCAAACCCTATCGGTTCACGCCTCGTCAACGATTCTGACGTTACCAGCACCGCTGCAGACAACACAACCGGCACCACCGGCACACTTTATATGGTTGAAGTAGATAATACAGCCAACTCCGGTATCGTTTATTTTAAAATGGCTGACTCAACAGACGCTACTGGCGGAGGCGCCTCGGGAACCGCAGCGACCCTTGTTTTGATGGTACCAGGATCCACCAAAATGAGTTATGTGTTCCCAACAGGTATTGCCTTCTCAGCCGGCTTTAGCCACTGGTGCGTAACCGGCGCCGCCGAATCGAACGACACATCACCCGGCAACGATGTAATCGCACGCTACGTCACAAGTTAGATATCTCAAAAGTATTAGTTTTTAACCCGGACTTTGTTTACCGCCGGGCACTACTTATGTGCGAGGGGAGAAATCTCTTCGTTAATTGACCGAATTAATATTACTAAAAGGAGAAATATATTATGGGAAATAGAGTAGGTTGGGCTAGAATTAAGAGCCTGATTAACGAAAATCAAAATCAATTGAAAATGCTGCGTCCGCAAATTGTTGCGGTTTCGGGCACAAAGACGCTTAAAGCATCAGAGTCTGGCGCCACAATCGCATGGACAATGGGCTCAGCACACCACATTACGTTGCCAACAGCAACAGTGGGATTGCGCTATGACTTTGTCATCCAGAAAGGTGCTGCGGCTGGACACACCATCATCAGTGCTAGCGCTGACAAGATTCATGGTAGTGCAATTGTAGGCGAGCACGACACCTTGGGCGGTTGCAACTCGCAATTCATCGCCCACGGCTCTGGTGTGGATAAAGTGCACTGGAATTCTGCTGGCACCGCCGTCGGTGGCAACGCTGGAGACACATGTACACTCATCTGTGTTGAGGCTGGCAAGTGGACTGCTTCCATACGCCAAACCACAAGTGCTACGGTTGCCGCGGCAGTCACCCCACTCGCTGCTTAATAAGATTTAATTTAGATTATATCTCTCCCCCCCTTCCCTTCCGGGTTGGGGGGTTTTCCATGTGAGGCAAAAAACCCAAAAATGGCGATCCCCCCAAAAATACCGCCGGCAATTTTTTGAGATTTCATTTTTTCAGATATTTGCACTATTTACTACTGGACTAAAACATAGGAGTTCCAAATGGGAAAGAAAAGAAGACTATTAACATCAAAGAGAAAGTTTGGTGCGAAACATAGCAGCCACCCCCGAGTGAAGATGTTTGCCAACACCACAACTACTGCTGTGGAAACTGTTGCAGCAAAGCCGACTCTTAAAGCCGTCACCGAAGAGGTGACGACAGAAGTGGCTGAGCCAGTCGAAACAGTTGCACCGGCGATCGCATCAGTTATAGAAGAGCAGGCTCCAGTTGAGACTGCGGTTGTAGCAGAGCCTGTTCTTAAAAAGATCAAGACTAACACAAAACCTGCCACCAAGAAAAAGGCAGTTTCTCGCAAAACCAAGCGGAAAGTGACCAAAAAGAAAACGACTGAAGTAACAGTCTAAAATAAACGTTTCTGCAGATTGAGTTTTGTAGGCGTCTTTACTATTTAATGTGAGGGAGTACGCATACATGCCAACCAATCTTAATCCTAAATCAGAAACTAGCGCCATCATTTTGCCTGCAACCGGCACTTACTCTAAAGTGGCTGCAGCCGTACCATTCGGGATCTACACTGGCTCCTCCGACTTTTTAAGCGGAGCTACGCTGCAGGTCCCGTATGTTTATAAGAAACTGGGTGGCGATGTTGTTGATATTGAATTAACGCCAGCAAACGTTTACGCCGCCTATGAAGAAGCAGTTTTAGAGTACTCATATATCATTAACCTGCATCAAGGCAAAAATACCCTCTCTACGTTTTTAGGAGAAACTACGGGAACTTTCGATCACAAAGGTGATCTCAAAACAGGTCCCTCAGATCGCTCGCTGAAGTTTCCACGATTTACTATCGGATATTCGATGCGAGTGGGTGATGGAGGAGCGAGCGCTGCTGGAGTCGGAGGCACTCTTCCGCACTATTCTGCGTCTTTCAAGACAGGCAACAACAAGCAGGACTACGACCTTCAAGCAATCATTCAAAGCGCATCTGCATCAGGAGTCGACGATAAGGGCGTAAGTGTCCCATATGCCGATCAAGTAAAGGGAAAGCGTATTACGGTTACTAAAGTTTTTTACATCTCTCCACGAGCAATGTGGCGCTTTTATGGGTATTATGGAGGCATTGGAGTAGTAGGCAATTATTCGACATATGGACAGTTTGCAGATGACGCTACATTTGAAATTATTCCCACGTGGCAGAACAAATTGCAAGCAATGATGTATGAAGATTCAATTATGACTCGAACTTCCAATTATTCGTACGAGATCATCGACAATAAACTAAGATTATTTCCAACTCCATCAAACTGGGGGGGAGAATCAGAAACACGTATATGGGTTAAATTTTATATTAATAACGAATCCACATGGTCTCCAACTGCCTATTCTGGCTCGGTGGACGGTGTTAATAATGTGAACACGCTTCCTTTTGCCAACGTTCCCTATAAGAACATCAATTCAATTGGTAAACAATGGATTCGCAAATATGCATTAGCCCTCTGCAAGGAGATGTTGGGGCAGATCCGTGGAAAGTTTACTACGCTGCCAATTCCTGGGGAAAGTGTTACGTTAAACTATTCGGAGCTGCTGACCCAAGCCAAAGAAGAGCAAACTCAACTTAAAGATAAGCTGCGAGAACTCTTGAAAGAGATGGAATACCCGGCGCTTGCCAAGTCCGATCAAGAAGTTACGGACGCCGCTACGAATGTCCTAAAAGTATCGCCCCTTGGAATTTATGTAGGATAAATGAACGATGGCTGAAAATTGGAAAAGACCTGACTCGCCACCCCCTCCGCTATTTCTTGGACAGAAAGAGCGAGATCTTGTAAAACAGTTAAATGATGAACTGATTGAAAAGGTTATCGGTCAAGAAGTTCTATATTATTCGATTGATATGGAGAGAACCCAGTTTCATGAGCTTTATGGCGAAGCCATCAAAAAGACTTATTTGCCACCAGTGCGCATTTACGCTCTTGTCGAATTTACCGACTATGTAACCGATTATATGGAGAATGCAGGAATCGACAAGAGTTGGGAGATCAGCATTCACTTCCACAAGCGGAGATTAAGCGAAGATCAGAACGTAGAAGTGCGAGAGGGCGATTTTGTTTTATATGGAGATTTTTACTACGAGATAGTTAAACTATCCGAGCCACGCAAGCTTTTCGGTCAAGTCGATCATAGTTTCGAGGTTACGGCGACCTGTAAGCGCTCCAGAAAGGGACTATTCGATGCTACCTGATAATTTTGATTTTGCGATGCTACCGACTTCTGGCACCGGTTCATTTGAATTCACTTTGAACGAGATTGGGATGCTTTCATCCACTATTGAGGATATAGATTCGGCTCTTACTTCATGGGTGAAGAAAGATTTAGAGATCTATACCTCCACTAACGAGGGCTTTACAATAGTGCCCGTTTTGTGGCAGGCGCCCGAGAGAGCCTATCAGATTAAGAACGAAAAGTCTTTGCGCGACGAGGGCGGCGCTCTAAAGCTGCCACTTATTAGCGTGGAGCGCACGTCGATTGTCAAAGATCCACAGCGCAAAGGTGGATTTCAGGCAAACATCTACTCATATGACAAAAACGGCAGATCTGGGCGCATGACGTTAGCCAAGAGAATAGTTCCTGACAAGACCCGCAATTTTGCGGTCGCGGCAGGTACCAGAACGGAGAAATCAGCCCCACCAGACCAGCGATATTCGCCAAGAATCAACCATAAAGTAGTTATTCAGACATTATCTATCCCAATACCCATTTATATCAATGCTACTTATAAAGTTATGCTTAAGAGTGAATATCAACAACAAATGAACGATATGATGGCGCCATTTATTGGACGTACAGGACAAATCAACTCTTTTGTGATGCGCCGAAATGGACACCTTTATGAGGCATTTATTGAACAAGATTTTACACACTCTAATAATGTCAGCAATTTAGCCGAGGATATGCGGATGTTTACTTCAGAGATTACTATTCGCGTGTTAGGATATTTAATTGGGGAAGGAAAAAGCGACGATCGACCTATCGTGAGAATCGACGAGAACACCGTAGAATACCAGTTCCCAAACGAATCAGTGGTACCATCAGGCGTAATTCCCCTCTTTGGAGATTGATTGAAGTACTTCCTGAACTGCATGTCCATTTTTCTTCATACTTCTACAGCCGTTTGAAAACCAAAATACTATTTAAAGTATGATTGAGACATCAATTAAACGCATTATTTAAGAGAGGATGGACCCAAAATGTCAGTCAAGAGCTTTAAATTTGTATCTCCTGGAGTGTTTATCAATGAAATTGACAACTCCTTCATTCCCAAGTCGGCAGATACTATCGGACCAGTTATCGTTGGACGATCAACCAAAGGGCTAGCAATGCAGCCCATTAAGATAGAATCATATTCTGATTTTGTGAATATGTTTGGAGATACCGTACCGGGCAAATCCGGCGGTGATATTTCACGCGACGGCAACTACCAGTCGCCCATGTACGGCACATACGCCGCTAAAGCTTTCTTGAACGCCAATGTGGCGCCTGTCACTTACGTTCGCCTTCTGGGTCAGGAAGCATCCGACGCAACCACCGCAGGTGTTGCCGGATGGAAGACTGCACAAGCCCAACGCGCCACCACTACTGTGGCAGATATCGATCAAACTGGTTCTGGTGGAAGCTATGGACTGTGGGTATTTCCCAGCTACGCTGGTTCTAGCGCTAACCTTGGAACTGGCTCCTTGGCAGCTATCTGGTATGTGAACACATCAGGATCACTGATGCTCTCTGGTGCTCTTGCCAAAGCTGGTACTTTCACGGATCCAGAACCAAAAAACATGGCCGGCGTTGGTTTGGTTATCGCGGCAGACACCAATAACGAATTCACGATGATAGTTTCGTCGTCTGTGACGAATAGCCCTTATACGCAAAAGCTAGTTAAGTTTGGCTTAGATGACACCAAGCAATCTTTCATGCGTAAGCGCTTTAATACGAATCCTCAACTTGTAGGAACCCCAGGCGTCTTGCAAGGCTCGTCTTCTTTCGAGGCTTATTGGCTTGGAGAAAGCTTTGAGCAAGAACTCCGTGATGCCAGCGCAACTTCGACGCCCGCCGCGGCAGTCTTACTTCCCATTAATCTTTCCGGCGCCGTTAACGCATACCCTGGAAGCTTACAATTTGCTTCACGCGAAGCCGTTGCTGGCTGGTTTGTGGGACAAGATGTAGATTCCGATGAGACTGCTTGGAAAGAAGAAGACTCTCAAAAGCTTTTCCGCCTCAAAGGTCGCGGACATGGAGAATGGCTACACAAGAATCTAAAAGTCTCCATTTCCAATGTTAAGACTTCCAACAGCACGATTTCCGATTATGGAACATTCTCGGTAGTTATTCGCTCGATTTCCGATAGCGACTCCGCTGTTCAAGTGGTCGAGCGCTATGATAACCTGAATCTCGATCCCGCTTCGCCCAACTATGTTGCGCGCAAGATTGGCGACATGTACGAAAGTTGGGATACCACAAACAAGCGCTTGGTACGATATGGAACCTACGCCAACCAGTCTCGATATGTATATGTCGAGATGAATTCTGATGTTGACGATGGCGCCACGAATTCCAAGCTTCTTCCGGTTGGGTATTATGGTCCGCCGAAGCTTCGTGATTACCCCACTGGCTCTTATAGTACTGTTAATGGTGCCGCTGCCACCACAAGCCGCTATTGCGGTTGGTCAACACGCGTTGTGGGATCTTCTCACACCGCCACCTCGGTGACTGCGGGACCCACCCCTGGAAACACCGTCGGCTCTACAAGCGCTTACCCTAACACCCTCCGAGCCTTCCTTTCGGGTTCGAAGGTAGCTACTGCCCAAGCAACCAATTCGCTTTCTATCGACTCCGGAGTTGCGCCGGCGGTGGGAGAGTATTTTGTCATCGGCGGACAATCCTTGTCGGCTTCTGGCTCCCCTCGCAGTGACGGCGGCAATAACTTTTGCCAGACTGGCTCTGCAACTGCAACTGCCGCAGACATTGTTACAGCGATTAATAACGGTGCTAACGGGTTCACCGCAATTTGTACAGCAGCAGACGCCGGTAGTGGCGATGTAACATTGACAGCAGTTGCTGTTGGTGAGGCTGGCAACTCTACCACCCTGACTGTTGGCAAAGGCTTGACAAGTGCTACAATTGGCGCCGCCCTCTTCGCAGGTGGAACCGGACCACTATCTGGCTACTTCTCTGGCTCTTTGACCTTCCCCACTGTACGACTCCGCAACAGCGCGTCCGATGGTGGACTATCTTCGCCAACAACCGCATACTGGGGATGGCAGAACACACGTGCTGCAGACTCTACTCGATATGATCCGAGTTGTGCAGACACGTTGCGCTGGTGGATTACCTCCAGTGTAGATGATATTGCCACCGGCGGAACTCGCTATCCAAGCGCATACCCCGGGGTCCAAGCATTCTCTGAGATCTTTACGTTGATGAATGTTTGTACATCGTCGGCGCCCAATGGAGCTTTCTACTACTCTTCTGGTTCTTATAATGGCCAAGGTAGCACACCCTGGGCATATGTTCGCAGCGCAGCCGGCAGATCTTTGGAAGATCTCTTAAATCTGGGATATAATCAATTCACTGCTCCGTTCCACGGCGGCTATGACGGATTTGATATTACGAAGCCTGATCCTCTCTATAACGCAGGAATCGGGAGCACCGCAGCCGCGAGTTATACTTTCCACACTTGGAAACGCGGTATTGACACTGTGCGCGATCCCGAGTACATCGATATGAATATGCTCACCGCACCGGGACTCACCAACAGCACTCTTACACAACACATGATTAATGTATGCGAAGATCGCGCTGATTCATTAGCGCTGATTGACCTCCCGAATGTGTATATCCCCTCTCATGAGGCATATAAGTCAACTAAGAGCGCCCGAATCGGCACAACACCCACAGCTGCCGCTTCTGCTCTTCGTGACCGGCGCATTGATTCCAGCTATGGTTGCACTTTCTATCCTTGGGTTCAGACTCGGGATGAAAACACCGGTCGACTCCTTTGGGTTCCGCCCAGTGTTGCAATGATGGGTGTTCTGGCAAGCTCTCAGGCTAAGTCTGATGTGTGGTTTGCCCCCGCAGGGTTTAACCGCGGCGGACTAACCGACGGCGCAGCAGGTATTCCGATCACAGCAGTGACGGAACGACTGGTATCGAAGGATCGCGACACTCTCTATGAGGCTCGCATCAACCCGATTGCTTCTTTCCCGTCCACTGGAATTGTGGTCTTCGGTCAGAAGACATTGCAAGAGCGCTCCAGCGCCCTTGATAGAATTAACGTGAGGCGCCTCGTCATCTATCTTAAGAAGCAGATTTCGATTCTCTCTACGCAGATTCTCTTTGAGCAGAATGTTCAAGCCACGTGGAACCGCTTTAAGGCGCTTATCGAGCCCTTCCTGGCAAACGTTAAGGTTCAGTTTGGTATCACTGATTACCGTTTGATTCTTGACGAGTCCACAACCACCCCCGATCTTATTGATCAGAACGTAATGTACGCGAAGATCATGATCAAGCCTGCACGCGCTATCGAATACATTGCGATTGACTTCGTGGTTCTTTCAACCGGCGCGTCATTCGACGATTGATAAAAGAGTGAGGGGTTTTCTCCTCGCGACACTAATTAAAAATAGTAATAGGAGTTATTAAATTATGCCATTCTGGTCAGAAAATTTCGGTCAAAGCACAGACATGAAAGACCCTAAAAGAAATTTTAGGTTCGTGGTAGAATTCCAAGGTATTCAAGCCGCTCAGGGCGGTGCTCAGCTTTGGTATGCCAAAACGGTTTCAAAGCCGTCCTTTGCGATTAACGCAGCAGAGCACAAGTATCTCAACCATACTTTTTATTACCCAGGAAACGTAAGCTGGAACGAAGTTACAGTGACCTTGGTTGATCCTGTCGAGCCCGATATGACTGCAACCTTGGCAGACATCATTCAGCTCTCAGGTTATCAGCCACCAACGGACGCCAATTCTCTCACGAGTATTTCCAAGGCGAAGGCTGCTGGTGGACTTGGCACAGTTCTTGTGCGCCAATTGGATGCCATGGGCAACGACTTAGAAGAGTGGACACTCTGGAACTCCTTCATTACGGACGTTAAGTTCGGAGACAACTTAGAATACGGTAACGACGACCTGACTGAGCTTTCCATCACTATGCGCTACGACTGGGCACGCGTTACAACCGCCAACCCATCTGTCGCAGCCGGCGGCGGAACCGAATTCTTCAACGTATAACATAAAGACAAAACTAAAAAACGAGGTGTATATTGTCGAGAAATAAAGACCGCTTAGGGGCAAAAAAGCCGGAGCCAGACTCACTCCCCCCCCAAGCGCTTCAACAGGGTTCAAATCAAGGATTTTCCTTTGTAATCCCAACTGAGTTTGTGGAACTGCCATCAGGAGGTAAGTTCTATGGTGAAGGTCATCCCCTGCAAGGCGAAGGGAGCATCGAGATTAAGCAAATGACCGCTAAAGAAGAGGACATGCTTACATCTCGCACTTTGCTTAAAAAGGGAATTGCGATTGATCGCGTCCTTGAGAGCCTTATTGTAGATCGGCGTGTGAACGTTGATGACCTATTGGTGGGAGACAAAAACGCCATTATTATCTCTACGCGTGTATCCGGCTACGGAAGCGAATATACCACACATGTGACCTGCCCCGGCTGCGGCTCTAATGAGGAATACACATTTGATTTAAATGACGCAGATGTGTATGCAGGCGCAGATGCGGAAGCTTTTGACATTGTAGATAACGACGATGGAACATTTACCACCACCCTCCCGAGAGCCGATATTAATGTAACATTTAGGCTTCTTACCGGGAGAGACGAAAAATACCTCCTCAGCCAACTAGAAAACGCTCGCAAGCGCAAGAAGCCCGAGCAAGCCATCACACTCCAACTGCATCATATGATTACGAGCGTCGGAGATGATGAATCGCCCGAAGCGATTAAGTACCTCGTCACCAACATGCCCTCCATGGATTCCCGCCACCTTAGACTGGCTTATAAGCTAGCATCACCCAATATCGACCTGACACAAAACTTTGGGTGCATCGAGTGTGGACACGAGCAGGATATGGAGGTGCCGCTCACCGCGGACTTTTTTTGGCCTGACCGATGAGTACATTGAGAGCATTTACGAACAGTTTTTCTTTCTAAAGTATTCGGGCGGTTGGTCATTTATAGAAGCCTACAACCTGCCGATTGGATTGCGCACGTGGTTTGTGCAACGGCTGATTAAGCAATTAGAACAAGAAGCGGAAGCGATGGAAAAGGCTTCCAAAGGCGGAGGAAGAGGGTCTCAGACGTTGACGCGTCACAATCAACCAGCAACCCCACCACAAACAGGACCGAAATTGAGTCGAGGATAGCGATATCTTCGACTTTTCTTGTATATAACTAATTATTTTGGAGACCTAATGTATGGCCAAAGATCCCAAATTTACTAAAGCTGAAAAAGATCGAATAGCCAAACTTACGGCGGAGACGCTCGATCAAGAAAAAGCAATCAACAAGGTCTTAGAAGAACGCAAGATCCTTGAAGATGATTCCTTAGATACTCTCAAAGAGCGCGTCTTGAAATATGAAGGGTATGTTAAAAACCTAGAAAAAGTCTCCGGCATTCAAGATCGCGATCTTCTCATAGGTCGCCAGACATTAGAGATTAATAAAACTAAACTCACCATCATGGAGAAAGAGTTTAAAGAAGCTATTAACTTAACTGAGGAAAGACAAAAAGCATACGAAGAACTCAAAAGAGTTGTCGAGGCACAAAAAGAAGTCCTTAGCACGCAAGAAGAAATTAACGAGGAAATCGGAGCCTACACCGAACTTCAAAAGAAAGTTTATAAAAACACTATGCAGTGGGCAACAGCACTGATGGAAGGAAAGACAACTGCGCTAGCTATGTCGAAAATGAAGATGGGGTTTGACAAAGCTGCGACGAAAGGGCTTGATATGTTTGTCAATGCCACCAAAGAACTTCTGTTCAGCTTTGATAGTATAACCAAGGATTTTGAAAAAACCACACAACTTAATAAATCGTATACAGATAGCATTGAAGAAACCTATAAGGAATTAAATATATATGGCGCCACTTTAGAAGAAGTGTCGAAGGCTCAAACAGATTTAATCAAAAACACTACTGATTTTACTCTCATGGCGAAAGGTGAAAGGGATGCGTTGCTTGAAGTCTCCACCGTTTTAGGCGATTTGGGCATCTCCACCGCAGACTTTGCGCAAGGCGTCCAAAACTCAATAAAGTATTTTGGACAAAGTGCCATGTCCGCAAGATCGACCGCCCTAGAGCTAAAATCCACTGCTGAAGCCTTGGGGGTCATTCCTGGCGAAATGGCTGCCGAATATGCTAAAATGGGTCCAGCGCTAGCCAAGTTCGGCGAGCAGGGTGTGCGCGCATTCAAAGATCTCGCGAGAATCCAGAAGATTACAGGCATGGAAATGCAGAAAGTGCTCAACATCACCAATAAGTTCGACACTTTTGAAGGCGCAGCAGAACAAGCTGGAAAACTTAACGCAGCACTCGGCGGAAACTTCGTCAACGCCATGGACTTGATGATGGCTACAGATCCGGCGGAACGCTTTAGCATGATTCGAGACTCTATCCTTGATGCAGGCCTCTCCTTTGATAGCATGTCATACTACCAGAAGCAATTTTATACTAACTCGCTTGGTCTCTCCGACGTGGGCGATCTCGCCCTTATGTTGTCGGGTAATATGGATACATTAGGCGCAGCCACCAATCAAAGTGCCAAAGAACTCATCGACCAAAAGAAAAAGGCTCAAACAAACATGAAGCTCATGGAGCAGCTTAAGTCGACACTGCTTGAAGTAAGCGAAGCCTTCATTCCTCTGATAAAGTACGCGGCTGAGTGGGCGCTCATACTCCAAGAAAAGGCGTGGATTGTAAAGGGGTTATTGATTGTTATGGCTCTATGGAAGGTAGCGATGACGGGTCTTGCTGCCGCCCAAGCCGTCCTTACAGTGTCCACTTGGTACTTGGCGCTGAGTCAAGAAGCCCAAGCCGCAGCTAGCAAAAGAGCCATGTTTGGCTTGAAGGGTCTTGTAATCGCCCTCATCCTCATTGGTGTTGCTCTCAAGATAGCATCGCCGTCGTTGCTTGTTATAGCTATGTTTGGGTTTGCTGCAGCGCTGTACGCCGCTGGCACAGCCAGCGATGCAACGCAGAGATCTCTTCAGCGCCTAGCAGTACCTCTCCTTCAGATTGGCGCCGCCATATTCCTCGCAGCCGCCGGCATCGCCCTCATGGCTGCAGCATTCTCGCTGCTTAGCACGGAGCAATTAATAGGTCTCGGTATAGCACTCGTGGCGGTGGCTGCAGGTATTGCGCTTATTGCAGTATTTGGCGGACCACTAGCGCCGGTGTTGGCAGCGGTGGGAGCGGCACTTGTGCCCCTTGCGTTTGGTATTTTAATGATTGGTGCTGGAATTGGTATTGCTGCAGCAGGAATTGGGCTTATGGCGGCAGGACTGTCGTTGATGTTTGAATCCATCGATGTAAAGAAGACCCTCTCTCTCATAGGGCTCATAGCAGCGCTTGCTATTACTGCCCCCTTCCTGCCTGTAGCGGCAGTGGGTATGATGGCGCTCACTTACGGGCTTCTCGGTCTAGGGCTCGCCCTCCGACTAATCCCCACAGAAGATTTGCAAGCCATCGCCTTATTTACATCATCTCTCGCAGAATTAAGCGTGGGTCAATTACGAGAAGTGGCAGAAATGCTGGAACGCGTGGCGCAGGCAATGGAAAGCATTCCAGTGGCGAAAGCCATGGCAGTTACTCTCACCATGGAATCCGCCAAAATTGCAGCAGACGCAGTGATGGCAATGAATCGAAATGCGCCACCGCCTGCTAGTATCGCCCGCGATGAGCGCAGAGGCGGAATGCCCATGGGAGAAATTGCGAAATTAGAAATTAATTTGCAAATGGACGGCAAGACTTTTGAGAAGAAAGTAGTTACAATAGTCAACACGAATGACGGCATTAAGGCGCGAGATGCGCTGTTTGGGTGGGGGTAAGATTAATGGCAGACGATATCGATAACAAAATATTTAACGCAGCAAAATTAGGACGCTCCTACGTTAAGCAGGGTAAAAGCGGAAAGCAACTCGGTGATGCTGCCGTCGCGAAATATAAAGAAAAGATACTTGAGGGTGAGCCCAAAGGCACGACATTTGAGTTTGATCCTGAAGAAGAAGCGAAGGTTAGAGCTAAATCTTCTTTGGGGCATGTTATATACGGTCCCGACGGCTCCGACGCCAAAGGAAACGCCGGATTCACAATCTCCTTTCAACACGTTCCAAGCGAGAAAAGCGTTTATTTTAAAGCTTTTTTAACAGCTTTTAACGAAACCTTTAAGCCCGAATGGGCATCAGAAACTGTGTATGGGCGCGCCGATCCCATTTATATGTTTAAGAGCATTGTTAGAACTATCTCGGTGGGTCTTATGGTACCAGCAGCAACCGAAGGAGAGGGTTTCGAAAATTTGGGAAAAGTACAAGATCTGATTCAATTCCTATATCCCTCTTATACCGATCCTACGAATGCCTTATCCATCACTCAATCACCCTTGGTGAGATTAAAAGTAATGAACTTAGCCACGCGTGGGTCTGCCGGCGCACTGGGAGGTGCTCATGATTTGGGTGCAATGCCTCACGCTCCCTATCAACTTTTTAATAGCAACAAGGCTGAAGATGGTCTAATGGGAGAAATTGGCAATCTCACAATCAACCACAACATCGAAAATTTAGATTTAGGTTCTTTTGAAATAAACAACGGCACCATCATACCCAAAGCTATAGAATTACAGTTTGATTTTACTGTTATTCACGAACATCATTTGGGATGGGATTGGAGGGATAAATTCTCAGCCCCATACTTTCCCTATGATTTAGATTTACATGGTGAAGAGCAGAGAAAAAAAGACGAGGCAGCCTTGAAAGCCACTCTTAGTGAAGCCGTGAAAGCTCTTGAAGCAATTCCCGTGCAGGAATTGGAGGCGTCCCTCGCGCAGCTTGAAGATACCGCGGCACAATTGGAGTTGAAAAGAAAAAAATTAGAGACTCAAGCACAGTTAGATCAGGCGAAAGCGCTCATGTTGCGCAATCTTGGGGATTTGGCGGGACCGAGGCGCATCGTACACCCAGCGTATCGAGCACCTCCCCCGACTACACCAGATGCGCCCATCGGCGATGCTCTCGACGATCTCGATACCAGCGAACTTCCTGATGATTTCGTGAGCGGTGGCGGCGCGAACTACACCAGAGGAAGAGAAGAGAAGTGGGGGGGATCCAAAAAATATGAGTGATTTTAAAAAATTCAATGCTGCCAAACTAGGCAAATTTTCTCCCAGTGGTGGTTACGCAACTCAATATCAAAAGACCCGCGACAAGGTAGTAAAGGACGGCAAAGATACTTTAAGTGAGGCTGAGATAGCCGCTCGTACCCGTGCTGGCATGGTGGGAGACTCTCCCTCTACAACAGCAGATATGACGTCTCTAACCTACGGACCCGACGGCTCCGACGCAAAAGGCAACTCAGGTTTTACGGTATCATTTCAACGCGCCGGCGGCGCCTCCGTGAATGTACTTAGCCAAATTGCGGGCGAGATGCAGTTTAATGAGGCGGCATCATCGGATACAGTCTTTTTCAAAGCTTTTCTACTAGCTTTTAACGAAACCTTTAAGCCTGACTGGGTGAATGAAACAATTTATGGGCGCGCCGATCCTGTGGGAATGTATAAGAACACTACGAGAAACATTTCTGTTGGGCTCATGATTCCCGCCGCAACCGTCGGTGAGGGCTTTGAAAACTTGGCGAGAGTCCAGCGCTTAATCCAATTTCTTTATCCAACATACGTCGACGAGCAGGGCGCGAAGGTTATCACACAATCGCCTCTCCTGCGCCTAAAAGTGATGAACCTCGCAACTCAAGGCTCAGCGGTTGATTCCGCCGGCGGAAAAGGGCACGCAATGACCACGTTTTTTAACTCCAACAAGGCGGGTGATGGTCTCCTCGGCATCATGCAAAACCTCACCATCAACCACAACGTTGAAAACCCCGATCTTGGCTCTTTCGAGGTCCAAGCAGGAACCATCATTCCCAAAGCCATCGAAATTCAGTTTGATTTTGCAGTTATTCACGAGCACCACTTGGGGTGGAGCGCAGAACGGTCAGAAAGCCCAGGCAAGAGCGAGAGTCTATATGAAAAAAGTTCCGAATTCTCATCGCCTTATTTCCCCTATGATGTAAACGTAAAAGAAGCCAAAGCCGCCGCGGCACATTTAGCACCCGCACCGGTGATTAATGAAGAGAAAAAGAAGCCCAACCCCAATGATGCTATAATACAGAACGGTCATGCGCAGATGCTGCAGGGCGCCCCTCTGGGCACCGGCGATGATTATCTCGACCGAGCTGCCCGAGCAGTCCAAGTAGACCACGAATTTTACCGAGACCCTCTTGGCTCAATGCAGCGCATGGAGGATGAGATAAATGATGAAGATATGGAAGACATGAACTTTGGTTTTACCGGCGGCGGGCGCCCATACTAATTTAAGGAAACACTAAACTATGGCACGATACGCAAACGCAAAAATCTTGAACAATTCAATTGAATTTTATGAATTTCTCCGCAAAGAACGCGGGGGCATCAAAAACATCGTTCAATACGCAACTCCCACGCTGCGCATACCCCGTCTAGGCGATAGAATCGCTTTGCAGACGTCTGTGCATATATGGACCTATGGGGATCGTTATTATAAGCTAGCGAACCAATATTATAACAACCGCAACTACTGGTGGGTTATCGCATGGTATAACGCATACCCCACAGAGACCGATGTTAAACCAGGGGATGTTATTCACATTCCTCTTGATCTGGAAGCAACTCTGAGAACGATGGGAGGTTCGTAAGATGGCGACGATCACCCGCCCGGCTGAAGGCAACGGCAAGACCGAAGCCCAACTAACCGAAGCGCGCTCAAAGTGTATAACCGCATGCGGCAAAGCGCCCGTGCGCCCAGCTGGGTTCGCCAGCGGCACCGCGCTGAAGAAGTGGCAAGATGAAAGGGATGCGTACAGCAAGTGCGTTGCGGCATGCGAGAAAAAGCACGGCAACAAAGAAGGCATCGAGATCCAAGGAATCATAAACAAAGCCATGGGCGATATTGCACCCGAGCTTGCCAAGGCGACCGAAACGATAGTTGAGTGTGCCCGCGAGTACCTGGAACAAAAAGACAGACTTAGACAGCTAATGGCTGAGTTTTATGGGAACGTTCCAGATACGGAGTATAAAATGCTGACCGGTCCAGTTCAGGGTGTTATCTTTCACTCTGACCAGACTAATGCTTTCTTAACACCTGCGAAGGCTAACTGGTACCTCCAAAATATTGAACGCACGGCGCTAAAGTCCTCCGGTACCGGTGTCTCCTCTGGTGCAGATGCCTATGCTTCCCCTCCAATGCCTGTTGGTGGCATTTCTCCGACGGCATATGCCTCCCTAAAAGCCAATTGGATTTTCGCCGGCGGCGGTCAGGGAAATTTTGAGGCTTCTAGTGATTATACCAAATTCATTGATGACAATCAGAGTTCCACAGCACCATTGGTCTTACAGTGGGATGGGTGGAACCCCGGACATGCCTCCTTTATTACTGATCCTAAGCAAATCGCCCAATTAGCAGCAAAAGGCGAGGACGGCGCAAAGGAAGGTACCTCGACGATGAATATGGGACCACTTCTTATTCCGGGGGATAAAAAAGTATTTAATGCTGGGTTGGTGGCGTCGGAACAGGTCCTCGATACCAAGACGTGGCTCGTCTCGGTGGGTGGCGTCGGCAAAATACTAACCCAAGCGGAACTAGATAGTTGGCCGTTTGGTTGGGCTTCATGGTTTTTGAGCCTGGCGGCAGAGGCAAATCTTTTAAGCGATATCGGACCCACCCAAGAAGATGTAGACAGGTTAGCTTCTACTGTAACCTATGGATATACAGACGTTACTCAGAAGAACCATGGAGATGCAAAAAATGATCAAAATTCTCCCTATGATGCAGCTTTTTTCTCTTCTCCCTTGGGGATCCTGTCTTATGGCTCGCCTCGTTTTTGGGCTGCTAACTCCCAAAACTTAATTTATAAATCTCAAATCGCTGCTGGGGCTGGTAGCGCTACCCGCATGCGCGAAGCGACCAGCATTACGGTAGGTACAACTACAACGTCTTACGAGCCCGGGTCAACGTCTCCAGATCTAACTCCTGCTACCCAACAGGGACTGAATCTTCAAAACCAAAACCTAGCATGGATGGCAAGCTATTTGGAGGGGTTAGCCGATCAGCTAACGAAGACAGGTGCACCCGGCGCTGATGCGGCAGGAACCTATATGGTCACCTTCGGAGGGTTGCTTACGGATATAACAAATCAAATGCTGGATAAGGCTACGTGTATTTTTAACGCCGATTGGGAGGCAGATGAAGCAGTAAACAAAGCTGTTGATGCGATGGAGAAAGAGAAGACAGGTGGCTTTTTTGCTACGGTTTTTGGCAACGCCGCCCAACGTAACAAAATGATTGAAGACGCTATTCGAGATATTAGAAAGAAAGCTGCCGCCGGCGCCCCTCTTATGTTGGGGGCAGAGCCCGAAAGGCTCTTGTTCAAGGAACAGTGTTTTCTGCTTAGCTTTATTGGTCTTATCTCTGATTATAAGAAAAGAACTTTAAATTTTGGAGAATACAGTCAAGCTGAATGGGATCAGTGGGGAGCAGATTCTACGCCCGCAACTGCCGGACACGGACACCCGGCAGGTAACCATAAGCGCCTGCCCTATCACATATCATATAATCACGCCACCGGCGCATTAGGAACTAAGAAAACGAATGCAACCCTTTTAGTGGATGGTGATCCGTACGGGTTTGTCAACAAGCTTACAGTAAGCCCTTATACAACTCGATTGCTCAATATTGAAAACTGGGAACTCTCTAATCTTCAGCCGAGAATCAGATTATTTAAAGTGGTTTACGATGGCAGTGAAGAGAAAGAGATAGAAATAAAATTTGATTCTCACTTTTCGAAAGGTGAGCTAGAATTGTTTTTAGATAAAAATTCCCGCGGCGGAGGGATTGGTTTAAAAAGCTTTAATTTCACATATGACGGTAGCAATCCTTTTGCAGCAAAGAAGAGTATTAAAGGGCAGTTAAATCTTTTTGCGAACAGCTTCAACGAATTGCTTCGAATTCGGAAGGGAAAGGATGAAGAAGGAAAAATGCATGATTATAAATATGTTGAATTGGCATTAAAAACAGGCAAACCTTATAAAGATAAAAACTGCGACCCCGACCACATGAAAGATTACCTTGCACTCGTACAGGAAAATGAGGAACTTTCAAAGTTAAACTTTCGTCTTAAGGCGGTCGTGGGTTGGAGCGCTCCTCATGGATTATCTGGATTACGCCAAGATGATAAAATAGCCCTCCAGCGCGCACTTGACGACTCCTTTGTGACATTAAACCTTACGCCGACAGTTCATAATTTTGATTTCGACGAGCAAGGTCGTGTTAACTTTACTATTAATTATCTGGCTTATATAGAGGACTTTTTTGATCAAAAAGGGTATAATATTTTTGCCGATCCCACGGGAGAAATCGGCATTCGCCGTATCAAGCGCGCCCTCACACTAAAACATTATCAACGAGAGTGCGGGGGATCATCCCCCTCGGTTCCTGTAACAACTGACCCATCCGACAGCAAAGGCGCAAGTAAAGAAGAAACTCTATCACCTGCTGACTCTTTGGCAAAAATAAAAGCGACCTACGCGGAAGAAGTAAAAATAGACACTCTCGCTTCTGTCAGCAAACTCTTATATTCTATGGCATGTACAAATTCTATTTATTATATCAATATTCCCTATCAAAAGATGAAGGACTTTGTTCAATTAGGACCTTTTAAGCATTATGAGGACTACCACAAAGCATATAATGAGGGAAACTTCATCATGAACAACGAATCATATGGGAGCCAATTGGCAACAGGGATCGACAATGCGCTTAATAATTCTACTTCGGGCATGGCAGGTTATTTAAAGACCGGTGAATCTTTGAGTGGACAGAGGAATGTCAAAAGACAAGTAGCTGCAGCCCTGGTTGCCGTTAATCCCAATGAGAACAATTTAGGATTCTTTTACGTAAGTGATTTGCTCGATCAGATCTTGGGCAATATTGATTTAGAGTTAGATGCGCTGATTAACCTATTAAAGGGAAAGGGTCCGGCAATGAAGTGGAGCAAAGATTCTACGCAATGTGAGATTGATATGCGGATTAACGAATTGAAGCTCTATAAGAAAAACTTTAAAAGATTCCGTATCTTGTTGGGTCCGGTGGAATTTGTGCACCACAAAGTGCGCGATGGTAAGCCAAGCGCGTTTGTAAACTTTGGAGATATACCCATTTCAGTTAAATATTTTGTGGAGTGGTTAACGAGCAAGGTCTTGCAACGCGATGAGACATCTTATCCGCTCACTAAATTTTTAAATGATTTTTTCAACACACTTGTTAGAGATTTCTTAAATGATGACTCTTGCTTCATTTATAATACTTCTCAAAAGGTACGAGTCAATCAAGCAGTTTTGACAAGTTTTAGACCTGAAGATCCTTTTGGCGAGCATGATGAAATTACCCATCACATTATAACTAAATTTAAAGATGCCGGCAGTCGCATAAACGTGTCGCACTTCAAGCACGCGGAAAAATGGGACGCAAGTGCAAGATTATGCAACACCAATGTGCAAAAAGATGCAGATTCTGATTTGCCCATTCTCAATGTTGCAGGAATTAAAGGCAGCGCCCAGACGTATGCCCCGCTCAGTCGCGAAATGAACTATTTTGTATTTTTTGCCGGTCGCACAATGCCCACGGAATTGATGAACGGCATCAAGTGTCAAGATGAAGACCGTGCGATTCAGCATTATTTAATGGGACGAGACAAAGGGCTTATCAAAAATATCAAACTCACGAAAACAGACTCTACAGGGTTAGCAGAGGTACGATTTGAGCAGGATGGGTATGATGGGCTTAGGCAACTTCGAGTGGTTTACGATGTTGAAATTGATTCGTTTGCGAACGTGCAGGTTTATCCGGGCACCTATATTTACATTCCTCCCCGCGGCTTCGATCCGGCTCTCATCTCCAGTGCCACCGGCGTGGATTTTGACCTTACTGATCTTGGTATTGGAGGATACTATATGGTAATTCGATCAGAACATGAATTCGGGGAAGGGTATGCCAATTCTAAAATTCATGCGAAATGGGTAGCACAGGTCGATAAAGGCGCCACGCCGAGCAACACCAATGCAGTGGGCACACGCGCTTCCCCCGGAAAATGCGGTATGTATGCAAATCGTGAATGGATTGCCCGCGGTCAGAAGGAGAAGCCATAGAGATGTCGGAATTTTACGCTGATAAAAATAATGAATCTTCGTTTGATCTATTTAACAAGCGAACCATTTACAAAGGACAGCTATTAAACAGCTATCATATTAATATTGTTGATTTTTTTGCCGGAGAGAAAATATTATATGGACGAATAAGCCCGCGCTTCATTCCTGTGACCGTGAGCCCTCAAGTCCTTGTTCCTGTGGCAGCAACTGAAGGTGATCGCCCTCTCCAGGCAGTCAATTTTGTGGCTGCAGTTTTTCAAGAAATGGTATTACAATTTAAAAAATGCGCCGCCCGCGGACAGATTAGTGATACAGACCCCCATTTGACTAACTTGACAGCCCATAAAGCTTATGTGTCTTCTCAGACGCAATACTTAGAATATAAGAATATCTATTTTAACGCTATTGCTGCTCGCTTTCGCAAGAGCAACGTCCGAGTAACCAATTTTGAAGAATTTATGCATGCCCTTTTTCCGTTGATCCGTGATGCACTATCACAAAAGCCTCTTACTTATCCTGGGTTTATCAAATCTACCTCGTGCTCGATTATGGCATCCGGATTGGCCATCGAAATCGCCACGGGTGACTACATTAACGATACTGAAAAAATACAACGATTTGTTCAAAGTCCCAATTGGGATTTTTTTGTTAACACTTGCAATTCGTATGGCTTTATGGTAGATTATCATGTGCCTTGGAGGATCGTAGCAGACATTAGGACCGACTCTATGAAGAACGTTGCTCGCCGGCATGGATTGAAACAGATTTTGGAAAATGGGTATAGAAACGCCGCTACCATATACTGGCAACAGTTCTTGATGGATTTGCGAAACCTCTACTATGCTGTGACAGACGAAGAATATGTGGTAACAGAAACATGCAAAAACGGCACGATTAAACAGCACACGGTGCGCCGTAAAGATTACACTGTCGACCAACTTAGTCGACACCACAGCGCTTATGACTTTATTAAGCTATATCTTCAGTTACGCCTTTATGAGGAGGTTCCCACCATGCGCCAAGTGGACATGGATAAGATAATAAGAGAATATCTTAATATTGTGAAAAAAACCCAATCTTTACAACACGTTACATATTCGTTTGAAAGTATTATCAACAAAACGTTTGACAAGAGAGGTTCGTTGAGTTATCTTATAAGAGAGCTAATAGCTCAAACGCAAAAAGGGTTTGCGGAGGGTAGCATTGAAAATGTAACCTTTAGTGATGCGGGCATGACATACGATGATTTTTCAAGCTATTGATGATAAAGAGGAATGTATAGGTGTATATGCGGAAGGAAAGCTGCACTTTGATTCGTTCCCTGACCCCCTCACTCATACATGGAAATATACCGGGTCCCTGAAAGACCATACACCGCGGTCCGCTTGGATACGAGCATCCGGACGGACTTTGGCAGATTGTTGCCCCATTGAATTCTCCGAGGAACTGGCGGCCGCACAAAACAAAATGAGGGCATATATCAAGTCTTTTACAATAGCCAAAGTAGACTTGAACGATCACTGTGTTTTTGATTTAATACCTCATGATTTTCTGCTATCTTTTTGCGAACTGAAGAACAAAATCACGGAACATGTCTTCGAAGCGTTTACTGAGCCGGCTAATTATCAGCACTTGGAATCCGTACAGCGCTTGCTACATAAAATCAAATATCAGAAATTAAACCTTAACAGCGAGAACTGTCGAAATCTATTTTATTCTTCACGCGATCGGAGTAAGGCAAACTCGTTAATCCAGAATTATAAATATATAGACTACAACCTTTTTGGGACTGTGACCGGGCGTCTTACAACCAATCCGGAATCCTTTCCCATACTCACCCTTAAGAAAGCCTATCGCAACCTTCTCAAGCCCAATAACGATTTGTTTGTTAGTCTGGATTATAATGCTGCTGAAGCGCGCACATTTATCGAACTCAGGGGCGTTTCTCAGCCGCAAAAAGATATACACCAATGGAACATTGAAAACATTTTTAAGCACGAAGAAGTGACCCGCGACGAGGCAAAAACCATATTTTTTGCATGGTTATATAACCCCGAGTCCCAACAGATTCAATCAGATCTTTATGATCGTCAAAAAGTACTTGACAAGTGGTACGAGAATGGTTATATTAAGACACCATATGGAAGGGAAATTCAAGTAGAAGAGCGCAAAGCTCTTAATTATGTCATCCAAAGCACAACGGCAGATCGTGTCTTAACAAAAGCAGTAGAAATCGACAGTTTCCTTAATGGGAAAAAATCCTATATTTCTCACATTGTGCACGATGAAATTGTTATAGATTATGCTGACGAAGACCGCGAGATAATTATGCAAATTAAAAACATTTTTGAAGATGGATACCTCGCCAACATTAAAGGCGGTAGAGATTACTTTAATCTTATGGATTTAGAATTGTGATTTCGATTGTTGGGTTAGGAAATGCAGCCTCTGCCATCGTGGAGTTTTTTGACAACATATCGCAGTATAGCGTTTATAAAATGAATGATAATATAAAAAGGACCACCAAGCGCAATTTCAAATTGAAGTCCTATAAAAATCCTGAAGATTATGAAACAAACATCCCGGACGTGACCAAATTTTTTTCAGAGATTGGTGATCACGTGCAATTCTTTATTATGGGGGGCTCCTTGAGTTCCAACTATTCGTTGGGAATTTTAGAACAAATAAAAGATAAAAGAATAGACCTTATTTATATTAAACCAGATACTGACTTGTTGACAGGTTATCCAGTTTTGGTAGAAAGTGCTGTATTTGGCGTACTGCAAGAGTATGCTCGATCTGGGCTTTTTAATTCGTTAACAGTAATCTCTAATCTCAATCTTGAAAGTTGTCTGGGCGATCTTCCCATCAAAACTTATTATCATTCTTTAAATCAATTTATATTTTCTACCGTTCATCACGTTAATTACTTTGTTCATACGGAGCCTGAAATTGGTCAAGTATCAAAACCATCACCAATTAACAGAATAAGAACGATTGCTGGGCTTGATACCAAAAATCTTCAAGAAAAGTGGTTTTTTGACCTTGACACTCCCCGAGAATTATGTTATTATTTAGCTATAAACAGTGAGAGATTAGAAACCGAAGGTGGTCTACATAAGCGTATTGTAGACATGTTGAAGGAGAAACCCCGAAATGCATTTCGTAAGGTATCTTATGCAATTTATGAAACACCATACCATGATTTTGGGTTCTGCGTTGCCCATACTAACGTAGTACAACAAAAAACTTCTGAGGAGCTGTCTCAGGAGTAATATCAGATATCAAGGAACGCTTGATATGCTATAACTTAAGGAGAAACAAAATGGCAATTGATATGCAACTAATGCGAGAAAAACTCGCGAGCCTTCGCGGAGAAGGTACTAGAGACTCAAACTCGATTTGGTTTAGACCAGACGAGGGTGATACTGACATTCGGATCGTACCAACTAATGATGGTGATCCGCTTAAGGAGATGTTCTTCCACTATAATGTGGGGGATCATAAGGGAGGCATTATGTGTCCGAAGCGCAACTTCGGTGATGAGTGTCCTATTTGTGAATTTGCTTCCAAGCTTTGGCGCGAGGGAGTCGACAACAACGATGAAGAGAGCAAGAAGCTCGCCAAGAGCCTCTTCGTGCGAACTCGCTATTTCTCACCAGTCGTTGTACGAGATCGAGAAGAAGAGGGAATTAAGGTCTATGGCTACGGAAAGCAGGCTTATGAACTTCTTCTCGGGTATATTCTTGATCCAGAATATGGGGATATTACCGATGCCACTGAAGGCACCGATATTACCCTTACTTACACCAAGCCGACAAAGCCTGGTGCATACCCTCAGACGAGCCTAAAGATGCGTCGAAACACATCCACCTTGCTTGAAGATGCAGAAGCGATCCCCGCCCTCCTTGATCGCATGCCTGACTTTGACGGTCTTTTTGAGCGCCTCAGTCCTCAGCAAGTCGATGCTATCTTAGATGAGCAACTTTCGGGAGATTCCTCTGCCGAAGGTCGTTCCTCAACAACAGCCAAGTACGGTCCTGCCAATGGACAGAGCAGTGTCGACCGCGCATTTGATGAATTGATGTCTGGCTAAAATAAATAGGCGACTCTGACACCGACGGCAGAGCGGGTTTAAATACTCTGCCATATTTTCTAATAGGAGACAATAACATATGTTAGATAAACTAAAGGACCTATGGTCCAAGTGGAAAGTGCATGTCACTGTAACTGGAGGCATCGTTGCCGTTGCAACAGCTTACGGAACATGCATTTATGAGCCACCAGCAGGCGCTGTTAGCGATGTAGAAACTACTACATCAACCACGGAGGCGAAAACCGCCGAGGTGTCAGCAACTACTACGGGCACAACTGACAATGACGGTACGGAAGATAACACGACCGGCAACACACCAACGATCACTGAGTAGTGGTAAGCCGCTGGCAGACCGGTAAAAAGTCTGCCGCTATTTTTATGAGGGCAACATGAAGACACCACTTCGCTATCCAGGCGGCAAGTCACGTGCAATAAAGCATATTTTACCGCTGATTCCCGAAGATTGTAAAGAACTGTGTTCGCCCTTTTTAGGCGGCGGCTCGGTTGAGTTAGCTGTGGCTGAACGCGGCACCAAAGTATATGGTTATGATCTATTTGAGCCTCTGGTGTGGTTCTGGCAAGCCCTGTTATCAGAACCTGTCAAACTTGCGATATTGTGCGATGGAATGCGCGCTTGGCACCCGGAATACCTTAAAAGATATAAAATTAGGAACTCCGACCCACCCAAACACTATTATGTCCCTAAGCGTGGACTTTTAAGAGAAGATTTTGATAAATTGCGTGAAGAACTCAGGAAAGAAAACTCCTATTCACTAAGCAATGCTGCAGCATTTTATGCTATCAACCGCAGCAGTTTCTCCGGTGCCACATTTAGTGGTGGCTTCTCCAAGCGCGCCGCATACGCACGCTTTACGGATAATCGCTTGAGGGACCTTAAAAATTTTAAGGAGCCTAACTTGACGGTAAAGCATGCACATTTTACCGAATCGCTATCTCGGCATCCCGATGCGTTTCTATATTTGGATCCGCCGTATTTACTGGGCGTTCAAAGAGAGAAGCTTTATGGCGATGGAGGAAGCACCCATGAAGGATTCGATCACGTAGAGTTACATCGCCGACTATCCCAGCGCACCAACTGGGTCATGTCTTACAATGATTGTGAGTCAATCCGAGATAAGTACAAGGACTATGAAATACAAGAAGCTGTGTGGACATATGGGATGAATAAAAGTAAAGAGTCCTCCGAGATACTAATTATTGCAAGATGAACATGAACGAAATACATATTAAATTTAGAGCACACATGGAAGAAGAGTTAGATGTTCCACAGGAAATGGAAAAGGATTTGGACAAGCCGCTTCCGGCTCCCCAAGATTCGCCGGAAAGCAATCTAAAGCGCGCCCTCCGCGTAATTGAAGCAGAGGGATATGACTACAAGATCGTTAAAAATCATATTAGAGTTCTGGATGATCAGCGTTTGGAGACAATGCAAAAACTAAATCAAATGCTATCTCCGCTGGGATTCGTACACAACCCTATCGGAGGCGGTAGCAGCATCGGACGCTTAGAACTTCAAGACCGCAAAGCCGGCAGCGTCTATGTGTATGTGAAACCAAAGAAGCGCACCGCCGCATCCGCTGGTATGGACTTCGAAGAACGCTTAGCAAACGAAATCACACAGCGCTACCGCCACGCGGGAATTACCGCTAAGACTGCCGGGTTTGGTCATGGCTCCGATCTTGCCATTATGAAGAACGGACGCACGATGATGAGCATTGAATTAAAAACAGCGCTATCTGCTGACTTCGGACAGTTCCGAGCGCAATACAACTTAACCACCAAAACGTGGGAGCCACGCCGAACGCCGGGATACGTAAAGAATGAAAAAATCTTTGGTCCCCTGTTTAATGACTATTTGCGCGATTGGCTTAACCAAAATGCAAGGTTCCCGGATCTCCATGATCGGCGCCTAAACCTATCAGCAAACAATATTGTGGGGATCCATCGCTCTTTGAAGACGGGTGAGTTAAAGAAAGAATTGCAACAAGCATGGTTCAAGGGAAAAACAGATTTAAAGGTTCCTTTTGGTTTTTCTCGCATCGCCGGCTATTACGCTGACAAAGGCGATTCATTTATTCAAATCGACGAACGCGGACTTTATGCATTAAAGGCGCACGCACAGACACTCATCGACGTACCCATGTTCGCCGATCTTGGATTAAAGTGTGACTTGAGGTTCCGACTGAAGCCCTCTGCAGGGGCAAACAGCGCTACAAGCTTTACCATCGCAGTAAAGATCAAAGGACGCTATAATAAATCAAATCTTAGCTTGACAAATGGCGAAGATTTAGATAAAATAATATCAATGCTATAACTTATAGGAGGGCAAATGGCAAAAGCGAAAGCAGGTCGTGTAGCAATGCACGATCTAATGAAATTAGTAAACAAGAAAGCCGGCAGAAATGTCGCGCATAATCTATCAGGGGATAACCCCACTAGCGTAAAAGAATGGATCCCCACAGGATCACGATGGCTGGATAGTATTGTCTGTAAAGGGAAGGTCGCCGGGATCCCCGTTGGAAAGGTGACAGAGATTGCCGGGTTAGAATCCACCGGGAAATCCTATATGGCTGCGCAAGTTGCCGCAAACGCCCAGAAACAGGGTAAACTTGTGGTATATTTTGATTCTGAGTCAGCAATCGATCCAAGTTTTTTAGAGCGCGCTGGGTGTGATCTAGACCGCTTAATGTACGTTCAAGCATCGTCTGTGGAGTTTGTTCTGGAAACTATCGAGGAGCTTCTGGGAGCCACCGACGAACAGATTGTTTTTATCTGGGATTCTCTAGCTTTCACGCCGTCAATATCTGACGTTGAGGGTGATTTTAATCCCCAGTCGTCGATGGCAGTCAAAGCACGGATTTTAGCAAAGGGCATGTCTAAGCTGACAATTCCGCTAGCGGACAAGCAGGCTACGCTTATAGTTCTTAATCAGCTTAAAACCAACATTCCACAGGGACCTAACGCTCGTATTGTCGCGATGACCACCCCTTATACTACTCCCGGCGGCAAAGCTATGCATTATTCTTATTCCCTACGGATTTGGCTGACAGGAAGGAAGGCAAAGGCTTCGTTTGTCGAAGATGAGAAGGGGTTCCGAATTGGCTCCGAAGTCAAAGTAAAGCTTGAGAAGTCTCGATTTGGCACCCAAGGTCGCTCATGTGCTTTTCGTATTTTGTGGGGTACCGAAGACATTGGTATCCGCGATGAGGAAAGTTGGTTTGATGCTATCAAGGGTTCTGATTGTTTGACATCTGCTGGGGCGTGGTATACTCTCAAGACAGCCGACGGTTACGAGAAGAAGTTTCAACCTTCTAAGTGGACAACTCTCATACAGGGCGACAAGGAATTTAGAGACAGAGTCACGCGTCTGATGGATGAGGAGATCGTCCAGAAGTTTGATAAGCGCGAGGGGAGTGCTGACGTTTTTTATGCAGATCCCGAGGATTTGACTGTGCCGGTAAAAGAGTAAGTGATTCAAAAAAGAGTTGACTTTGGGCGCATGATTGGGTATAATAGTAATCAGAGAATATATGAGTACTCAGTGTGTAGAATATTCCGCCGGCACAGCCGAGCGTTTCCATAATTATGCCGGAAAGATTCGACGATTTATGGATGTAGCGCGCCGCGCCGCAAATCAGTCAAGTTTTCCGGATTACCGTCATGGAGCCGTGTTAGTAAAAGGCAACAAAATACGAAACGTCTCCTTTAATAAAGACAACTACTGTTCTTTTGGTCATCGTTTCCGACAACAACAGGAAGGGCATGCCACATTGCATGCAGAATTGGGAGTGATCCTCGGATTAGATCGAAATATCACAGAGGGCGCCACAATATACGTTGCACGCGTCGATAAATCGGACGACTTCCGACTATCTAAGCCGTGCCCCATGTGTCATGAAGCCATGAAACATGTAGGCATCCGACGCGTAATATATACCATTAATGGCAAAACTGCCGGGAGTTACAAACTATGAACATATTTGTTTTACATGAAAAACCAGAGATTGCGGCGACTATGGCGTGTGACAAGCACGTTGTCAAAATGATTTTGGAAACGGCACAAATGATGTGCACAGTCGTCGCATCATACGGTCACGAGACTCCTTATCGTGCGACGCACGCTAAGCATCCGTGTACTATTTGGGCTGCACAATCTAGAGCTAATTGGAATTGGCTTGTTGAGCATGGGATGTCCCTGTGCGACGAGTATACAAAAAGATATAGCAAGGTCCACAAGAGCCAGCGTGTCATCGAGTGGTGCGCAATGAAGCATATAGATCTTCCAGAAGTCCCCCAAACCCCATTTGCGCAAGCAATGCCTCCCCAATATAGAAACGAGTGTGCTGTGACAGCTTATCGCGCATATTATATGGGCGAGAAAGCTAGCTTTGCAACATGGAAAACACAAACGCCGAACTGGTGGAGGGAAAATGTGGTTTAAAATAACTGGCAGACATCTGCAAATAAATGCTCCGAAAGGACGTGTACTTAGCTTCTGGCTTGGTGCACCGACCAAGGAACATGCACTCAAAAGGTGCACGAAATTAAAAATTATAGATATTGAGTCTTGTGAAGAAGATCCAGGCTTTGAAGAGAGAATAAAATGAAACGAGTATTAATTATTGACGCACTAAATGCGTATTTGCGAGCCTACATTGTAGACCCGTCATTGTCAAGTAATGGACAGCCCATTGGCGGCTTAAAGGGGTTTATTAAGATCCTCCAAAAGCTAGTAAGAGAAACAAACCCTGATCAAGTAGTGGTCGCATGGGACGGACCTAATGGTTCTAAGAAGCGTAAGACGATGGACAAAAACTATAAGGATGGACGAAAGCCTATTCGCCTTAATCGAGCCTTCCATAACCTCACGGATGATGAAGAGTTACAGAATAAAATATGGCAACAAGGCAGAGTGATCGAATATCTTAATAACATGCCTATCGTTCAAACACTTTTGCCAGAGATTGAAGCAGATGATGTTATCTCTTACGTTACAACAATGGAATATTATAAGGGATGGCAGAAGATCATTGTCTCAAATGACAAAGATTTCATGCAAGTTTGTAATGAAGAGACCATCTTATGGCGCCCCACGAAGGATGAATTTTTGAATGTGAAGCGAATTGTAGAACAAACGGGAGTGCATCCTACCAACATGGCGTTAGCCCGAGCAATTATTGGTGATCCTTCTGACAACTTAGCCGGCATCAAGGGGGCTGGCTTTAAAACAGTCGAGAAGCGCCTGACGTTTCTCTCCGAAGAAAAGACATATACCATCGATGAGGTGGTAGAATATTGCGAAGAGCAAGCTCGTAATAGTAAGTTGAAGTTTTTTAATGCGGTTGCTGACAACAAGGGGGTGGTTGAACATAACTATAAAATGATGCAACTCTACTCTCCCCAGATGTCGTTTCAATCAAAAATGCATGTTAAAGAATCAATTGAGAACTTTGAATGTGAATTTAACAAAACTGAACTTATTGGTATGATGCGCGAAGATGGATTTGGTGAGCTAAATTGGGAAGATCTTAAGGTGCACTTAAACAAGATTACGAGAGAGTGTGTTGACAATACAACCGAATAAATCTTTAATTTCCCTTGACATTAGGGTGAGATCAAGTATACTTATTAACACAAGAGAGGGTACCTGTGCCAGTAGATAAAATTAACTTCGGAAGATACGGCAAAACCTTCCAAGAAGGGTTAGTTCAGTTAATTTTTGAAGACCGACCTTTTGCTGATCAGATCACCGAAGTCCTTGACATCAATTTTATTGAACTTGAGTATCTTCGTACCTTTCTTCGGAAAACTTTAAACTTCCGCCAGAGGTATGACAAGCACCCCTCGGTGGATGCCATGCTTACCATTATTAAAACAGAACTGGAAGAAGAAGATGAAGTAATCCAACAACAAGTGCAAGATTATTTTACACGGATGCACACTCGCGAGGTCACGGATTCCGAATACATTAAAGAGATCTCGCTAGATTTTTGCCGAAAGCAAAATCTTAAAGAAGCAATGCTTACCTCTGTTAATCTTTTGCAGAATTGCTCTTTTGATGAAATCTCCACTGTTATTAACGACGCGTTAAAATTGGGATCCGAGAACAATTTCGGTTATGATTATATGGCTGATTTTGAGACACGCTTTGAGCCGAAGCACCGGCGCCCAGTGAGTACAGGATGGGCGGATATTGATGGTATTATAGGAGGAGGCTTAGGAAAGAGCGAATTGGGCGTTGTCATAGCCCCTACTGGTGCTGGCAAATCTATGGTTCTCGTACACCTGGGAGCCGAAGCTTTAAAAGAAGGCAAAACTGTAGTACACTATACTCTGGAATTGCAGGATACTGTAATTGCGACACGTTATGATAGTTGTATTACAGGATACCCACTATCTGACATTCTTTCTTTTAAGGAGGAGATTTATGACGAAATTAAAAACATTGATGGATCGCTTATTGTTAAGGAGTATCCAACTAAATCAGCATCCACAAATACAATCCGAGCACATCTTTCTCGTCTTGTTAAGCGTGGTGTTAGCCCTGGACTGGTTATTGTAGACTATGCCGATCTACTTAAGCCAGTTCAGGCGAGAAAAGAAAAACGAAACGAACTTGAATCAATTTATGAGGAACTACGAGCACTCTCCACAGAGTTTCAGTGCCCTATTTGGACGGCTTCTCAAACCAACCGCTCTGGCTTAAGCGCAGAGGTGATCACAATGGAACAAATTTCAGAAGCTTTTAATAAGTGCTTTGTTGCCGATTTTATTTTTTCTGTTTCTCGCACCATTGCTGATAAGCAAAACAACCATGGAAAGATTTTTATTGCAAAAAACAGAAACGGACCAGATGGAATGATATATAATATATTTATGGACACATCGAATGTCAATATTCAGATATTACCTAAACTTCCATATCTCAATGGAACTTCTCAAAATGGACAAACCATCGTTACCTCGCCAGTTGCGCTGGAACCCAAAGCACAACAAGAGCTATTAAAGGCGAAATACACCAAACTAAAAAGGAAATAATAAGCAATGAGAACTTTATCAAACATTCGGCGCTTTAGGTTGTCCGACACTTTCGTGGAACCTTACAAAGCAAAAGAAGTGCCTTGGGGACCTCTTGGGTATGTGACCTATAAGCGTACATACTCTCGCCGACTGAGTGAATTTGATCCGGAAGCCACTGGCTCTGAGGAGTGGTGGCAGACATGCCGACGCGTCATTGAGGGAATGTTTAATATGCAAAAACAGCATGTGTTTCTTTTGGGATTAGAATGGAACGATGGTAAAGCGCAGCGAACAGCTAAGGAAGCTTATGATCGCCTCTTTGAACTTAAATGGACACCCCCCGGGCGTGGGTTATGGATGATGGGCACCGACTTCGTGGAAAATAAAACAGCTGCTGGATTGTTTAACTGTGCATTTCGCTCCACTAGAGATCTCGCCACCAAGGGAGGTTATCTTTTTGCTTGGATGATGGATGCGTTGATGGTGGGGATTGGAGTGGGTTTTGACACAGAGGGCGCAAGCACACTTTCTATCGCAGAGCCCCATTACACTAATGATCTTCATGTGATCGATGATTCGCGTGAAGGGTGGGTAGACTCAGTTCACTTACTGCTGGATGGTTTCTTTTTTGGTTCTAAGGTTCCCAAATTTGATTACTCTGCGATCCGCCCCGAAGGTGCTATAATTAAAGGATTTGGAGGGACATCGAGCGGAGCCGCGCCACTTATTGAATTGCACGCAAGTTTGACGGAATTATACACAGCTAAGCTGGGAGAAACAATAACTTCAGTTGATATTGTAGATACAGAAAACTTGATTGGACGCTGTGTTGTCGCCGGCAATGTTCGGCGCTCAGCAGCGCTAGCGATGGGGCGCTATGATGACCGTCGTTATCTTGAAATGAAAAACGATTCTGAAAAACTGATGCACCACCGGTGGGGATCAAATAATTCTTTTAATGCTGTTGTGGGCATGGACTATACATGGCACGCCCAGCAGAGTCAAAAGAACGGAGAACCCGGATACATTTGGTTAGAGAATGCTCGTACCCGCGGTCGATTTAAGGACGGCGAACGGTTAGATGATATAAATGTCGCAGGTTTCAACCCTTGCGTAGAGCAACAATTGGAAGATGCAGAGTTGTGTTGTTTGGTGGAGACATATCCAGCAAAACATGATGACTTAGAGGACTATCTTCGTACTTTAAAGATTGCGTATCTGTATGGGAAAACAGTCACCCTCTCCAACACTCACTGGCCAGAGACTAATGCTAAAATGCTTAAGAATCGACGTATTGGTTTGTCCCAATCGGGCGTAGTTCAAGCCTTTAATAAGCACGGTCGCCGGCAAATGTACGATTGGTGCGATAAGGCATATGCACACGTACAAGAGCTAGATGAAGAATATTCTAATTGGCTCTGTATTCCTAAGTCCATCCGAATGACCTCGATTAAGCCTTCGGGGACCGTTTCGCTTCTTAACGGGTCAACCCCCGGAATCCACTTCCCGGAGGACGAGTATTATATTAGACGCATAAGGTTTTCAAAAGATTCAAAATTACTTGATCAGATCCGAGAAGCTGGCTATAAGATGGAGGACGATCAATATTCTCCGAATACTATTTGTGTAGAATTTCCGGTTCACGAACCCCATTTCTTTAAAGGCAAGCGCGGGGTGTCCATGTGGGAACAGCTAGAAATAGCCGCACAGTATCAACATTACTGGGCAGACAACTCAGTGTCTGTTACAGTTACATTTAAACCAGACGAAGCGCCCCAGATCAAGAATGCACTCGAAATGTATGAATCTAGACTCAAGGCGGTTTCGTTTTTAAAATATGAAGAAACGGGATATACTCAAGCTCCTTATGAATCCATTACAAAAGAGCGCTACGAAAAGGAAATACAAAAGATTAAGCCCCTGCAGCGGCTTGAAATCAATGAAGGTGGAACTGGTACTAAGTTCTGCACTAACGACACTTGCACAATTTAGGAGAAAAAGTGAACTTTAATCATTTACTAACAGAAAAATTTATAAAAAGAGCATGCAAGGGAAAGAATCTTAATGAGTGCTATTGGCAACCTGCTGGTCAGGGCAGGCGTACTCAGGGCAACAATGTGCACCTATCATTAGTCTGCAAGCGTTGTACCGCGAGAGAAGATATTTTCCTAAGCAAAAAGGACTACCACACTCAAGAAAAACTAATTCACCAGGAGATAAGTAATGTTTGAACCATTAAATCGATACACACAAATTCTGTTAACCCCGGATAACCCCCATGAAACCAATAGTGGCATTTTGCTTCCTCAAGATTTTAAACCTGTGGAAGAGAGATATGTAACCGCAGAGGTGGTTGCATGGGCATCCGATGTGAGATTCGCACAATGGCTTTCTAAGGGTGAAAGGCTTCTTATCGACAAGTCCATGGTTGAAGAAGTCACTGTCGATGGCGACGTACTGCACCTAATACTGGATAATTATGTCTTGGGACTAATTAAAGAAGAGTAGAAAAGGATTTTAAGGATGCCGATAGACAAGAATTTCTATAATGAATCTTCGGCCAAAAACTTAGGATGGGAACCATCTTGGTTTGGCGAAAAATATTTTGATGATAAGCTTGTAAGGGCTATAAAAAAGTGGCAGAAAGCCCAGAAGATTACATCCGACGGACTTTGTGGACCCATGACCTATCGACGCGTCTGGACTCAGCGCCAGTCCGACATCGACGCTTATAAGCCTGAAGATCTCCAGTATTCTAATTATATCGTTTATAATGGTGATTTTTTCCCCATTGAGTGGGATAAAATGGTTTTGTGGTCAGAGCGCGGCGGCTTGGGTGCGCGCAAAGGTACCTATTATGATTATACGAGCCGCCCCAAACGCTCTATTCGTTACTTTGTCAATCATTGGGATGTGTGTTTAAGTTCGCGGTCGTGCCAAAGTGTGTTAGATAGGCGCGGCATATCGGTCCATTTTCTTATTGATAACGATGGCACTATTTATCAAACTTTAGACATGCAGCATGGAGCATGGCACGGTGGAAGCGAGCGCGCCAATCGAGCATCTGTTGGGGTTGAGATCTCCAATGCTTATTACCTCAAATACCAAGATTGGTATAAGAAGAATGGCTTTGGAGAACGACCAGTGGTTGAAAGTGCACGCGTTCACGGAGAATTGTTAGATCCCTTCACCGGGTTCTACCCAGTTCAAATTAGAGCTTTGAAAGCTTTGTGGAAAGCTATTCATAACGGCGCCGGCGTTCCATACGAGGCGCCGTTAAACCAGTTCGAGAAAACCTCTAAAAATTATGAGCAAGAGGTGAAGTACGGGAGCTTCTCAGGGTTTGTAAGTCACTACCACATCAGCAAAGGCAAGATTGATTGCGCTGGCTTGGATATCCGCACTCTCCTCGATGAAGTCGTACAAGAAGAAAAAACAGGATATGTGAGCAGTAGCGATTCCTGTGACGATGACGCTTGAATATGAAAACATAGTAGTAGGCAGTTCATTGTGCGCCTTATTGTATGCGTTTAATAACAATTACCCCGTTTTTTTTGCTGAGGCGCGCCGCCCTTTTAGATTCGACTATTTGGATCAGAATAGAGACTTGTCCTTTCTTAAGATTTCCCGGCCCGGCCAAAGTTTAACGACGTTTGATGGGACGAAGCTTGTAGGACAGCCCAAAGAATTGTTGTGGGAGCGTCTCCTTTTTCTTTTATCCTTGGACGGCAAAGTGCCCCTGTCTGATCTCTGCCACACTCTCCGGTATACCGGCGAGACAATGATTTGCTCCAACGAGTACTCCAAAATTGCAGAAGTGCAGTTTGAAAATTGTTTTTATTTCGGAGAAGATAGGTCAGAGGGACTGGTGAGCGAAAAAGATGTTGCAGAGCCTTCTTATATATGTTATGATTGGATAGGATTCAATCGTGGTGGCAAGCACGAAATTGATTATATTAAAACAGATGATTCTCTCGTAAGTGAGGTGTGGTTTTATTCATCAGATAGGATAGATGGAGCCACATTAGTAAAGGATGCATGCGCAATATCGCTCTTAAGTGAAGAGGAATTGTTAAGTTTCGATTGTTCAGAAACGATGGCGCGCTTTAAACTAATACACGAGATGGAAAGTCGAGGAATGAAAGGATTATTTAATGGACACGGACCCAATGGAAAACCAAAATATTACAAATTTAGAACATCTAGCATCGCTCGCGAAAGACATAAGCAGGCAGTTGCCTCGGAGCCGGCAGCCGCTAATATCACGATTGCACCGGCGAGTGAAGAAGCGCTGCTTAAAGATTTACCAGCAGCTTGCATGGCATACGATAGATTTCTGAGGCACCTATGAGGCACACCCATGTAGCTGGGATCATTCCAGTATCTGGACTGGAAACTGATTACAACATTGACACTCCGGAAGTTTTACTGCCCATAGAAGCTGGTTTTACTGCTATTCAAAAATCAGTTTATGAGTGTGCCATCGCTGGATGTCAAACCATCTGGATTGTTGCAAACCAAGACTTGGCACCCATTGTGCGAAAGCGCGTAGGGGAGTGGACTTACGATCCGGTGTATTTCAATCGATTTAAGTATGGGGAGGGATCTGAGAATCGGAGAGAGATACCCATCTATTACGTGCCCATTCACCCTAAAGATCGAGATCGCCGTGATTCCTATGGTTGGTCTATTTTAAATGGTATTTATGGATCTTGGCGTGTAGCCAACCACATCTCCAAATGGATTGTGCCGGAAAAGTATTTCATCTCTTTTCCCATGTCTGCGTATGATATACATCAATTGCGCCACCATCGCCAAGCTATTGCAGACCTTGATACTGGATTTTTTATGAGCTATAATGACGAGACTGTGTTGGATGACAAGCCGCTTTGTTTTACAATGTCGGGGCGCGACTACATAAATTGTCGACGAGATGTCAACAAAAAAACTACCCGAGATTTCTACAACACAGAAGAAGATGAACAGTATCCGTCCCGAAAGCTTCCCTTGGAAGAGCGATGGTCAGCAAAGAACTTTAGTTTAAGCGATGTTTTTGATAAACTGGAAGGAGTGGAGTCCTATATACATGAGCCAGAGTGGTTTTACGATCTCTCGACATGGGGGGGATATCGGGAGTTTTTGGCATCGGAATATTCTATAAAAAAGCCGGCAAATGTCTTGACTCAGCCCCACATTCATGTTAAGATACCATATAAGGCTTAAGGAGGCTAAATGGATCGAACGGATTCGAAGATTAAATTTGTAGGCTTGCACGCACACAGTGTGGCAGGTTCTATTTTTGATGCGATTGGGTACCCCCAAGCGCACATGGATTTCGCATATGAAAATGGAGGAGACGCGCTAGCGCTAACTGATCATGGTAACATGAACGGCTTGGCACATCAGGTTCTTCATGCCAAAAAGATGCATGAAGCAGGAAAAGACTTTAAGCCAATCTTCGGCTGTGAAGCCTATTTCATTCCCTCGATCGAGGAGTGGCATGAAGAATATAAGATGGCAATGGAAGATAAGAAGCGCGCCCGAACTGCGAAGGCGGATAAGGCTTCAGGTGCGACCGTTGAAGACGAGGGAGCTAGCAAAAAGACGCAGGACGTGCTGCGCCGTCGCCGACACCTTGTGCTTCTTGCACAAAATCAGACCGGGCTAAACAACCTCTTTAAACTGGTCTCAGAGAGCTATAAGCAAGAGAATTTTTATCGATACCCTAGGATGGATTATAAACTTTTAAAGCAGTACAGCGAGGGTATCATCGCCGCTAGCGCCTGTTTGGGAGGGGTGTATGCCGGGAATTACTGGGAGAACCGCGACCACGGTGACGAAGCAGTGATAGATGCTATGCGTGAAACAACGCGACAAATGGTGGATATCTTTGGGGACCGCTGGTATGCGGAGATTCAGTGGAATAACATCCCAGAACAGCACGAACTTAATCAATATGTGATCCAAGTAGCCCAAGAGGAGGGAGTCAGGCTTATTACCACTGCTGACAGCCACTACCCTACCCCTGATGCCTGGAAGGATCGCGAACTTTATAAGCAGCTTGGGTGGCTTGGTCGCGGAAAACCCTCTTGGGCAGAAGAAGAATCGCAACTACCCGCAGGGGTTGAGGAGATCGGATACGAACTTTACCCTAAAAACGGCGACCAGATGTGGGAGAGTTACAAAAAGTACTCCGAAGAGTGTAAAGTAGATTACGCAGACGACATGGTTTTGCAAAGCATTGAGGAAACTCACGCCATTGCCTTTGAACGAATTGAAGATTTTTTGCCTGACAACACTGTGCGGCTCCCTGATTTCGTTGTACCCGCAGGCTTTACTGATAGTGGCGCACTTGTTACTTTTGCAATAGAAGGACTTAAAGCCCAAGGCTTACATCAAAATCCCGAGTATGTCGAACGCTTGCAGCGAGAACTGAACGTTATTGACGAACGAGGGTTCTCTAAATACTTCCTTACAATGAAGTCGATTTCAGACGTAGCCACAGACATGATGTTGACTGGTCCCGGGCGAGGCTCTGCAGCCGGCTCGTTAGTCGCATATACATTGGGGATCACACAAGTAGACCCAATTAAGCATAACTTGCTGTTTTCTCGATTCCTGCGCTCTGATGCTACAGACTATCCCGATATCGATTATGACGTATCAGACAGCATGATGCTTAAGGAAAAGCTGGTAGAAATGTGGGGAGAGGATTGTGTAGCGCCAATTTCTAATTGGAACACTCTGCAACTACGTTCGTTGATTAAGGACATTTCCAAGCTTTACAATATTCCTTTTACGGAAGCCAACACTGTCACCTCTGTGATGATTCGCGAGGCAACTCCGGAAGCCAAGCGCAAGCACGGCATTAAGGCTGGGGTTTACGCGCCAACTTGGGAAGAGGTGATGGAATTTTCGCCCTCACTACAAGCGTATTTAAACAAACACCCTGCTGTCAGAGCCCACGTTGAAGGGCTGGTAGGACAGGTGCGTTCGTGTTCGCGGCATGCCGGCGGTGTTGTAATAGCAGAAAATCTAGACATGCACATGCCTCTCATTAATTCAGGAGGAGTGCGACAAGCGCCATGGGCAGAGGGGCAGAACGTTCGCCACCTTGAACCCATGGGGTTCATTAAATTCGACCTACTCGGACTTTCTACTTTGAAGATGATGGAAGGGTGCATCGAACATATTTTGCGACGTCACCATAGCGTAGAAGAGCCCACTTTTGCACAAGTAAGAGAGTATTATAACAAATACCTGCACCCCGATACGTTAAACTTTGACGATCGGGAGGTGTACGAGAATGTTTTCCATGCAGGGAAATGGGCAGGAATCTTTCAGTTTACAGAATCAGGCGCCCAGCAATTTTGCACTCGTGTAAAGCCACGCAACATCATTGATATTTCGGCAGTGACCTCCATCTTCCGCCCGGGTCCACTCTCGGCAGGCGTTGATGCAGATTACGTAGAAGCAAAGAATCACCCCCAACAGATTGCATATCTTTCTGACGAGGCGTGCGAAATTACCCAAGAGACTTTTGGGTTTCTAATCTTTCAGGAACAGATCGCGTTGTTGGCACACAAGCTGGGAGGCTTGACTCTTGATGAGGGTAACATACTTCGTAAAGTTTTAACGAAGAAGGGAACCGGCAAAAACAGTGTCAAGATTAGACTTCATGCAAAGTTTATCGAAGGTTGCGTAGGGAAGGGGATCCCCCGAGACAAGGCGCAAGACCTTTGGGATAAGTTTGAATTCTTCTCCGGCTATGGATTTAACAAGTCGCATGCCGTAAGTTATTCTATTATTTCGTATCAGTGTGCGTGGCTGTGGAACTACTACCCAGCCGAGTGGTGTGCGGCATTTCTTGACAAAGAGCCTGAGAGCCGAAAAGAAAAAGCAATCAATATTGCCAAGAAATATGGATTTAAGATTGCGCCGCTAGATATCAACAAGTCGGGCACCGTATGGGAAATTAGTGATGATGGTAAGACTTTGATTCAGCCACTCACTTCCATTAAGGGTCTCGGCGCCGCAGCAATTGAGCAGATCTTAGATAATCGCCCTCTTGAGAGTGCAGAGGATTTGTTATTCAACGAAGGTATCACTTATTCTAAGCTAAACAAGAAAGCACTAGATGCATTGTGTCGTGGGGGCGCCCTTGATAAGATTTCCGATGAAAGATTCTCTGGAATGAAACACTTCTGGTCAGCATGCATTGTGGATCGACCGAAGAACCAAAAGAAATTGGCAGAGAACGTGGAGCTATATCGCCCCGAGGGAGATTTTAGTGAAGAAGAGATTATTCAGTTTAAGTCAGATCTCACTGGGGTGTTTCCTATCAACTTAGTTATTAACGCAGAAATGGTTCAAAGGCTTCACGATAGATTTATCCCTCCAATCTCCGAATTTGATCCAGAACTTCAAGTGTGTTGGTTTATACCACGTAAAATTGTGCCACGAAAAACTAAAAACGGAAAGGATTACTGGATTGTCGAAGTCATTGATTCTAACAACGAACTAACTAGAGTAAGGTGCTGGGGGATTAAACCCGAAAAGGATCACATTCATCTTAATCGTCCCTATATGGCGCGCCTTAAGTATGATGAGAATTGGGGATTTTCCACTTACGCTGTCGGAAAGACTTTTAGATTATTGGGATAGATTGTGAATGTTATAAAATATGTAAGCCCCCTTTTAAAGGACAAGGAACTGATCGACGGTTTGCCTACTATTATTAGGGTAAGAAAATTTGATGAAACAGGGGCTAAAGACTTTTCTAGCGCGATGCGCAAAGCACAAAACTCAGGTCAACCAATTGTCCCAGTCATTATCGATAGTTATGGAGGGCAGGTTTATAGCCTTTTGTCCATGATTTCGGATATCAAACATTCTAAGATTCCCGTTGCCACCATTGTGCAGGGGAAGGCGATGTCTTGCGGGGCTGTATTGTTTAGTTTTGGAGCCGAAGGTCATCGCTATATGGATCCGGATGCTACATTGATGATTCACGATGTAAGCTCAATGGAGCGTGGAAAAGTGGAAGAGATCAAAGCTTCCGCTGAAGAAACAGAGCGCTTAAATCAAAAGATATATACAATGATGGCTGCTAATTGTGGGCATCACAGAGACTATTTTCTAGACATTGTACACACAAAGGGGCATGCCGACTGGTTTCTGGAGGTCGATGAAGCCCAAAAGCACAAACTTGTGAATCATTCACATGTGCCTACTTTAAAAATTACCGCCAATGTAAAATTCAAGTTTGAATAAGCCTATTTAGAGCATGGCTGTTGCTCACAAATTAAAATGGAAAAGGATCCTTAACAAACTAAAATTCTATCACACAGAATTAGAATCGGTGAAAGAAATGTCACGCGCCGCCGCACCTGACTTCCAAGAATACTATGAAAATTTTTGTGCCACTAACAACGTGGACATTCAGCAATTAAATCAAACTCATAAGGATAGGCTTAGCGAATTATATGGACAGCCATACGCCCACGCTAGTGACGACAATGAATCCGATGTAGATGGGAGTGACGAGTCGGCGATAGTGGTTCATAAAAATCCTTCACCAGGCTACCAGCAAGCTTCCCCAGAAGTAGAAGGCTTACACATGAGTCAAGAAGAGCAGGAAATACACGATGTGTTTGCCAAACTCTTTAAAAAAATTGCCCTAGTTGTCCATCCGGACCGTATAGACTCCACTGTATCTGAGAATCGCCGAAAAGATATGATAAGTAGTTTTCAAAAAGCCAACCAAGCATTTGAAGAAAAAAAGTATTTTATTTTATTAGAAATTGCCGAAGCGCTTTCAATTTCGACCCCCAAGAATTACAGCCAACAGAGCCGATGGATGATGAAAGAGATAGTCATAATAGAGAGCCTAATCGAATGCGAGAAAAGCACTTATAATTTTAAATTCGCGGACCGAGAGACGGGCGATGAGCGCGATACGCTCATGAGACAATTTTTGTTTCAATTATTTAAAGTTCAACTACCACAAAAAGGTTGACAGACAACTTTAAAAATGTTATATTAACAGAGTAATCACACAAAGGAGGGTCTAATGGCCAACACTAACCAACAACGTAAGCGATATGTAAAGGAATACATTCGCTCCCTTAACGCCATCGAAGAGGCAATGGAGCCTTATAAGGAACAAAAGCGCGATCTGCGTACAGAGTTCCGGGAAAACGGATGGCTTAATACTGATGAAATCAGAGCAGCAGTTAAGGCGTACCGTCTCTACAAGCACAAGTATAATATTGACGAGGTGGTGGAGAACTTTGGTCTCATCACCGATGGAGAATCTGAATGATAGTTGAGTATGCAAAAGTACGAGGTACGGCGCGCCAACCTGAGCGCGCCAACCCCTCAGATGCAGGGCTTGATGTGTTCTACTCGCCGGAGAACCCTCACAGCAAAATGCACATCGCCACCAATAGCAGTCGGGTTATTCCCACGGGACTAAAGTTTGCTATTCCACATGGCTACATGTTGGAAGTAAAGAACCGCTCTAGTGTGGCTGCTCAGCGGCAATTGCTCGTTGGGGCATGTGTAATTGATTCGGGGTACGAAGGCGAAGTGTTCGTCAATCTTCACAACATAGGGGTTGAAAGCCAAGTAGTGGTCCCTGGAGATAAAATTGCTCAACTGGTCATGACACCCGTTGTTAATTTTCGCCCACTTGAAACCAGCGAAGAGACGTTATATGATCATCCTATGACTATTAGCAATCGTGGCGATGGAGCCTTGGGGAGCACAGATGGACAGTAATACTAAAGTGGTGATGTTCTCTTCCAAAACTGGAGAGTGGTCAACTCCCCAAGATTTTTTTGATAAGCTAAGCTGGCGCTTCGGACCTTTCGATTTGGATCCTTGCGCTGACTGCACCAACACTAAGTGTGCTAACTTCTTTACTCAGATTGAGGATGGCTTGTCTAAGGACTGGGAAGGACACACCGCATTTGTTAATCCACCTTATGGTCGAGGGATCGCTCAGTGGATTCAAAAAGCATATACGGAAGCAAAGAAGGAGCACACGAAGGTAGTAATGCTCATTCCTGCTCGGACAGATACTAAATACTGGCACGATTATGTGATGAAAGCCGCTGAGATCCATTTTGTTAGAGGGCGACTCAAGTTTGGAGACAGTGAAAATAGCGCCCCCTTCCCGTCGGCAGTTGTAGTATTTGATGGAAGTGCAAAAATTCAAAGAGTAGAAAGCATAAACCGATGAACAGACAACAACGCAGAGAATTAGAAAAAGAACAGAAGAAACAAGAGGTGTCCAATCACAAGTTGAGCAATCAAATAGCTCAATTTAACAAACTGCCAGATGAGTGCTTAGCCTGCGAAACACCTTTCGATAAGAAAAGTAAAAAAATGGCTATGACATGGAATGTGGTGGTGAAAGACAACGACACAGTGCGCCTGTATTGCCCGAAATGTTGGTCAATGGCGCGCAAAGTGGCAACAGAATATATTAAGGAGAAACAAAATGCCAGTTGAAAGAATTTCAGAAACAGCTTTACAGCAATTATTACAAGGGCGCGCAAAAGAAGCGACTTGTGTCATTAAATTTTATTCTAATGGGTGTGAGTTATGTCACGCTCTTAGTTCTTATTACAGAGACATTTCAGAGGTGTATGAGGATTTGCACTTCTTTGCTTTTAACATAGCTGATAGTCCTGATTTAATTGAGGAGATGGGAATTAACGGCGTGCCGACCATTTCGCTCTTAAAAACAGGGAACAAAAACCCACAATTAAAAATTTTAGGTGATCCAGAGAACCCTCACGAAAAGACATGGTACACTTCCAAGTACATTAAGAATTTTATTGAAGAGGAGAAATAAGAATGCCACGGAATGAAAAACTATTGGATGCTGCAATCCTTACTTTGCGCGCTCAGGCACTCGGTTCCTTGGGGGCGATTGAGGTCTTGCTGGATAGCGCTGCAGGTATAGGGGAGCACACCCAATTTGTAGACGAAATTATTAAACACGCCCGCATCTTGCACGAAGCAGAGGAATCTTCCAATGCTTTAAGTAAGTATTTAAAGCCACCGCCGCCCGCTGCGGCACCACCACCGCAGCCCCGCGACCCGTCGCCTCCCATAACAGAAGAAGAGTTAATGAAGAGGTCGGCAACATTTCGAAAGTCCCCCGGCGGGAAGGCAAAGGCAAAGAAGGATAAGAAATGATCACGATTGAAGGAAAGACACTTTTTAATAGGAGCCTCTCCTACGATGATGTGCTGTTGGTACCAAGATATTCTGATATTGATAGCCGATCCGAGATTGATATCTCAACCGATCTTGGGCGCGGCTTCACACTTCCCCTTCCTATCTTATCATCACCCATGGATACTGTTTCTGAAGATCATATGGCACGTGCTGTGGACGCCTCCGGAGGTGCAGCCATTATTCACCGTTATAATTCAGTGATAGAACAGGTGAAGCTTGTAGGGAATGCCCGCGATTCGGGCGCCACCAATGTAGGGGTGGCAATTGGCGTTTCAGGAGACTTTATCGAGAGAGCCATGTTAGGGCTTCGCGCAGGTGCAACTTTTATTTGCGTCGATGTAGCCCACGGTCACCATAATTTAATGAGAGAAGCGCTCACACAGTTGCGCCGGGCAATAGGAGAAGAAGTCCACTTAATGGCGGGAAATGTAGCCACTCTATCCGGTCTTAATTCGCTAGCAGACTGGGGCGCTGACTCCGTAAGGTGCAACATTGGAGGAGGATCTATTTGCTCCACTCGCGTCCAGACTGGACACGGACTCCCCGGTTTTCAAACTATTATAGATTGTGCGCGTACTGATAGAAATGTGTCGATCATTGCCGATGGAGGAATTCGTAATTCCGGCGATATTGTGAAGGCGCTAGCCGCCGGAGCCGATGCAGTAATGTGTGGCTCTTTATTTTCGGGAACAGATGAGACGCCCGGAGATGTTTTAAGAGATCGCGATGGTCGCCAATGGAAGACATACCGAGGCATGGCGAGCAAAGAGGCACAGATAAAATGGCGTGGCACCTATTCCTCGTTTGAGGGGGTTTCTGCCCGTGTGCCATATCGAGGATCGGTAACGACCATTCTGGAAGATTTAGAACGCGGTATTCGATCTGGACTCTCTTATTCCGGCGCCCGCACTTTAAGTGCACTTCGCGCAGGGGCTAAGTTTGTTGTACAAACTTCGGCTGGTCAGTCCGAAAGTAACACCCACATTACTCAGCGGAGGTGGTGATGAGTCACGATATAGACTACGGCAAATTAAATAAGAGAGTAGTGTTTACAGAGAATGATCATCGCCATGTAAAATTGCTGATGAGGCTGAAAGAAGATGGGCTAACACAAGCTAAATTCTTTCGCCTGATCATCACAGGCTACATCGATGGCGATGAGCGCCTCCAAAATTATATGGATGAAGTCGGGGGGCTCTCGATCAAGAAAAGAAATAAGAGCAGGAAGCTCCGCCAGCAAGGAAAACGTAAACTTAGTGATTTTTCACTTAACGACGGCGAAGTAGAAAACATCTTCGATATTATCGCAGAAGAGCACCCAGAACTATGAGATCTCCCGATGGCTTACGCATATGCTCACGTAAATGTGCAGAATTGAAAACCCCATGCCCCGCTCAAGAGTGTAGACACTGGATAAACTATCCGTCAGATTATAACTGTACTTTGATATCCATTTATAATAACGGATCGATGACATTGCGGCAGATTGCAGAGCGTCTTCATTTGTCCTTTGCTAGAATTAAACAGATAGAAACTAAGGCGTTGGCGAAGATAAAGAAACGCGCCCTCAATAGTAATCTGTTTTTTTAGGTGTTTAACCAAACACATTACTATTTATTTTTGAGTTTCTTTAAAGAAATAAGGAGAATTTTTGATGGCTCGTAAAACTTTGTTAACAGAGGGCGAGATTCGACAGTTTATGAAATTGGCTAATCTTGGACCCATAGGGAGCGAGAAGCTCCAAGAAATGGGCTATCCGATGCCCGGCGCTCGCGATGACGAGCATTCAGAAGATGAACTTCATGCAACCGAAGATGAACTCGGTCATGAAGATCACGTAGCAGATGAAGAGGCTGATGAGTTAGGCGTTGATGATATGGCGCTAGACGATGAAGCCGAAGATGATGCTGATGTCTCGGGTATCGCCGACGACGAAAGAGAAGAACTGATGGCTGATGTTGTGCAGGCTGTAGCTGATGCACTGGGCATTTCCGATCAAGTATCCATTGAAGCAGGCGCCGAAGGGGGTGAAGATTTGGACGAACCTGCCCTGGATGATGTAGATGTAGATGCCGCAGAATTTGAGATGGAGCCCGTCGACGGCGGTGAAGAGATGGTCGGAGCCGAAGAAGAGGAAGAGATTGAAGAGCCGATGATGGAGAAGAAGCAAGGTTACGACGACAAGGAAGACGAATCGTTAGGCATGCGCACTGGAAAGGAATCCGACAAGAAGCAGAGCAAGAAAGATCGCCGCGATGATTCTTACGGCAAGTTCGGCAAACGCGGTAACAAGAATGAGTCTCTCTCTGAAGATGACATCGTTGCCGAAGTAGCCAAACGTGTCGCAGCGCGCTTGCAAGCGGAAAACAATCGCGAACAAGTGGTAGATACGCTCGCCGAGCGCATCATGCAGCGACTTACGACTCTTAAATAATTTGACAAAGTATTAACGAGCTGTTATAATATGACCATCGGGGCTTTCCCCTCGATGGTTATTTTTTTAAGGCGCCTATGATTGACTTTCTTTTATATTTGCTGGTGTTTATTTTTGGATACTACACCTGCAAAACTTTTTACATATTTCGCGCTGGTCACCTCACTATAAACATTTTGCGGATGACTCATATCACAGCTTTAACTATACTAGTTAAGAGTATAGAACAATATACTTACATCAAAGCTTTTGGGTGTGCCCAGCTAGATGCAAAAGGCGCGACCGAGACTGAGATTAAAAACTATTCTCTTTACATTCAAAATGATATGGATTTTTTTAAGGAACGCTCCATACAGAATATAGTTAGAGCAACACCTAGTTACTTTAAGGAGACGCTTTACTTTAATGACTGGGAATCCGCCATGGGTTTTTTAAATGATCACAAAAAGCAGGCTTTTCGCCTTATTACAAAGGATAAAAACGATGATTAACAAGATAAAAGAGTTTATTACATCTGGAGAAGCCGAAGAAGATTTGGACAAGAAAAAGATTATTTTTCTTGATCCTACGACTGGCGCCCCGGAGCCAGATTTGCGATGCGTTGGGCTATTCTCTGATGTTGTCGAAGAAAAGGTAGGAGACTTAGTGCATGCTTTGTTGTATCTCGATGAGCTTAATCGGCTCTCTGATGATGAAAAAAAGCGCCCCATTAAGTTTTATATCTCCACTTACGGAGGGAGCGCCGACGATATGTTCGCTCTCTATGATATATTGCGCCAAATTCGAAAGGAAAACGAGGTGCAAACTATTGGATTAGGAAAGGTGATGTCGGCAGGTGTCTTGTTACTCGCTTCTGGTACCAAGGGTAAGCGGCTAATTGGCAAAAATTGCCGTGTGATGCTTCATTCCGTAATGGGAGGCAATCACGGCGCCCTATATAATATGATGAACGAGTTAGAAGCTATCGAACAACTGCAAGACATGTACTGCGACTGCTTATTAGAAGAGACAACAATGACGAGAGCCAAACTTAAAAAAATGATAGAACGCAAAGTTAATGTCTATTTATCAGCAGAAGAAGCAGTCCAACTTGGGATTGCAGACATTATTATCTAAGAGGTAGAAAAGCATGTCAGATTTGAAGCGCGTATTAAGAGAAGAGTACAACAAGCAAATGAGTTCCGACCAATTGCTCGCCCTCGTTGAAGAGAGTTTGGATGCGGTTTATACGGAGTTTGTAGAGTCTACACAAGGTGCCTCTCTGAAAGAGGCAGCAAAAAAGGAGATGACCGCCAAAGAATTTTTAATGGTGCTTCCTAAATTCACGCCCACTGAAGCGTGGGGCAACCCTGAGTCGATGGAAAGAGCCCAGATTAATCGTCTCTTTTCGGTAATTGGAGGCGGTCACACTATTGAGGGGAAAATGGCATTTCTTCGTCGTCTGACGGAGCCCAACAACAAGATTACGTCGCCACGCCGCATTATTTCGACACTTATCATCCTAGAGTCTCTTAAGGCAGTTCTCCAAAGCTTTAACGCCGCGAGCGCTGGTTTTGTTTTCGAAGGCTGGCTAGCCGCGCTGCTTCAAGGAGTGCAGATTGGCGATGTATCATCTAAGGGCAACTTACCTATTCAAGATTTGATTGCATTTGCCAGTAGTGATAGTAAAGAGGGAATGGGCGATCGGGCAGTTCCTATTAGTCTAAAGCTTCTCAACCAAACTACGGATATTGAGGGAAGTTATACTAACCTTGTTGATGGGCTTGATGAGTTTGAAGAGATGGTATACATTGTAGCGAGAAAAGATATGGTAAAAGATCCCAAGACTGGTAAGAAATCTCCTGAAGGTATCGCCATTGAACAATTTACTTTAGATCGGAATAACTTTATTGATGCGCTCTCGTTAGGTTCGCGAGGTTCGTTAAAGGGTCTCGCCGACTTATTTATTCTGCCAGGAGACACTGCAGAAGAGTCGATTGTTAAAATTAAAAATACAAAGAACTGGGAGGAGAAGTATAACCTCCTCCAAACCACCCAAGGGTACTCTGAACGAATTCGCAAAAAACGAGCAGCTGCCGAGGCTGAAAGAGCCGCCGCCGCCACAGCCGAGATCGCTGATGCTGATGAAGAGGCGACTCTTGCTGCCGACACTGCGTTAGCTGAAGCTATACGTGAAGAATTCGAATTGCTGACTGAAAGCCGCGGCGGCACACAGTGGAAAATTAGTGTGCCACAATTGGCTAGTTTTCCAAAGGCTGTCCATTGGAAGTCATTGGGCGCCCTCCCTGTAAGCGAGAAGAAGATCATAGAAGTGGCCACACAATACATGGACCAACTCAATGAAGAATTGATGACTCTTTTCGCAGCAACCCAGGCATTATCGGAGAACATTAATAAGTATTTTACTTTTGATAAACGCTCGCGAGCCATTAGTTCGGCCGAGACGGCAATTAATGATGCGCTTGTTATCCAAAAGAACCTAACCGCCCAAATCAGCGCCCCATCCGAAGAAGAAAAACCAGAATAAACCCTTGACAAATAGTCAATTTCAGATTATAATAATAACACTAACGTGAGGTATCTATGAGTCGTGCATATGACGACAATCAAACACTACAACAAAAAATAATGAGGGGCGCCAATATATTAGCCGATAATGTAGCATCTACATTGGGACCCCGCGGGCGAAATGTTCTTTTACAAGAAAAAGAAGGCACCCCATTCATCACCAAAGACGGCGTGACTGTCGCTCACTTTGTGGCACTCTCCGATCCTATTGAGGATGCCGCCGCCCAAGTTATCAAACAAGCTGCCATTCAAACCAATGCAGATGCCGGCGACGGAACTACTACTGCCACTGTGCTAGCACGTGCTATTCTGCGTGAAGCGCAGCGCTATATAGCATCCGGCGTTTCTCCCATCGAACTGCAGCGCGGCATCAACTTGGCAGTCAAAGAGGTGGTGAACAACTTGCAAGAGATCTCGCGCCCAATCAATAGCGCCGATGACATTGAGCACATTGCCACCATTTCGGCTAATAATGATTTGTCCATCGGGAAGCTTATAGCCATGGCAGTTGACAAAGTCGGGCACGACGGCTCCATCACTATCGAAGAATCTCGTTCAGTCGACACATCGGTGGATATTACCGAGGGATTTAAGTTTGGCGCCGGATATTGCGCTGGCTCATTTGTAACGGACGAACGGCGCAGCGTTATGTACCATGAAGAACCACTGATACTAGTAACTGATTATAAGCTATCCACAGTGGAGCCCATTCTTCCTCTCTTGGAGATGGTAGCTCGCGAAGGGCGCCCATTAATTTTTGTAGCAGAAGATATCGAAGGACAAGCATTAGCCGCACTGATCATGAACGCAATGCGCGGAACACTTAAGGTTGCTGCGATTAAGGCGCCCTTTTATGGAGAAGAGCGCCGAGCCCTCTTGCGCGATTTGGCTCTCTCGGTGGGTGCAACCTTTATTACACGCGAATCGGGAGCCAAGCTAACAGATGTGAAACTGGCTGATCTTGGCACTGCCAAATCTATTGAGACTAACAAATATAATACTATTATAGTTGGCGGTGCGTGTGATTACAAAAAGATAGAAACACAAATTGAAAGCTTGAAGTCCCAAATGCAAGAAACGGATAACCTCTCGGAATGCGAAAGGATACAGGGAAGAATTACTCGCCTCTCTTCGGGCGTAGCAGTCATTCGAGTAGGAGGCTCTACCGAAGTAGAAATGATTGAAAAGAAGCACCGTATTGAAGATGCGTTAGAGGCAGTTCGCTCTGCTCAAGAGGAGGGCATTGTGCCGGGCGGGGGCGCCTCTTTGATCCGCGCCGCATCAAAGATTGTGATCGTTAGCGATAACTCTGAACAGGGCGCAGGCGCCGTGATTGTACGTCGAATATGTGAAGAGCCCTTGCGCCAAATGGCACTTAATGCGGGGGAGTCACCCGATATTATTATCGCTGAAACACAGAAGCACCCAATGACTTCAGATCTCGGATGGGATTTTAGACGACAGGAAATAACCGAACTATTTAAAAGCGGGATTGTAGACCCTGTTAAGGTAACTCGCACAGCCCTACAAAACGCAGCAAGCTGCGCCGGTACCCTGATCACCACCAATTATGCTATTATACAAACGGAGGCTAAATAAATGGAATATGGAGATTTAGTTTATATTCCACAAGATGTGGTATTGCTTGATAAAAAGAATATTTTTATTGATAGGACCGAGAAGCCAATTGTGGGAGTTTTTTTAAAAGAGACGCCAATTGGCTCTCCTTGGCATGCCGGCACTTATACTGTGTATACCGGAGGTCGAGAAGCTGTAGTTGCCCGCAAGCATGTTTACCCCATGGGGGAGAGATGTTAATAAAATTAACAGAGGTGTGTCACAACAGCGCACTTACCACTCAACAAAATTATACATTGAGAGAGGTTTTTATTAATCCTGAACATGTAGTAATGATCAGGGAAGAGGCACGCATGCGCCGACTAAATGAGGAAGGAATGCTCCCTGTTGGATTAAATAATGAACACAGGTTCACAAAGCTTACTATTAACCGTGGTCACACTGGCACAGAGATTGTGGTAGTGGGAGCGCCCGAAGTAGTGGAAAACTCTTTAAACGTTCAAAAACAATTATTAAAAGGATAAGAAATGGGACAACGAATTAGTATACAATATTCAATTGATGTGGAAGAGCTGCCGGGGGAGGTCAGCCGTATTTTACAAGGAGCCTTATCGGACCTTAAAGATGCCCAAAGTGCTTCTTTGAAAAAAGTTTCCTCCGACACTATTATGTCTTTGGATACGATTGAAGAACTTGACCAAGTGAGACAACAGTTGGCGCGTGTAGACCACGCCCTGTCGGATGTTAATAATTTGGTGACCTCCTTCCTAAATTATAAGACTACTTCTGGTGAAGAAAAGGAAGAAGCCCCCGGCGCACCTACTGGGATGCCCCCTGGTATGCCTTCCGGAATGCCCGGTGTTATGCCAAACATGGAAGGATTGCCTAGCGATCTAGAGGGTTTGCAACAGCGCATCGAAGAATTCAAAAAACACATGGCAGTTGAGGATGGGAGCGATGAAGTCTCCGATTAAAGATTTCACACGTAAACACAAAAGCCACCAACTGCTACGTGATTTGATCCCGCGGGGATCAGTCGTCGATTCATTTTTGTTTTATGGAGGTGACATGGAGTTTTCCTTGTCTGAATACGATAGGTTTGTTTGCGCCCACACTAATAACCAGCCTATACATGAATTTTGGCAGTGCGCCTTTAAAGATCCAGAACGCATCTATAATATCTTGACGTCCGATATTTTTAAATTTGAAAGCGACAACATGTTTGAAATTTTACAGGAATATTGGCCCACTTATGAAGATCCTTATGTTCGCGCCAGTCTGTTTTTTTTATTGAACAGGTGTTCATCCACAGGCATGCCAAGCTTCGGAAGTTTAGAGCCTAAGAATTTTACTCCGCGAGCACTCCTGTCGCTAAAATCTCTAAGGTGTCCTGAAACATTCTTCCTTCAACACGATAAGGACGAGCAATTTATCAACACTATTTCACATACTAGAGACTCGGATTATCTGCTCATCGCACCGGGTGACTTCGGACTTAATTTGTTTGAACACGGGAAAAGTATTGCCCACGAACAAACTGCGGTCCATCATCGTAAAATGCATGCAAAATTATCTGAGATCGATAAAAAATGGATAGTGGTATATAACTATCACGCAGCCATTTCCTCCCTTTATGAGGGTTACGAACAGGTGATGGTAAATAAATATGCTCGCCCTACTAACAAAGCAGAGGAATGCGAGGAGATTATTGTTGCCAACCTCTAAGTTGTTGATTGCGTGTGCATTGTTTGCAATCGGTCAATCACTTGCATGGTTTCAAATCAATAGTCAGTTTGTGTGGGAGTGGTGGAGACAGAAGCCTGTACTGGCGGTTATATTATATGGAATTCCCACGGGTTTGTGTTTTTTGTATGGCGTGCGCATTGCATATGAAGAAATGGGACAACAGGTGTGGGGTCCGCGGTTTCTTATCTTTGCTATGTCTTATCTTACGTTTCCGCTTTTAACATGGCATTTCTTAGGGGAGAGTATGTTTACCATGCGCACCATGATATGTGTTTTTCTTTCTTTCTTAATCGTCGCCGTCCAATTGTTTTGGAAATAGCCAACTATTTATAGTGTTAGGAGCAAAATTAATGGATATTTCTACTGGGAATTGGTTTGAGTATCTTCGAGAAGAAGTATTAACCGAGGGTTTGAGAGACATAGGACTCCCCGAATATGTAGTCGATTTTATTGAAGAGGCAATGCCGAAATCGCCGGAGAAGGCGAAAACGTATGCCGGCAATGGCTGGAAGAAAGCCATATCGACGGACAACCTGCAGAACCTTCAGCTTACTGTTGTTAATCACCTGATCGATCAGTACGGCGACTATGTTCTGATGCAAGACAGCGAAGAAGATCAGGTGACGCGCTTGCAAGCCCGAACAGTTGCTCCATATGATATAGAGCGCCCATCCGAAAAGCGCCAATCATATGACGACGACATGAAAAGGCGCGCCGAGCAAGTCAAGTTCGTTATTCAAAACGTCAAGAATATCCTTGCCAAGCCGATGGGTACGTGGCGCAAGGCATTTATGAAAGCTGTAAAGGCTTTGAGCAAGGCGGGAATTCCCAGCGAGAAGGTTGAATCCACTCAAGAATACTTTAAAGCACTCCTCCTGCAAGAGTTTCAAAATTGGTGGTACAGATACGATCTACTGTTCGCATGGTTAAACTCTGAGCCCACCAACTATGAACTGATTAAAGGTGAAGAAAGTCTGAGGCATGCCTACGAGGTTGCTCAAGATGACTTAAACAATAGAGAAGATCCCGCGATGGTCATCCATGAGTTTGATGATGGTTCCTATTGGTATAACCTTGATGTGTCTAACTGCGCCGTAGAGGGCGAGCGCATGGGTCATTGCGGTGGCGACAGTCGCGGCACTCTCATATCCCTCCGCAAGAAGAAAGGCAAGCGCAAGGCATCTTCGTCTTATATTACGATGACTTGGGACGGAGATGATACCTTATACCAAATTAAGGGACGCTCTAACGATGCTCCCCCAATGGAAACCTGGGATCACATCGACTGGTTTATTAAGAACATGGGCGTTACCTCAGTCCAAGAGAGCGGGGAGCACTCAAACGATCATGACGGCTTTGTAGAGATGAACCAGTATCTCCAAAGAGAGAATCCCCACGTCAGTTTCCATGGTCAGATCGACGAAGATGCCATTCAAGAAGCGATAGATGAGGTAATAAATAACTATGAGGGCGAGAACTCCTCCATCAGCGGAGAAGTGTATGGACCCAATGAGCACGGCGGCGATGCGGGTGTATATGTCTACATGAATGGCTACGCAAACCTACAAATCGATCTGGGCTGGAAAGGGTTTAGATATGGAGACAACGAGTTCCGCGCCACCCTTGGTCCCGACGATGGTACTCCAGACGAGCGCTTCGAGACCATCCCCGGTAACACTTGGGGCTCAGAAGCCCGGGACTTTGTAAGTGAGACAGAAATAGAGAATTTCGGATGGGACCTGCCGGGCGAAGATGGCGAGATTGAGTGGGAAGTTACAATGCTGACT
>TARA_R110002020_G_scaffold97655_1_pt1 | contig 61560 bp, 49 predicted proteins | sample TARA_R110002020 | Tara Oceans TARA_R110002020 (sample SAMEA4396489) | marine metagenome | biome: Westerlies Biome; feature: [MES] marine water layer (ENVO:01000295) within the mesopelagic zone...; material: water (ENVO:00002006), including particulate matter (ENVO:01000060) such... | reverse complement strand
CCTATTTGTAGTCTTTTGTTTAAATCTGAGCATTGGCGCTTTAAACGCCAATGCTCAAATTTTTCCTAAGATTATTAAGAAAAATAGTACAACTCAATCCTCTGGAGCCAACCAGGAAAGGAAAAATATTGAGTTGAGGGCTTTTGACCAGGAATCCTATCTGAGGACTTTATCCTCTGTGACAGATTCTATTATTTTCGAAAATAATGTGAACCTTGGCCGGGTTAGATCCATTATTAGCGAGGATCAGAATATCATGATCTGGGCACCCACAAATCAGCTCATTAAAGTTTCGGAGCAAATTCAAATCGATAGTATTTGGGTCACTGCCTTTGAATACTATTCTTCTTGGGATTCCAACAAAATTGATATCTACAATTTCGATCCAAAAACCTTCAAAGACACTGTTAACATTCGTCTTTACGATGAGTTTTTTGGTTACGATTGGAAAATGCCATTAGAGACAACTCCGGTGACTTCCCCATATGGTTACAGGTGGAGAAGATGGCACTATGGAACCGACCTAGATTTGAATACAGGTGATCCTGTCTTCAGCGGTTTTGATGGTATCGTTCGAGTCAAATCTTATGACAGGTATGGATATGGATATTACATAGTCATACGTCACAAAAATGGCCTCGAAACTCTCTATGGGCACTTGTCTAAGCAACTTGTGGATGTAGGCCAAGAGGTGAAAGCTGGAGATCTAATTGCCAAAGGTGGAAATTCCGGAAGAAGTACAGGCTCTCATTTACATTATGAATTACGGTATAGGGGCTTAGCTTTTGATGCAGAAAAAGTCTATGATTTTCCGGATTATAAAATTCTGAGTCAAAATTATCAAATAACTCCTGCGCTTTTCGGAAATATTGTTCAAGCCAGAACCAATGCTTATCACAAAGTAAAAAAGGGTGAAAACCTCGGTTCAATTGCTCGTAAATACGGTGTTTCAGTGAGTGCCTTGACTAGGCTCAATGGCATCTCTACGCGTACAATTTTAAAAATAGGACAGAACCTTCGTGTTCGCTAGCCAACGAATTAAATGACAAACCTAGATATATTAGTTTTTGCTGCACATCCTGATGATGCAGAACTTGGTTGCTCTGGAACTATCGCTTCCCATGTGGCTCGTGGCCATAAAGTAGGGGTAGTTGACTTTACACAGGGAGAAATGGGGACACGTGGAACTCCAGAACTTAGACTTCAGGAGGCTGAAGCATCCAGCAAAATTCTTCAATTATCTGCAAGAGAGAACTTAGGCTTTAAAGACGTTTATTTTCAAAATGATGAGTTTCATCAGTTAAAATTGATAGAAATGATCAGGAAATATAGGCCTGAAATTGTTTTGGCTAATGCGGTTTCGGATAGACATCCGGATCATGGAAAAGGTTCAAGTTTGGCGTCCACAGCTTGTTTCATGAGTGGGCTCAGAAAGATCGAAACAAAACTGGATGGAGTTGCTCAGGAAGCTTGGAGGCCAAAATTTGTTTATCACTACATTCAGAACAACTACATCGAGCCAGATTTTGTAATGGATATTACGCCATTTTGGCAAACTAAAATAGATAGCATCCTTGCTTTTCAATCACAGTTCTACGACCCGACAAGTGAAGAACCAGTTAGTTTTATTTCAGACCCAGATTTTCTGCCATTCATAGAAGCAAGAGCAAGAGAATTTGGTCACAAAATCCTAGTGAAATACGGAGAAGGATTCACCGTGGAAAGGATGATAGGTTCAGATAATCTTTACGATCTGAAATAATCAAGGAGCAAGTCTGTTTATAGACCATTTCTCATCCACTAGTTCGTATTTAATTCTATCATGTAATCGACTAGGTCTTCCTTGCCAGAATTCCATTGTGTTTGGCATTAATCTATAGCCTCCCCAGTGAGGCGGGCGAATCATAGCCTTTCCCTCAAATTTCTTTTCAATTTCTAATTGGCGTACGTTGATAGCTTCTCTAGAACTAATCTGTTGACTTTGGGGTGACACCCAAGCTCCGATCTGAGAGCCTATTGGCCTTGAGAAAAAATAAGAGTCCGATTCTTCTTCAGTTACTTTTTCCACTTTTCCCCGTATCCGCACCTGTCGCTCTAATTCCGGCCAAAAGAATGTTAACGAAGCGGCGTTATGCTTTTCTAATTCCCTTCCTTTTTCACTTTTGTAGTTTGTGAAAAACACAAAGCCTATATCCACACCTTTCAGAAGTAGGATTCTCGCATTCGGACAACCATCTAAGCCTAAGGTAGAAACGGTCATTGCATTGACCTCTAGAACTTCAGCAGTTACTGCCTCTTCAAACCAAGCCTCAAATTGGCGTATTGGATTCGTATTTACATCCTTGATATCCAGTGATTTAATGGAGTAGTCTTTACGTATTGCTGAGATATTCATAGTAGGTTGTTATTCAATAAAATCTTTGAGATAAAATTACCATAGGCATTGCATTTAAAAAATTATGATTTATATTTTTCAAGAATTTAGATTTAAAAGCAGAATGAGTAAAGAACAACTAGATAATCCTAAAGCTGGCGATCTTCTAATTTCCGAGCCATTTTTGCAGGACGAGAACTTCGTTCGTTCTGTGGTTTTACTATGTGAGCATTCAGAAGAGGGAAGCTTTGGCCTCATAATCAATAAACCTTCTATTCTTAAACTAGGAGAGCTTGTTGAAGCATTAGACTTTTTGGACAAAGATGTATTTGTAGGAGGACCAGTGGAACAAAATACCTTACACTTTATATACGTAGGGGAAAAAGCTTTGGAAGGCAGTATTTCGCTGGGTGAGAATATATGGTGGGGAGGAGATTACGATTCTTTGGTAGAAAAATTAAAGCTAGGTCTACTTGACCATGATTCAGTAAGGTTCTACATAGGATACAGTGGATGGGGTTCTGATCAATTGGATGAGGAGCTTTCCGATGAGACTTGGATTATTTGCAGAGAAAATCTCGATGAGCAAACCTTCAAATTTACTCCCGAAGAACTCTGGAAAAACCTGCTTAAAAATATGGGAGGGGAGTTTAAGGTAATAGCAAATTATCCTCTTGATCCAAGATTAAATTAGGCAAAATCCCTACTTTTGCCCATATTGCCGCCTAATAGTACTGTTTTTATGACTGATAAAAGTAATGATTTGTCCGACAAGGACAAGGTGACCCAAACCTCCAAATCGGAAGAGGTAAAGGGTATCGAAAAGGAAACTAATTCTGAAGCTAAAGAAGAAATTGAAGCGGATCAGACTAGTGGGCCTGAAGTTGAAGCTGAACAAGCTATAGAAGACTCGCCTGAAGTGGTACCTGAACAAGCTGAAGAGATTGTGGAAACTGAAGAAGCTGTCCAAAAGACTACTGAAGAAAAAATCGCTAAGGCCGAAGAAAAAACGGAGACAGAATCAACATCTGATTCTGAATCCACAGTTGAAGAAACCGCCCCATCTCCTGAAATCGAAGAAACCCCGCTTGAAACTGCGGAGAAATCATCTGTGAAAAAGGCTGTAGCTGACGATTCAACCGAAGCTACTTCTGAGGATGAGGAAGAAACAGAAGAAGAGGAGCATCATGAGGAGGAGATTGATATTTCCTCTATGTCCAAAATAGAATTAGTTGCGCTGCTGAAAAGTAAAGTTAAGCAGGACAATATTTATAGAATCGATAAGCTTGTTCACGAAATTAAGGCTGCTTTCGATGAATTCACACATAAGGAGAAGGAAGATGCACTTGAAAATTTCAAGGCTGAAGGAGGAGTAGAAGATGATTTTGACTTCCGTCCTAGTGATGAAGAAAAAGAATTCAATACCTATTATTACGAATACCGTCATCAACTTGGAGCGCTTCGCAAAGAAGCTGAGAAGCAGAAAGAGAATAACCTGGCTGCAAAGACCGAGTTGTTAAATAAATTACGAGACTTAGTAGACGGTGAAGAAACTACTTTGAGTATGGCTACAATTAAAGCCTTGCAGGAAGAGTGGAAAAGCATAGGTCAAGTACATGCTTCACAAAACAGAAGTCTGTGGGCTAGCTACAATGCGCTCATGGATCGTTTCTATGACAATAGAAGTATTTACTTTGAATTAAAAGAGCTAGATCGTAAGAAAAACCTTGAAAGCAAACTAGAGCTCGTAGAAAAAGCAATAGCACTAAAGGATGTAAAAGATCTGAAGGACGCTATCAAGTCGCTGAATGATCTTCATGAAGAATTTAAACACATTGGTCCGGTTCCTAGAGATGAGCAGGAAGCATTGTGGCAGAAATTCAAAGGTGCATCTGATGCAGTTTACGACAGAAGAAAGGATTTCTACGAAGGTCAAAAGGAGGTTTTCAAAGTAAATCAAGATCAAAAAGAAGCATTAATTGAGACGCTTAAGCCATTTGCTGAATTCAAAGCAGACAGAATCCGTGAATGGAATCTTAAGACCAAAGAAATCCTAGAAATCCAGAAGAAGTGGGAGAAAATAGGACCTGTTCCTAGAGAATCCGGAAAAGATATCAATAAATCTTTCTGGGCTTCTTTCAAGCAATTCTTCCACAATAAAAATTTGTTTTTCAAAGAGCTTGATGAAATAAGAGCAGCTAACCTAGCAAAAGCAGAGGAGTTGATCGTGAAAGCAGAAGAGCTTAAGGATAATACGGATTGGCAAAATACTTCCAATGCACTGGTTAAGTTGCAACAGGATTGGAAGAAGCTAGGTCCAACTCCTGAGAAAAACAGAGATAGTCTTTACAAGCGTTTTAAACTCGCCTGTGATACCTTCTTTGACAATAGAAGAGATTCCAATAAGCAATCAAATGCTGAGTTTGAGGAGAATCTTGTAAAGAAACAAGCAATTTGTAAGCAACTAACCGATGCAGCTGCTGGGAATGAAGTTTCAGAAGAAGAGTTGACCAAATTGGTAGGTGAATTCAACGATCTTGGATTTGTACCTAGAAAGGCCATGAAAGAGATACAGGCTCAATTTAAAACTGCTGTGGATGCTTATATGGAGAAGTTGAGTCCAGAAGGAGAAGGAAGAGAAGATTTCCTTTTCAGATTAAATCTAACCAGAATTCAGTCCGATCCTAATGCAGTGAAAACCCTTAATAAGAAGGAGCACGGCATTCGTAAGCAGATATCTGAATTGGAGAACAACATTACTTTGTGGAAAAACAATTTGGAGTTCTTTGCAGCATCAAAAACTGCAGATAAGTTGAAAGATCAATTTGATGTGAAGATCCAAAAAGCAGAGGAAGAAATAGAAAAACTGAAAAGTAAGCTTTCAATATTAAGGGAGTTTTAAATTTTTCTCACTCAGAATAAGGAAGATAGGATTTTTCTTTTCTGAGGGTTTGGAGCGAATAAAGTGAACGTCTATATTTGCATCACAATAACGGAATAAGCCTCCTTAGCTCAGCTGGTAGAGCAACTGACTTGTAATCAGTAGGTCATTGGTTCGATCCCGATAGGAGGCTCAAAAAGGGAAACAGAAATGTTTCCCTTTTTGTATTTAAGTGGATTTAGTGCCACTTTAATGTTCTTCGTATTGATCTTGTTTTGGATCAGTCCTAAAAGTTGGGGGAATTGACACAATCCATTTTTGAATATCTTGACATCCAGGTTTTTTTCATCCATACCTGATCTCCTATTTCCACAGCATCACTTGGAATCAAATCCTGTTTCGGATTTTCTGTTTCTGTACAGCCAATAGCTAGGAATAACAATAGGAGTAGAGCAAAATTTTTGGTCATGGTGGAATTGTATGAATATGGAAATCTCCTAATCTTATATACTCAGAAGGCTACACCTGTATCTCTTGGTCGATTGCAGCTTCTGAGATTTCTGCTGCAATCATCAGGAAGATGGATATTCCTAAGCAGCTAAAAAATGTGATAAAGAAGGAGTTTATACTCGTATCTTGATAAATCCTCATGAAAAAGGGAGTTAAGAAGATTACCAAAGCCAATGCTTTGACTGCTTTGGCTCCGACAGCTATTGCAGGGTGATACTTGGAATTGATACGCAGTTTTGGTGCAAGGTGCTTTTTTGGGCTTTTCATAATCACTTTGGGTCTAATGTTAATTAAGGAACTGAGTAGTTAACGAGAACTATTACTTATACAGAAATCTTACTTAAAAAATTTACTATTATTTAGTTAGATAACCAACTCATTGTTAGAATATTATCTTGTTATTCATCAGTGGGTAAGAGTTACGATCAAGCAATTTTGAATGGAAGAGCTGTATATAAGTAAAAGATGTCGCTATCTGGAATATTATAGCTCATGTGCTCATTCACTATCTTATAGCATTAAATTCCATTTGGCGGTGACTCTTTTTAAGTATTAAGTACTTTTGAATGGCATTTGATTAACATTTTCACCAATAGTGACGACTGTCTATTTGAGAATTCAGGTATTTTGTAGTTATTGTGTCCTTACCAAACAATAACCACATCATCATGAAAAACAGAATTACATTAGTTTGCACACTTGTCCTTTTGGCTACAATAAGCTTTGCATTTACCTCTTACAATCCATCTCCAGAATATTTTGAAGGCAAATGGAATGTACTAGTAAAAGGTACGCCTCAAGGGGACGCTACCATCCCGGTTAGATTTGAAACAAAGGATGGAAAGACAACAGGATATTTTACTGAAGAAGGCGCTACTGAAGAGAAAAAAATGAGCAGTACCACCATTTCTGGTGACGCTATCAATACAGCCTTTAATATCAGTGGATATGATGTGACTCTATACTTGAAGAAGGTCGACGCAGACCATGCAAAAGGAGACCTTATGGGGATGTTTGATGCAGAAGGTACAAGAGTGCCTAAAAAGTAATTTCTAGCTTATACAGGCTTTGAAATGAAAGACAGCAATTCTCATTGCTGTCTTTTTTATTGTTGATCCTTCCATACAAAGCTATTTACCTGAAATAAATAAGGTGAAATTCTTATTTTAGACTTGAAAAATGACTGAATTATGCTTAATTAAAGCCTATTACTTGTGATTGAATAAATTAAACCAGCTATAAATAATGAAGAAGCCTCTTCAAAAATCGAAAATCCCAGATAATAAAGTCTTTGTAATCAGAGAACTACGTGAGGCATATCTTGATAAATACTGGCATTCGCATGAAGAATACCAATTGAACGTGATCTTAAAGGGTAGGGGAACGCGCTATATAGGTGATCACATGAAGCCTTTTAAGGAGGGCGATCTAGTTTTGACTGGTCCAAATCTCCCTCATGTATGGAGGTGTGACAATGCATATTTCGATGCCGAGAGTACGATGGAAACACACGATATCGTAATATATTTCCCGGAGAGTTTCCTTGGCAAGGATGCTCTTCAAAAGGAAGAGTTTGCAGAAATAGGGAAATTACTCCATATGGCCGGTAGAGGGTTGGAGATTACCGGTCAGACTAATAAGGTCGTAATCAAAATGATGAAAGACCTGGTAAACCAAACTGGAGTAACAAGCATTATAGGTCTTCTGGAAATCTTAAACGTGTTGGCTCATTCATCCGAATTGGAGCCTATCACCCAAATGGATTATAAGAGCAATTACACTGCGCATGAAAAGGATAAAATCTCCGAAATTTTGGAATATGTGCTAAAGAACTTCAACCAGAAAATCACGCTTCAAGAGGTAGCTTCCCTAGCCAACATGTCCGAAAGTGCTTTTAGCAGATACTTTAAGACAAGAGTGAACAAATCATTCTCGGATTTTCTAGGTGATGTGCGAATCAGTAATGCTCGCAAATTATTACAGGATGAAGATTTGAATATTAGTCAGGTTTGTTTTGAAAGTGGATTTCCTACACTCTCCAATTTCAATAAGCAGTTCAAAGATCGAATCGGCAAAACACCTTTAGCTTACAAAAAGGACATTAGAGAGGCATTTAATAATTAAAATACCGTAGAGTAGATGCTCATTGAGTTCTACCCCTAACTCATTCATTTTCGAACTGGCGCATCACCTCATCCATAAAGGACATGCTGATAGGGAAAGAATGTCCTTCTAAAACCAACTGATGTCGTTCGGCTTTATCCACCAATTCCGAATTCACAATGTAGGAGCGGTGCGTTCGGATAAAAGAGGAGGGAAGCTCTTTCTCTATTTCTGCCAAAGTAATTCTACTCATCAGGTTGCCATTTCGTAGGTGAAACGTCACATAATTCCCTGTTGCTTCGCAGCAGAAGAGATCTTTGTATTTCACCTTAACTTGACCCTCTGAGGTTTTGATGTATATATATTGCTGAAGCGTTGCTGGCTGTAGCTGCAGCCATTCCTGGGCTTTTTGGCAAGCTTTCAGAAAGCGTCCCAGATTGAAGGGTTTCAATAAATAATCAATCGCATCAAGTTCAAATCCCTGAACGGCATAATCAGAATAGGCAGTAGTGAAGATTACTTGAGTTTCCTTTGGCAGCAAAGTCGCTAATTCCACTCCAGAGATATCCGGCATATTGATGTCAAGAAAGACGAGTTCTACCGGATTGCTTTTGAGGTATTCCAACCCTTGGACAGCATCTGTAAATGTGGCTTTCAGTTCTAAAAAAGGAACTTTGGAAGCATGTGCTTTTATTACCTCCAAAGCCATATTTTCATCGTCAATAGCGATTGCTTTAATCATTATTTAAGGTTTTATATAATAGGTTCTCATAGCTGGACAGAAAGGTGGACAAAATGCTCTATGTCATTTGCCACGATGGTCAAGTTATGTTTTAGAGGGTAGAAATGTGCTAATCTGCTCTTGACATTTTCCAAGCCAATTCCAGACTCATCCCGTGGATCTTCAGTTTGTTTTTTGGCATGAATGCTATTTACCACGTCCAGATGAACTGAGCCTTGAAGGCATCTTAGGTTGATTTTAATCCAGGATTTACTTTTTGTGCTGATCCCGTGTTTGAAGGCATTTTCTACATAAGGAATCAATAACATAGGTGAGATGCTTCCCTCACAGATATCATCAGACAATTTGATTTCCACCTCTAGGTTTTCCTCATTTTTGAATCGCAGCATCTGCAGGTCAAGGTAATTTCTCAAGTAATCAATCTCTCTGGTCAAAGGAATTTTGTCCATCTGATTCTCATGAAGCATAAAGCGCATCATATCTCCAAGTTTTTGAATTCCATCTGAGGTTTTCTCAGCATTCTCCATCAAAGCAGCCCCATAAAGGGTGTTTAGGGCATTAAAAAGAAAGTGGGGATTGATCTGAGAGCGAAGGAAACTAAGGTTGGCAGAGCTTTGATTTACCTGTACGGAGAGGGTATCTATTTTTCCAATGTAATCTTTATACTTTCCAAAGACGATATTCGAAATTGGGAAAATGACAAAAATCAATAAGGCGATCATCCCAAGGCCAAGCAGCATGATTTCAGGAACATTGTTTTCAGCTGAGATAATGACGAAAACAAGAAATAGTATAGTCATCAATCCCCAGAGGAACCATCGATAAGCTTTGATATTTCCTTTGAGCTTGTTTCTGTACAGCAAAAAGTAATTGTAAAATACAAAGAAGGCAATGCAGGGAATTACCATTAGAAGAATGACCAAAATAACTTCATTCACAAAGAGGCGTGAAACAAATAAGAATATGCTTACAAACAAGAAAATCATAAAAAGACGAATGCCGTTATAAAGCTGATAGTCCTTAAATATTGGCGGCAAAAACATTTTCCTCAACAAGTTTGCAATGACTAAATAGACTGCATAGAGTAAAATGGTGCTAAAGTAGAAACGGAAAAAACGTTCTGGATCTACGTCATTGACGCCAGCGCAAGCTCCTGTTAATCCCCCTGTAACAACAGCGGCAAGCAAGCTGAATAGAATGAGCTGCAGTACATTTTTATCCTTAAGGTATTTGGGGATAATTACCAAGTGCATCACATAAAAACCTATGTATAGCACAATTGGCTGTACTACTATCCCAAAGAATTTCTCCATAGGATAGCTATAGGCTGACATCGCAATTACGATGTTTGTGAGCACGATAATCAAAAATACGAGAGTGATGATCCACCATTCTACATCTCTAAATACTAATCTTTTTGATTTCATAAACTATTGTAAATAAATAAGTTGAACTACTTTTGTTCAATCAGATTTGTTTTAATGTCCAAGGTGACCTTTTCTGAATTCTCGCTGTCAGCAGAGCAGCCCACAAACATCAGCATCATATTATAAATAAGTGCTAAAAGAATCAGTAAATAAAAGACTTTCTTGGTGTTCATTAATTCCCTTCCTAATTGATAGGACAAGAATACGCGACTCATGTTTTGACCGCAAAAGAATGTGATGAAATGGAGTAATCGAGGGACGGAATTTTCAATTTCTATTATGGGAGTTTTAATTTTGGATGTTCGTCATTGCGAAAGAGAAGCATGAGCTTGTAGCAATAATGAAGAGTCATTATCTCACAAGCTGCTGAAGTCCAAACTGATCGGTGTACAGTCAACAACGCCATAAATCCCAAAACGTAAGTTGAAAATCAAAAAGGATTACTCAACAAATCAATTCCCCACATCCGTGGCAGCACAAAATACACCATCAACGTCACCAGAATAATTGAAATCACATTTAACCAAAAGCCTGCCTTCACCATATCTTTCATTTGCAGATAGCCCGAACCGAATACGACCGCATTGGGTGGTGTGGCCACTGGAAGCATAAAGGCGCAACTCGCAGCCAATGTAGCTCCGACCATCAATCCAAAAGGATGCAAATCAAGTTTCAGAGCTACCGAAGCCAAAATAGGTAATAGCATAGAAGCTGTCGCAACATTGGAAGTAACTTCAGTAAGGAAGTTGACAGATGCAATAATAATCAACAGGAGCAGGAAGAAGGAAATACCTTCGATCAAAGTAAATCGCGTTCCTATCCACTCAGCAAGACCAGTTTCTTTGAATCCAGCTGCCAAAGCCAAACCGCCTCCAAAAAGAATTAAAACTCCCCAGGGAATTCGCTCAGCAGTTTTCCAGTCCAAAATCCGTTCACCTTTAGTTGAAGAAGGGATAATAAACAAGGCTACAACACCAACTAATACTATAATGGTGTCGTCCAATCCTGGCAAAAATTGTTGTAATAAGAATGAGCGGGTAATCCAGGAAAAGCAAACTAATCCAAAAACAATCATTACCATTTTCTCCTCATAAGTTATTTTACCTAAGGTTGTTAACTGTGTTTTGATAATGCTTTTCCCATCACTTAAACTAAAGCGGGCGGGTAGGGGATTGGAAAAATTGACTAGGTAATACCAGCAAATGAAGAGCATCACTGCAGACAAAGGCAATCCAAACAACATCCATTCATTAAAGCCGATTTCGTAGCCATATAAATCTGATACTACTGAGGCTAAAATGATATTCGTCGGCGTTCCGATCAAGGTTGCTACGCCACCGATGGATGCGCTATATGCAATACCGAGCATAATGGCTTTACCGAGATTTTCAGAAATAGCTAGTTTTGAAGTGCCTAGTTGATCTTTGAACTGATTGACCACAGCCAAACCAATCGGCAACATCATTAGCGAAGTGGCGGAATTTGAGATCCACATCGAGAGAATTCCTGTGGCTAAGATAAAACCCAGTACGATCTTCCGCAGATCTGTTCCAATTAGATTTATTATGTTAAGTGCAATCCTTCTGTGAAGGCTCCATTTCTCAATCCCAGTAGCCAGGAGAAAGCCTCCCATGTAAAGAAGTACTGTGGGGTGCATGTAATTTTCAGAGACATCTGCGATTGGCAGTATGCCAAGCATAGGCATAAAAATTAGCGGCAAAAAAGCTGTTGCAGCGATAGGTATCGCTTCAGTGATCCACCAGACGGCCATCCATGCAGCCAAGCCTAACATAGCTTGAGCTGCTGGGTTTAAATCTGGTGAACTCACAAAAAAATAAATTAGCAGAAACGCTACAGGCCCAAAAAAAAGTCCCAAGCGGGGAAGCTGTTTGATCATAAAGTAGAGATATCAGAGTAGGATTGATTCTATGGCTTTAAGATACTGATTTATTAGAAAATGGGGATATCTCGATATCTATTTAACATAATATAAATTATGTAACAAATATAATTTGTCACAGTCAAGAAAACCCCATAGTGCTAATCATTCTATTTTTAACTAAACGGGATAATGTCAAGATAAACTTCATATACGCGAATCTCAGGGTCTTGAAGAATCTCTAGTAAAATTTTATAAGGATGACTTTCCTCGCCTTGATATCGCTTCGGTCACGAGTCTTCGTTCTTCTTTTTATATGTTTGGGAAATAGAAATAGTTTAGCTCTTCATTTTTATTCCAACACATGTTTTTATCTATTGCCTCAGAGATCAGTGCCACTTCATGGATTCTTAGTTTTTTAGCTGCTTTTGTGATCGGATTGTCCAAAGCCGGAATCAAAGGAATAGCAATTATCAATGTGACATTTATGGCAATAGCATTTGAAGCCAAGCAGTCCACTGGGATCGTTTTACCACTTTTAGTGGTGGCTGATGTATTTGCTGTGATTTATTATAACAGGCATACTCAATGGAAATACGTGGCTAAATTTCTTCCATGGATGATTTTAGGGATTATTCTAGGTAGTTGGATCGGTATGGATCTACCTGAGCAAACCTTTAAAATCGCAATGGCAATCATTATCTTCTTAGTCTTGGCTATTATCGTTTGGTGGGATCAGAAAAAAGTACAAAAGATCCCAACACACTGGGCTTTTGCTAGCGGAGTTGGGACTTTGGCAGGCTTTACGACCATGGTTGGGAACTTAGCTGGTCCTATATCCAATATTTATTTTTTAGCGATGCGTCTGCCAAAAAACCACTTTATTGGCACTGCTGCGTGGCTTTTTCTCATTATCAATGTATTCAAGTTACCTTTTCATTTTTTCATTTGGAACACTATTTCAGAGGAAACCCTCCTTCTCGATTTGAAATTAGTTCCTGGGATTATTCTTGGATTTGTACTGGGAATTAAACTAGTGAAAATGATCAATGAAGCATTTTTCAGAAAAATGATCTTGGTTTTGACTGCTTTGGGAGCCATTATTATTCTATTTAAATAAAGCCGAAGTAAGTAAGCTTTTTATCAAAAAATCACTCAAATCCAAAAGAAAAAGGCTACCGAAAGAAAGCATACGGTAGCCTTGAAAACTTTAAATCTAGGTAGGTTGCTTAGGAAAACTTCTGTCCTCAGACTTCCAGTCGTTAGACTAATTCCTCTTTGCCGCCTCTCCCACTCCAATAAACGGTATTGCACCAGCACCAGTAACCTCAGGCAAAATTCCATTCCATTTCTCAATGGCTTTCAGATTGGCCTCAATTTTTCTCAGCTCAATTAGATCCGGGGAAATATTCATTTTCTGTAATCTTAAAGCTTCGGCTTCTGCAGTTGCCGCCGCGATAGTTTGTTCCGCTTCTACCTTAATCCTATCCAGATCACGCTTAGCTTTAAGTGCATTCTGCTCTGCTGTTTGCTTTGCCTCAATCGCATCCGTAAAGGTCTGGGAAAAGCTGAAATTAATGATGGAAAACGCATCTACGGCTATTTTAGATTCCAACAATCGGGTAGTCAAAGCATCTTTCATTTCTGAGCTAACGGCTGGTCTCTTAGTTATTAATTCCTCAGCAGTGTACCGTGCAGAAACCGCTTTCATCACTTCCTGAATGGCCGGATCAATAATTCTGTCTTTAAATTGAACTCCTATCGTCTGATAAACCAAATTCGCCTCCTCAGGGATTACATGATAGTTTAGAGCTACCGACATATCTACATCCTGAAGATCTGAAGAGGAAGAAGCTGCATCTGTTGTAGCCTTTTGGATTTTCACATCCATAACCTCAACGGTCTGAACTATCGGGATTTTAAAGTGAATTCCTTCACTCAAAACCTTGTCCTGAACAGCTCCAAAATTCAAAACTATGCCTCTCTCACCTGCCCCGATCTGCACCCAAGGCTTCAAGATGAATAGAATAACTACCACTATTCCGGCAATTACTAAATTCCTCATGGGCCCATTTTTTAATACACTGTTAAATTCACTCATATTTTTATTCTTCATGTTTTGTTGATTTACGGCCCAAGTATAGATCAGCCCATACTCCAGTGCGCACCTTAATATCCACTCATTCTTTTAGATTTCAGTGGTAAAACTCAAAAACCTCTAAGAATTGATGTATAATTCCTTGGTATGTTCTTTGTTCGAATTAAGTTGATGCAATACAAACACAAAGTTTTGGCAGGAGCAGTGGCGTTTATAATTTTGGGTGTGATCACCTTCAAATCACTTCAAACTCCTTCCCTTCCGACAGATACTCCCAACTTTTCTCCAGGCATCCATGCCAATATCAAGAATGCTTTTCTAGATGTTTGGCAACAATACAAGGAACTGCACAGCTATGGTTTTGACGTCATACAAAGTAATCTCAGCTCCTCGACTATGCAGGCTCAGCCCGTAATAGAGCTTAGTGACATTTTTGGCAAAAACCGAAAATATAAATTGGACGTGGCAGAAAAAGTGCTGGATTCTGAGGATTTATTTATTGCGGATTTACCCGAGAATGTTTTGAGAGGTTGGTTTGCACATGAACTTGGACATATCGTAGATTATGAAAATCATTCCAATGCAGGCATGATAGCGTATGGAATCCGATACGTACTTTCAGAAAAATATAAGCGTGAGCGTGAGCATGAAGCTGATAGTATTGCGATCCGGCATGGCTTCCGTACAGATGTGATTGCTGCCAAAAAATACATTCTTGAAAACGATTTTATCTCTCCGGCATACCAGGATCAGATCAAACGATATTACATGACTATCCAAGGTGCTGAGCTTTGTCCAGATGAGCGAGTTCCTGTATTACCTAAGGTTGAGATATAAACTCAAGAAGTAACTTCATTTTTTCCTCTTTCATCACTTTAGGAGTTTTGGTCTGCCCACCTTTTTTGTTGGTTTGAGCTAGAAAGGCTGTGTATTGATCTTTAGAGATCACTTTCACATCAATTCCCTTGAGTGCTTTGGATCGCGCAACAGCGTAATTTTTATTCGCTGATTTCAATAAATCATCTAGTTTCCCGGCTAATCCATCCGGTTTTACCTCACTTACAAGCACCCACTGATGGAAGTATTCACCAACTTCATCTTTCACAGCAGCCACCATATACTCGTTGATAGATGTGTTATTTTCTTCAGCCAATTCCAATATTGCTTTATCCATCTTCTCTTCTGAAAGCTGTGAGCCGACGACATTGAGAAAAAATTTCGTTCGCCCGGTGATTTTAATTTGTGGGGGAGATAGTGATTCGAAGCGGATCACATCACCAATCATATATCTCCAAGCCCCAGCACATGAGCTGAGAATCAACACATACTCCTGCCCTAGTTCTACCTCATCGATACCCAGCACTACAGGGTCTTTTTTTAAATTACCCGACTCATTCATTCCTCGTTCATCAAAAGGAATAAACTCGAAAAAGTAGCCATGACTCAGCGCCAATTTCATATTCATCGTCTCAGGTTGGCAGGTATAAGCGATAAATCCTTCTGAAGCCAAGTAAGTATCTAAGATTGTAATCGGGGTCTTGCATACCTTTTCAAAATCCTCTCTATACGTTTCAAAAGCTACTCCTCCCGAAGCAAATACCTGGAAGTTTGGCCAGATTTCATGGATATTGCTCAGTTGATGTCGTTCAATAATACGTTGCAACATCAGCAGTACCCAAGAAGGAATACCTGCTATCGCTCCAATATTCCATTCAGGTGCCTGATCTGCTATGGCATTTACACGCTCATCCCAATCCGAGATAGCTGCTATCTCCTTTCCCGGTCTGTAGAACATATCGTACCATCCGGGGAAATTACTCACATTGATACCCGAGATTTCTCCTTCCTTGAAGCCCTGCTCATTTTCATCCAAATTGGCTGAGCTGCTTAACATCAAGACTTCCGATTCGAATAAAGTTTCTGGAAAATCGAAGTCATGTAGGGAATTGATCATAGATGTTCCCACAGCTCTCATTGATCCCATAAATTCCTTGGTAATAGGAATCCGCTTGCTGCTTTTGCCAGTAGTTCCACTGCTTCTGGCAAAGAAATCAGGCTTACCTGGCCAAGTGATATCTGCAAATCGCTCCTGTCTAGACCACCACTGGGCATGCATTTCTTCGTAATTGAAAATAGGAACCTCAGTTCTAAAAGCTGAAATCAAATCCTCCACTTGTAGGAGTTCTTCAAAACCATAATACTTTCCAAAAGCCGTGTTTTTGGCTTGGTTTATAAGCTCTCTGAGCTGTTTCTCCTGGGAAACGCCAGGCGAGTCCTCTGCGAATTGTAGTTTTGAAGTAATGTCTATTCCTGCTTTTATGAGCTTACCTAATATGGCCATGTGTGTTTTTTTACAAAGGAAATAAACAAACAGTATGCCTTGGTTAGTAATGAGAAATTCGAAGTCTCATCATCTTTTATTTACGAATTATAATTTTGGATTTACGGCCTCTTTGCATTTGGGACCTTCAATTTGATACTTTTGGCGATTATGTTTTTGAGCAAGAAGTACCTTTAGATACCGCACTTATTCATTGTGCCGTAGCTAAAGGCAGGGCTGGATTTTATTAGAAGTACTATTTTCAACCCATAGTTTGTGGCCAAAGGCACCTTTAATTAATCTGTCGCTCATCCAGAGCTAATTTTTCAATCTTCTAATCAATAATTCTTCACAAACTTTTCAACAGACAACCGCACCTTTCATTAATTGCTTTTCAAGTCAATTGACTTAATTTTGACTTTCAATTTTGATCTATGACTGAAGAATCCTCATCACTTAATTTTCTAGAACAACTTATTAAAGACGATTTGGCTGCAGGTTTATCTCCTGATAAACTTCGTTTTCGGTTCCCGCCCGAGCCAAATGGCTACTTACATATTGGTCATGCTGCTTCCATTTGCCTGAATTTTGGTTTGGGTGAGACGCATAATGCACCGGTTAATCTTCGCTTTGATGATACCAATCCTGCCAAAGAGGAACAGGAATATGTGGATGCGATCAAGCGTGATATTCAATGGTTGGGTTTCCAATGGGCTACAGAATGTTATTCTTCAGACTACTTTCAGCAGCTCTACGATTGGGCGATTCAGTTGATTAAGGAAGGAAAAGCCTATGTAGATGGGCAATCTGCGGATGCTATGGCTGCACAAAAAGGTACTCCTACTACTCCTGGTGTGGCTGGCCCTTTTCGTGATACTTCTGTAGCAGAAAACCTTGATTTATTTGAGAGAATGAAAGCTGGAGAATTTGAGCAAGGAAGCTATGTGCTTCGTGCCAAAATCGATATGGCTTCACCAAATATGCTGATGCGTGACCCTATTTTATATAGAGTTGTGAAAAAAGCACATCACCGTACGGGCACGGATTGGTGTATTTACCCAATGTATGATTGGACACATGGTGAGTCGGATTATATCGAGCAGATTTCTCACTCGCTTTGTACACTGGAGTTTAAAATGCACCGGGAGTTATACGATTGGTTTTTGGATCAAATCTATGACCCTACCCTTTTGAGACCAAAGCAGCGTGAATTTGCCAGAAGAAACCTGAGCTACACCGTGATGAGCAAACGAAAGTTGCTTGAATTGGTACAAAGCAAAACAGTGACGGGCTGGGATGATCCACGCATGCCTACTATCTCCGGACTTCGAAGAAGAGGTTATACGCCTGATTCTATTCGTAAATTCTCTGATGTTTCCGGAATTTCCAAGCGTGATTCTGTGACAGATGTTTCTCTGTTGGAATTTTGCATCCGTGAGGATTTGAACAAAACAGCTACCCGAGTGATGGGTGTTTTGGATCCAGTGAAGTTGGTAATCACCAATTATCCTGCTGGGAAAACTGAAATACTTTCCGCTGAAAATAACCCTGAAGATCCTAATTCAGGAACTCACGACCTACCGTTTAGCGGTGAATTGTATATAGAAAGAGAAGATTTCAAAGAAGAGGCGGGCAATAAGTTTTTCCGCTTGACTTTGGGGAATGAGGTACGATTGAAAAGCGCCTACATCATCAAAGGTGAGAAAGTAATAAAAGATGGGGTAGGCAATATTACAGAGATTCATTGTACTGCTGACTTGGATTCAAGATCTGGGTCTGGAACTGAAGCTAGTACAAGAAAAGTAAAAGGAACGCTTCACTGGGTATCTATTCAGCATTCGGTAAAAGCAGAAGTTAGAGAATACGATAGACTATTTTTGGACGAAGCTCCAGACAGTCATGAGGACAAGAATTTTATGGAATTCGTAAATCCAGACTCTCTAAATGTGATCAAAGAAGCCTATTTGGAGCCTTTCCTTAAAGAGGCTACTCTTGATGATAAGTTTCAGTTTCAGAGATTAGGCTATTTCACTTTGGATAAAGACTCTTCTGCCGAGAAGTTGGTATTCAACAAAACTGTCGGGTTGAGAGATTCATGGGCTAAGCAAGCACCAGCTGCTTCTTCACCACAAAGTCAGCCTACCAAGCAACCTAACCAAGGTAGTGGACAAGCTCAGGGTCAGCGTTCCGCTATCAATGAAATTCAGAAAATTGCGAAGAAATACACCAATTTATCTGGTGATAAATTGGCTGCAGCGAGAGCTGATATCGCGAAATTAGCCGAAGAGGTGAGCTACGAGGAATTGGCTCCCCTATTCAATACTGCTGCTAAAAAAGTCGGAACTCGTATCGGTGTAATGATCGCTTTAGGAGTCTTATTGAATAAAGGACAGGAGAGAAATGCTGAAATTGATGCTTTTATAGAAGCCGGTTTGTCAGATGGAAACGAAGAATTGGTAGGAGAAGCTAAGAAAATTTAAAATTGATTTCTGGTGTACTTTGCAGTGTCGAGGTATAAGTAAAAAAATCGCTCGTCGTGAATATTCGACGAGCGATTTTTTACTAAACTACAGTTAGAGAATGGTCAGGTTTGCAACCATGACAAATACGTTCCTACTTATCCACGTCCATGGATACCTTTTCTTTGTTGATAAGAATTGGCTTTCCGAAGCCTAGTTTTTCTAAACCTGCCAATTGGGTTTTGGCGTCGCCAACGATCAGCCAGATCATTTGGTTAGGGTCTAAGTATTTACCAGACAACTCCTGAATTCTTTCTACAGTCATCTCATTTACAAGCTGCTCTTGATCTTTTACGTAATCTGAATCCCAACCGAATTCACTGATATTTTCAAGCATATTTAGCTTTGCTCCTGCAGTTTCGAAAGCTCTTGCATTACTTTTAATCATAAAGCTCTTTGTCGTTTCAAGATCCGCTGCAGAATATGTTGATGGATAGTCAGATAGAATATCTTTGACAAGTTGCGCTGACTCATAAGTCACATTGCTTCTCACACCGCTGCTAATGCTAAATGGCCCAGCGATTTTTCCACCTGTGAATGAAGATCTGATTCCATACGTATAGCCTTTTCCTTCTCGTAGTTCCTGAGTTAGTCTAGAAGCGAAACCTCCCCCACCTAAGATGTAATTCATCACCACAGCAGGATAGTAATCGGGATTGGTTGATGCAAGAGCTGGATAGCCAATCTGAAGCATGGATTGCTTCGAATCAGGAATATCATAGAAATAAACCTGCGCATTTTCCGGTCTTACAGGAGCATCGAAAGTAGGAATACTTACTTCTTTGCTCTCCCAACCTGTAATGAGGTTTTGGAGAGAAGCTATAATATTTACTTTACCTAAATCACCTACCACATGCATTCTCGTCACTGATGGCGAAATGTAATTATCATAATAGGACTTCAGGTCATCCATGGTAATCTCCTCAACAGATTTAATCGAGCCAAGGATATTTTGCGAGCGGATATTTCCTTCGCCATAGATTAGCTTGTTAAATTCATTTTGAGCCACCATGTTTGGACTACCTTCCAGCTGACGAATTCTACTCAAAGTTGCTTGCTTGGCGAGTTCAAACTCAGCAACATCCCAGCGTGGTTCCAAAATGATTTCTTTCACTAAAGCCATTACAGCATCGTAATTTCTGCTTAAAGTAGTAACGGAAATTGTGGTGCTTTCTGTAGTCGCGTATACATTTACTGAGGCCCCCAGTTGTTCTATTGCATCTTCTAGCTCGGCGGTCGTTTTCGTCTTTGTGCCTTTAGTCATTAGCTGTGCCAAAAGATTTGCTACCCCCACTTTATTTGGATCATCTAATAACTGTCCACCATCAATCATCATATTGAACTGAACTAACGGAACTTCATGATTTTCAATACCATATACTTTTAAGCCATTGACCAAAGAGTCTTCCCAAACAGCTGGGATTTTCACCTCAGGCGCCTTGCCATAAGGAGGTTCTATAGACCTATCAAAAGTCGAAGGAGCTTTTTCATAGCTAGCTTGGACCGATGCATCAAAGGTTTCTTCTGCTCCCTGCACTATTTTCTCTTCCACTACTTCAGCTTTCTCTGATCCTTCAAGTGCTGCTTCCCGATTTCCCCTTGGCACAAAACTAGTAGCGATGTAATTCTTATCCTTGATGTACATATGATAAACGCGCATCACATCTTCTGTACTTACTGCTAAAACCTTTTGAATATCTTGACTGATATATCCAGGATCATGAGCAAAAATATTATATTGAGCCAATTGAACTCCCTTTCCCAAAACGCTGGAAAGTGCATTGTAAAAGCTTGTCTCCTGCCCAGCTTTGATTCTAGCCAAATCCTTTTCTGAAATGCCTTCCAACTCGAATTTTTCAAATCCCTCTTCAATAGCCACAGCAACTTCATCCAAATCCTTATCCGCAAAAGCTCGAACTGACAACTGCACTTGACCTGCCAATTCAGATGTTCTATTATACATCCTCACAGACGAGGTCAACTGCTTCTCATCCACCAGGACAACGTTTAATGGAGCAGATTTACCGTTAGAGAGGTAATCTGTAAGTACATCCAATGCATAGGAATCATCACTATACTGCTCCACAGCTGGCCAAGTCATGGTTAGTTCAGGAAGCTTTGCAAAGTTATCCTCATGGTATAACTTCTTGATTTCTTCTACCTTACCCGGTCTTGGTGTCATCGGCTCAATAGGATCTCCAGAAGCTATTTCATCAAAATACTTTTTCACCCAAGTCTTTGCTTGCTCCGGATCGAAATCGCCTACAATAGTTAGCGTGACGTTATTTGGAACGTACCACCTTCTGAAAAACTCCTTTACATCCTCCAACTTTGTATTTTGAAGATCTTCCAAAGAACCGATTACTTGCCAATTGTATGGATGGTCTTCGGGATAGAGGTTTTTATCGATTACATAAGAAGTATGTCCGTAAGGCTGATTATCCACACCCTGACGCTTTTCATTTTTCACTACCTGCTTTTCTTTCGCTAGAACAGGATCAGTAACTGTATTGATAAACCAGCCAAGCTTGTCCGCTTCAGCCCAAATCATTTTCTCCAAGGCATCATTAGGTATTGTTTGCAGGTAATTGGTTCTGTCCCGACTGGTAGAGCCGTTCGCACCTGATCCGCCTATTCTGGCAGTCATTTTATCCAAACCGCCTTTACCTAAGTTTTCTGATTCTAGAAAAAGTAAATGCTCAAAAAGATGAGCAAAGCCGGTTCTCCCCTCTTTCTCACGCGCTGAACCTACATGAGCAGTCAATGCCACAGCGACAACGGGATCAGACTTATCAATATGAAAAATAACTTCAAGACCATTGTCTAGCTCGAATTTTTCATATTCAACTTTGAATTCCTTTGAGGAAGTTTCAGTTTTCTTTTCACAGCCAAATGCAATGAGTACAAGAAATAGTAGTGGCGTGGCTCTTTTTATCATGGTAGGATGGTTTTCAAGACGCTAAATAAATGAATAATCACTCATATTCAATCGATTATTGTTTGATCGGCCTACCCTACTTTAGTTGAGCTAACTTTGGCTGAAATGGGCTATGATTTGGTCTAAATCAAACTCCTATACTAATTCTAGATTCTGAATAGAGATCATAAACTGCAATAAGAGCTTCAGAACCTCTTGCATCAGGATACAACTCATATTTGCCTATTTCTCCTCGGCTTTCTACATAGACTGGATTGTACTTTTCGTCATAAACGTTCCAGACTATCAGCAAAAAATGATAGCTAATTTTACTAGCTCTTCCCTCTTCCAACCAGGTTTCAAACTCTTCTTCTGTGATTGATCCAGGATAATCAGGTCCTTCAAACATGTATATAAGTGAGGTTGTTGGTTCGTTCAAAGATAAGAAATAGCCTTGAGACTGAAGACCAAAGATTTGTTTCTACAGTGTTCAGTCTCCAGACTTCCAGCTTATTTACCAGATCTTAATGCGCTCTTCTTCTGACTTATAATTCAAATTACCTGGCTGAATATTAAAGGCAGCATAGAAAGGGTCAAAATTCATCAACGGTCCATTTACTCGCCAAACAGCAGGCGAATGCGAATTTGTATTAACATAAGTTCTCAAAAACTCATCCCTTGTTTTCACTCTCCAGATTCTGGCGATTGAAAGGCAAAATCGCTGATCAGGAGTATATCCATCGATTTTTGTAGTATCCTGACCTTGTTCTGTCAACTTAAAGGCTTCATAAGCAATGTATAAAGCGCCGTTATCAGCGGTATTTTCTCCAATAGTCATTGCGCCTTTCACATGTACAGAATCCAAGACAGTGAACGTGTCATAGCGCTCGATCAATTGCTGCGTTTTGCCTTTGAACTTCTCATAATCCTCAGCAGTCCACCAGTTTTTTACATTACCATCCTTATCATATTGCGCTCCTTGATCATCAAAAGCATGGGTTAACTCATGTCCAATTACCATTCCGATTCCACCGTAGTTGATCGCATCATCAGCATACAGATCAAAGTAAGGATACTGTAAGATTCCTGCCGGAAAAACGATTTCATTCAAAGATGGATTGTAATACGCTGTCACAGTAGAAGGAGTCGTACCCCACTCTAGCTTATTTGGAGCCTTGCCGAATTTATCCAATTGATAGCGACTCTGATCCTTGCGAAGGGCAAGTACATTCTCAAAATACTTGGTTGGATCAATAGTGACATCATATTCTCTCCATTCGTCTGGATAGCCTATTTTTTTTGTGATTGCATACAGCTTTTCTTTCGCCTGAGTTTTGGTGCTGTCACTCATCCAGTCCAATTGATTGATTCGGCTTTCAAAAGCTTTTTGAAGATTATTGACCAAATCAAGAACCCGCTTTTTGGCATCTTCATTGAAATAGCGTTTCACATACAATTGGCCCAAAGCAAACCCTAATTGTCTATCCACTTTTTGTACCATTTGCTTAGCTCTGGTCAATTGGGTTGACTGACCATTAATTACTTTTTGATAATCAAATGAGGCATCTTCAAATGGCTTGCTTAGCACCTCGGCAAATGAATCCAGAGTATGGGCTTTGACATAAATTTTCCAATCGGAAAGAGGAACTGACTTCAGCATTTTATTCAACGTCTCATAATAGGCTGGTTGACGAACATCCACCGAATCTGCATTCAAACCTAACTGCTCAAGCATGGTACTCCAGCCAATTGTCGGTTGCTTTTGATTCAGTTCGGCTACGGACATTTTATGGTAATTTTCTTTTACAATTCTTCGTTCGATACGAGTTTTGTGAGATTGAGCCAGCTGTTTTTCAATTTCATACACCTTCTCCGCATTCCTCTGAGCTTCAGTTGTTTCACTTCCAGTTAATTCGAAAAGTGTCGAAACATAATCCTTATATGCATTTTGGATAGCGATCGTAGAAGAATCAGTATTGAAGAAGTAATCGCGATCAGGCAAACCCAGCCCAGTTTGGCTAAAATGAGCGATGTTTATGCTGCTATTTTCGGCATCCGGAGAAATCCCAAGACCTATGATAGATTCGGTATTGGATTTGATCTCATCTGTGACAAAGCTCAACAATGAAGGTAAATCTGAAATTGCCTCAATTTCCTCAAGAATAGGTTTGATTGGCTCAAATCCTCTTTTATTAATTGCATCTGTGTCCATCCCAGAGGCATAAAAATCACCAACCTTTTGCTCAATACTTCCAGCTGGATTCTCTGCTTTTGAAACCTCCTCTAAAATATCCTCGAGTAGTTCTTTTTGAGGAATATTCAAAAATGAATAGGACCCAACCCCAGATTGATCATCAGCTATTTTGACAGAATCATACCAGATCCCATTCACATGCATAAAGAAATTATCGCCTGGTTTGATAGATGGATCTATTCCGGCAACACTGACAAATTCTCTTTGTGGAGGAGTCTCAGCCGATTCTTGCTGGTTGCATGCAGCTATTAGTATCAGTAATGCTGAGGCATAAAGTATATTTTTCATATCTGATTGCTGGTGTTTTGGAAAAGATAAATGAAAAAACTGAGTTGGCAAATCCGAAGGTTAGTGACCCTAGCCTAGCTTCCACCGGTGGTAGGATTACCAAAAGATAATATTATGTTTTAGCATTTCCTTCTTACATTCAAGTACTTATAGTTATTGATCTACATGGAAAACTTTTCTCTTGAATCTATTTCTTCACAAAAAGGCAAGGTTGCTCTCGTAACAGGAGCAAACATTGGTCTTGGATTCGAAACTGCTTTGGCATTGGCAAAAAAAGAAGCAACGGTGATTTTAGCTTGCCGCTCCCTACCCAAAGCGCAGGAAGCCATGAATTCAATTCTAAAAAAAGTGCCCAATGCCGATCTTGAAATTATATTGATCGACTTGATGAGCTTGGAATCTGTGGAGGCATTTGCAAAGGAAGTCTCCAAGAAATACGAAAGACTTGATTTTATCATTGCTAATGCGGGAATTATGATGCCGCCTTTCCAAAAAACTAAGGAGGGATTTGAAAGCCAAATTGGGGTGAATTACCTGGCCCATTTCTTATTGGTAAATCTGCTTTTTCCTATTCTTAGTAAAACCAAAGATTCGAGAGTGGTAATGCTGAGTAGTTTGGCACATACCCATGCAAAAATTGACTTTGACAATCTCAATGCGGAGAAATCCTATTCAACTTGGAAGGCCTATGGGCAAAGCAAACTAGCCTGCTTAATGTTCACTTACGAATTACAGCGAAGAATTGATAAATCCGGTCTGTCTGTAAAATCAGTGGCTGCTCACCCAGGATTTTCTGGTACCAACCTAGGGCATTTGCTTCCATCAATTGGAGCGTCACTATTTACTCCTTTCGCTTCCCTGATTGGTCAAAGCGCAAGAGCTGGGGCATTGCCTACTTTGAGAGCAGCATTAGATCCTGAAGTGAAAGGCGGAGAATATTTCGGTCCATCAGGTTTTAGAGAAGTAAAGGGCAAACCAGTGCAAGTCTACTCTTCCTATAGATCTCATGATTTATTAGTAGCAAGTAAACTTTGGGCAGCTTCTGAAAAATTGACAGGCCAAGAATTTACACTTTGATCAATCCTAATTTTAGGACTATTTAGGTTTCAAAGCAAATACCTTATACTATGAATTATCTGCAGATGAGAGGATTTGCTTACGTTTATAGGCAAATGATTTCAGATTCTCTCGTGAAGACCCAGGCAAGGTTCATTGTTCCAGAAACAGTTTTTCTGGAGTGATAAGTATTCCGCTACTCTCCCATCAAAGTATTTAATCTCTATTCCTGGATAGGATTTTTTTAAAGGTTTGTATGCTTTCACAAAATCAGACTGGACTTTAAACCCTGATTTCATCAAGTGAATCACCACCTCTCTTCGCGTATCCCTACTAATCAAAAAGTCCTTCATCCAACCGTCCAATGACCTTTGCTTTTTGTAGACAACTTCTTCATAGCTAGTGATTCCAAATGGTGGGATTGGACCATAATGATCAACTATCGTATGCTGAGCACCTTCTTTGGTAAAAGGACCAAAGCTGCTTTCCCAAGTATTCATCTTGGTAATGGAAGGTAAATCAACACTTCTAAGTACAAGCGTATCGTACCAAAAGCGTTTAGATTCAGGCAGGAAGCGATGGTTCCGAAGAGGAATTCCCTTTTCGCGGGACCAGTTTTGCATGAAGCTAAACAGGGGATTGTTGAATGTTAGCACGTCATGATGTGAAGTCAGATGGTCTGGTTCACGTCCAAAAGCTCGTTTGAATTTTTCGTATTGGGCAAAGAATTCAAGCTTGATTTGATCTATGTATTTCGGCTCTTCAAAATTCTTATCAAACTTCCTGAAGTCAAGAAACTTATGTTCATCGTCAACCAGAAGCCATATGCGAGACCAATCTGAGACTGGTGAGCCTGAAGTAATTGTAAAATGAAGCCCAATATGAGTTGTGTTGAAAAGTGAATTTTCAGGATCGCCGACAGGATAATTCTTCAATTCCTCGCAAAACCCCTTCAAATAGCTTTCACCCTTATCGTCTGGTCGATTCACGAGTACGGCGATGGAATTGATCCACCCTTGCTTTAAAGCCAGTTTAGCTCCAGCATCTATCTCATCTACTATTCCTATGTCATCTGCAGTTACAATTACCTTTTTCGGAATTAAAGGCACTTCTGAAGTGGTATAGATGGACTTGCTCCAAATAAAACTATGATTGGTCAATACATACCAGATATTTGAATCCAAGTAGTCTTCGCCAACTATTGCGTGCGAGATTTCCACTTCAGTACCAGGAGACAAAACTCGTGACTTTGGAGCATTGACTGAAGGCCTTTCCAACCTTACATTCACATATAGACTTGCTATTCCTTTGTAAGTGTCCATCACCCTATTGCTTTTGTATTGTTATCTAATGAAGTAGATGGATTGCTTGAACTGGTCGAAGAAATTGGAATCTTGACAGAGTTTCGGACTTGCATCAGCTTATTCAGCAAGTCAAACCAGAATGGCGCACCCAGTGAAATAGCAAACGCAGTGATCACCCAGCCAAGGCCAACGTATAGTTTTTGCCAAAAAGTAAGATTTTCCTTACGCTCCACTCCTAAAACATAGTTGTATTTGGCCATTTCTGTGTTCAGAGAATCTAAATAATCTTTCTGATTCGCAGCCGATTCAGTCGTGGTACCATTTGAATTAGTGGCCATGTAGGATTTAGCTTCCTCAACGAGTAAAGTTCTTATTTCATCGTTATTCACCAATTCGGTCGTGAGTCGGATCGTATCCACGTTGAACATCGCCGCAATGGCAAACCCAACGATAAAGGTCAAAAAAGTCAATTTCCTTTTATACCATCCTGTAATCCTATCCATCTGATCTTCATACCAGTTTTCAATTAATGCTCTGAATTTTTCCTTGTCATTTGCTGCCTGCAGCCATAGATTTTTGAGTTGGTATTTTGTCTCGGCTCCAATTGAAAGTCCTTCGATTTCCCAAGGATGCTCTTTGTTAGTCCGTTGAAATAGCTCATTCTTGAGATAATCGAGCTTTTCCGTTAACTCATCTATCTCCTTTTTTACAACCTCTTCTCCTTTGGAGATCTCATCCAACTCTAGTTCTAGATTTTTTATTTGTGAAGCCAAAGCACTTGAATCGTATTCAGGAATGATTCCAAGCGTTGCTGAGATATTGTGAATATCATCTAGGTAAGCTCCTTTTCGAAGTAAATCTATCAGTGTATTGCCGAACCTATCCTTTGCGATATAAGATGGTTTTGAGTTAATTCCTTTGTGTCCAAGGTATTTGATAGCTGGATGCTTGTAAAAAGCCTTCGTAAGTGGATTAATTGTCTTTACCCAAAAGAGATTCAAAAAGGTATGATTAATCGTAGTTGATAAATGATCATCGGCCAATAGTCGGTCAATTCCAGTAATCAAATTCTTTGATCTAGAGCTAAATGCAGAAGTGATCGTCTCAATGATGGTCATTGCAAAGAGACTATAAAGTAGATAAAGGAAAACTAGACTGATGAAGACGTCGAGAACAGCTAAGCCGGTCATATGTTTTTGATTTTAAAAATTTTGAGAAAAAGTGTGCAAAACAAAGTATTTACAAATTAATTAATTTTTGAATAAATCCTGCTAACTAATTGGCAGACAGCATTTCTAGGCTTAAGACAGCAAAGCAATTTGTCTTCAGGTGGGTTTGTTGCAATCAATTAGGTGGCAAAACAGGTTTTCTACCGCTAGTAAATAGTCTCTTTGAATCGAATTTAATTATTCATAAATTCCTAATTAACAATAAGATATACCTTAACTATAACCTAATATGAAAAAGTCAGTTTTACTAGTTGCATTTAGCACGCTCATGGTACTTCTAGCTGCTATGACCTTTAGAGGTAATGACGAATTGCCCTATAATTTAAAGATGGGTACTCCGGAGGTCAAGTCTATTTCTTCTTTGACTTTTGGTCCCGAAGGGATTTTATTTATTGGAGACTCCAAAAGCGCAGCAGTTTATGCAGTAAACACTAAGGACACCAAGATTCCTGCATCTGTTTCTCCTATCAATGTTCAAGCAATTGATCAAAAAATAGCTGCCCTACTTGGAACCACAGTTGACAATATTTCTATTTTGGATATTGCGGTCAATCCAGTTTCTAAGAAGCTTTACCTTGCAATCCAATCAGGAGATGGTACTCCAGTTCTGATGACCTTATCGGAGGATAAGTTTTCTCCTGTTTCTCTTAGCAATGTAGAATTTGCCGAAGTTCAGCTTAATAACTCTCCAGGAGTAGACGAGAAAGATGGACGTGGAAGATCACTTCGAGTTTCTACTATTTCAGATATAGAATATACTGATGGCAAATTGATGGTGAGCGGAATATCCAATAAAGAATTCAGTTCAACATTTAGAAGCATTCCTTTCCCATTTACAAATGAGCAGGATTATGCCTCCTTAGAAATTTTTCACGCAGCACATGGCCGATATGAGACGACTTCACCAATTAAGGCTTTTACAACTGGAAACGTTAATGGCAAATTATATTTGATTGCTAGCTACACTTGTACTCCACTGGTATTATTTCCTTTGGATGAATTAAAAGCTGGTACTCATGTGAAGGGAAGAACTATAGCAGAGATGGGTAGTGGAAATCAACCACTAGACCTAATAAGTATGGAAAAAGATGGTAAATCATACCTAGTTATGGCAAATTCTAGACATCCAGTTTTCCAAGTAGATTTTAAGGATATTGAAAGCTTTGAAGGATCATTGACTGAACCACTGGCTGATAATGTCAAAACGGAAGGAGTTGATTTTGTATCTACCCCTCTTACCAACGTACAGCAATTGGCGAAATTTGATGACAATATGATGGTGTTTTTACAAAAAAAGCCAAATGGATCACTCGATCTTTGGTCAACAGATAAAGCTGAGGATTTGCTAAAATAATGATGAATAAGATTTTTAAAATCAGGTTAAGCATTTCACTTAACCTGATTTTTTTTGTTTTCATATTCCTCTTTTATTCCTGCTCTAAAGAGTCTGAGGAATCAATTTCCATTGTTTGGGAAAATGATAAAGCAGTAGCACTTCAATTTGAAAAACCTAGCAATTATAAACTTGGAAATTCTCAAATAGAAGTTCGGCTAGTGCAAGAAGGTAATCGAGTTCCAATTCTTGGAGAATTAAAAGAAGAGAGGGGAATGATAATTTTTTCTCCATTGATTCCACTCACCAGAGGTCAGAGCTATGAGGTGTTTAAGGGGGAAGGCAAGCTGGGTGATGTTTTGATTCCTAATCTTAGCTCGACTGAATCTGGTGTTTCACTAATAGAAATCTACCCTACTCAGGATAGTCTTCCTGAAAATCTCTTGAAGCTGTTTTTGAAATTTTCGAAACCAATGCGCGAAGGTAAATCCATCAACTATTTGACACTAATTAAGGGGGATTCTGATACGCTATCAGGGGTGTTTTTGGATTTGCAACCCGAGCTGTGGAATGATGATCAGACGATGCTAACGGTCTGGCTTGATCCCGGAAGAATCAAACGTGACTTGATTCCTAATCAAAAATTGGGAGCTCCATTGAGTAAATCTGAAAAATATAAGCTCATAGTTTCATCTGATTGGAAAGGACTAAATGGTGAAGTTTTAGATAGGTACTATCTAAAGGATTTTACCGTGATAGCTCGTGATAGTATTTCTCCGACTCCGAAAGATTGGCTTTTAGATATTCCACATTCAGGATCCAAATCACCCTTAAAAGTTAACTTTGAAGAATCACTCGATTATAGTTTGCTCAATGAGGTTTTCAAGATTTTTTCTCAAGAAAATCAAGAAATCGCAGGCGTGTGGAAAATTGGAAATGAGGAAAAAAGCATAGAATTCACTCCTTTTTCAAATTGGAAAAAAGGAAAATACAAGTTTAGGGTTTCAGGTAGATTGGAGGATTTAGTGGGGAACAATTTGAATCGGTTATTTGAAACAGATCTGAAAATTCAGACTTCTGAGCAAGAGGATTCAGAATTTCAATTTATAGCGTTTGAAGTGAAGGAATGATACTTTACTCCTTCACTTCAAACGTGATTTTGCATCACTAACTTTTTCAATAAATCCAAAATTATTTCATGTAATCCAACACCCGATTCGCCCAAGGAATAAAATGCTGCATATTCGGTCCATCGGTATGTCCTCCATCGTGCTGTCTCCAAGCTAAATCTCCGTCCAACATATCAGTATTATAAGGCGGCATTTCTTCTTTCATATAATCATTTGATACGCCGAGATCAGTTGCTCCTAATAGTTTGTAAGCTACACCAGCAGCCACAACAGCCATGTAACTCCCCTTTTGATCCAGCCATTTTGCATCTCCACTCTCAGGAATGCCATAACTCACAAAAACTGGCCTAGGAGCACATAATGCTAACATATCATGAGAATCAACTGTAAGATCACAACCATCCATTCTTCCAAAAACCGACTCTTCAGCACCATATTTCATGTAGTTTCCTGCCATCCAATAGTTTTCACCACCAGTAAGGCTTTCTACTGCTTCGCCAAAAACTCGTCTGTGAAGAGTGGTGCCTCCTTTTCCAGATGACCCGATTAAAGCTGTCGCAAAACGGGGCTCAAATGCCATCGTTACTAAAGCTGCTTTTCCATATCGGGAAACACCTTCAATTCCAACTTTTTTAGCATCTACCAATGGTTCTGTTTCCAAGAAATCCAAGGCTCTAGCCGCTCCCCAAGCCCAAGCACGAAGTGCTCCCCAATCTTCAGGAGATCTAGGTTGACCTTTGTTCACCAAACCAATAATTCCTCTCGTGATGCCGGCATGATTATCAGACTGAATACTGCTCGGGTCAATAGTTACATAGCCCCATCCAGCAGCCAGCAATTGCTCTGTGGATGGAGAATCTCCTGTTGGTGCTGGCGCAAAGAAGTTTGGACCAGGTAAACGAGTCACTGGATTGTAAGCAGGATATTTATCAAAAAGTGCTTGCAAGGAAGGATCGTTCTTAATCATCATCTCCTTAAAAGATGTGTTCAAAGTTTCCATATCCTCCCCATTCGGTTGTGCCGGTGCGGGAAAAGATGGACGACCAAACATCATCAGAACTGGAACTGGACCTTTGGCATTCGCAGGTACTACCAGCATCATATTGATGTCTACATTTATTAATGGATAAGAGCTGTTATCCACATGCCCGATGATCTGTTTAGCAATTACCGGAGTTCTAGCAACAAATTCCCGATCGGTGATTTTCACTTCCCAGGTTACATCAGGGATGTTTTCTGGAAGCTTACCATATACTTCCCGCTCCAAAGCTTCTACCAATTCAGGCCTTCTGGTTTCCCACCACATATCCTCTGAAGTCACTTTTTGACCACTATTCGTAGTCAGAATATCTGGGAGTTCAGGGCATGGGTTTGCTTTTGCCTCATCGTAATTTGCCGCATTTGGAGCAGATTCATTTCCGCTTGGCCCAGGTCGAAGCACTTTGATACCCAACTGCTGCTGCATATTGGCGTGATCCTGTTCATTGGTAAACGTAACAGGTGCGGGATATTTGCTTGCGTCAATTTTGGTCGTTTGAGCAGTGGCAAAGCCGCCAATTCCAAGCATTAAGGTTATAATAATTGTCTTTTTCATAATAGGTTTCGGGTATATTGAGCGTATTAGTTCTGGTGTTCCTTCACATGTTTTGCTGCTTCCAGCATGGTTGTGGTCCAGATGGTTTCCTCATTTTCTGCCAAATAGTCAATAAGCATCTGGTGCGCTTCCAATGACACATTCAAGTTATGCTCTCCTCCTACTCCATGAAAAAGGAAGGTTATCAAAGCATTTTTTTCTTGCGCTTCTTTTACCAATTGAATCAATTCTGCACCTGATTCTCCATTGATTCCATAGCTATCTACATTGAGAAGATTTATATTTCCAATCAAATTCAAAGCACCTCGAACTCCTCTGGAAGCTACAAAATCATCTTTGATAGCCTCCATGAATGAACCTTCGCCAGTTGCTGTATCTCCACAGGTATAGGCAAAAGTTCGCTCCTTTTTCCCATCCAACGTCTCCAAAAACACATTGGTCATTCGGATTTCCTTCAGAATTTGGGCTGTCGTGTAGTTATGTAAATCGTTATCTGGACTTACCCAGGATCTTCCAGGTAAAGAAGCATCACAGGGATGATATAGTGTGTGATTGCCTAATTCATGGCCTAGTAAACCCGCTTTTTTCCAATCTTCTATTCTATTCTTACTACCATCAGAGAATGCAGAAAGATAAAATGTGCCCTTAAGTCCATGAGCTTCTAGCGCAGGAACTACATTGTCTAAATGTACATTCAGCGCATCATCGTATGTGAGAACTACAGCAGCTTGTCTTCCTTGCCAAAGTTCATTTGAAGTGGAAGTTTGTTGTGCAAAACTGTGGTAGGAAACACAGATTAATCCCAGTGATAGGATTTTAAAAATTGATTTCATTCTACAGGTTTTAGGTTGGGTTCATTGAAATTAATCCTAAGGTGAACACATAGCTTGTTGATCTACAATCTGCTAGTATTATCTAGGTTTATTATCAATTTAGATACAAAGTATCTTTTGCCTTGCTACCATGCAAACCGACCAACACTTTTCTTGAAGTCAACTAAGAGTTTTAAGCTTAGGTCAACTCCTCAATTCTGCCCTCATAATCAAATTGCAAATCCTCATGCAATCCAGAGATTAGTTTAACTGCTTTTGCTAATTGCATTTGATAGATATTATCCAACACCTGATTTCTATGGCGCAAAAAGCCATATTCCTTAAGCTTTTCGCAGAAAAACAACAACACTTCTATTTGATCAGTTTTGACTTTACTGAGTTTAAGTAGCTTGTTCATCTTACGGCGAAGCTTTTGAGCTGACTTTTTTGCATAATAGGAATGATCACCTCTTGCAGTTTGAAAATCGAGCTCCAACTCTTCCTGCACCATTTCTACATACAGTTGTGGTTGGTCTTTCTCGTTAAGTTTAAAAAATAGGTAAGACTTATTATCTCTACTGAATTTACTAAGATCTGCCACCAATTCGATCAATTCCTTCTCATTGAGAAAGCTGAGTTCTTTTTTGAGTTGTGCTAGACTTGGGATTTTCATTGGTCAATGGTGTGATTAATAACTTCAAATTTTAACATAATATATTGATCAAGCTTCATTCATCGCAAAATTCCATGCTTCGTAAAACAAATAAATATTTACGAATTTCAAACCTTAGCCTCCGTTCACATTTATTCTTTTGATATTGAAAAAACAGAAGCCTAACTTAAATCACGAAAGCTTACAGATTATCTATCTATGAAAGAATTTAAAGCCATCATTGAGGCCTATGAGCAATATAAAGTAGCTGGAAAGAATACTGCGCTGGCAACAGTAGTCCAGGTGGATGGCTCTGCCTATCGACGACCTGGGGCGAGAATGTTAGTGTCTGAAGATGGTGGATTGACAGGCGCTATAAGCGGTGGCTGTTTGGAGGGGGACGCGCTACGCAAAGCTCAAACTGTAATTTTCCAGCAGAAATCGATGTTGGTTACGTACGATACTACAGATGAAGATGACCAAAAGTTTGGAGTTGGATTAGGCTGTAATGGAATTATTCATGTATTGATAGAACCCATTGATTATCAAAACACTATAAATCCAATAGAGTTGTTGAAAATCGCTCTCCAAGATCGGGTTTTCAGCAGATTACTTACAGTCTTTTCAGTCAAATATTCTAAGCAAGAACAGATTGGAACAAAGATACTTTTGAAAGGAAATCATGTTTTTGGGGATGAAGATAAGTTGGAAACTCCTCTTTGGGAAAAAATCCAAGACGAGTTAAAATCCATGGACACAAACCATCATAAAATTCGTAAGTATGAAAGCTTAGATGATATTCAAGTATTTATCGAATCCATCAAACCAACCATTCGAATTTTACTTTTTGGGGCTGGAAATGATACAATTCCTCTAGCCAAGATGGCTGATATTCTTGGTTTGGATGTAATTCTCATTGATGGGAGAAAGAACTTGGCTACGCCTACTCGCTTTCCTTCAGCGTTGAAAATTATCACTGGTTCTGGGGAAGAAGTCGTTGAGCACCTCGAAACAGATGAACATTCAGCAGCACTTTTAATGACTCATAATTTTGAATATGAGGCTTTGGTAATGGAAGAGCTGTCTAAACTCGATCTGCCCTATTTGGGAATTTTGGGTCCGAAAAAAAAGTCCCAGAAATTAATTGAGCGCTTAGCTAAGAAAGGAATCCCTGTCAATCAAGCAACTATCTATTCTCCCATGGGTTTGGATATTGGGGCTGAGGGTTCGGAAGAGATTGCTTTGTCCATTTTAGCAGAAGTGAAAGCGGTTTTGGCAAAAAAACAAGGTACCTTTCTGCGAAATAAGACAGGCCCAATACACGATTAAACTCATGAAAACAGGAATCATCATACTAGCAGCAGGAGAATCAACCAGACTTGGCTATCCAAAACAGATAGCAAAATATAAGGAAAAGACCTTGCTTCAACTCGCTATTGATGCTGCAAATGATGCTAAAGTGGATAAAAGAGTTTTGGTGCTGGGTGCAAACCGTGACGAAATTAAAAAGACTTTCCCAGGAGCAAGCATTCCCAATATTCCTAATCAACACTTCGAAAAAGGCATGTCATCCAGCATAAAAGTTGGACTTGAGTACATGTTGAAGTTCGACAAGCCTGATCAAGTGATTATTATGCTTTGCGATCAGCCTTTTGTGGATGCGAAGATCCTAAATAAGCTTATTGCGACTCAGAAGAAGGAAGAAAAGGGCATTGTAGCCTGTGCATATTCCAAGACATTTGGCGTTCCTATTCTATTTGGAAAGGCTTATTTCAAAGAATTGATGGAGCTTAAAGGTGATGAAGGTGCGAAGAAAATTGCAATGGCGCACGAAGATGATATGGTCACTGTAACTTTCACTAAAGGCAAAGTAGATATTGATACTGAGGAGGACTTGAGGGACTTGAACCTATAGGTTTTAAGTTGGAAAGTATAAAAGTTGCAAGGTCTGGATTACCTAGCCTTACAACTTTCAAACTTTACCACTTTTCCCCCTCAATTCCCCCACCACCTTTTCCACCCAAGCCACCGTATCCAACACATCCTGCTCGGTAGTATTCCTTCCTAAGCTAAAACGAATCGAAGCTCTACCAAGATCTGCATTTAATCCCATTGCTTGAAGCACATGAGATGGTTTTGGGGAAATGCTGGTACAGGCGGAACCTGAACTTACCGCGACTTTCTGGCAAACTTTGCGGAGCAAATCCTCCCCTTCTACTCCACCGAAAGCGATATTTGTTACATGAGAAAGTCTATTCTGACTTCCATTCAAAAAAGTATCTTTTAGTGATAAGAGTTTGTTTTCCAGTAGATCACGAAGTTTTTCCAGTCGATTTGATTCTGCTTTCATTTCCGACATTCTTAACTCAGCAGCTTTACCAAAACCTACAATTCCGGGGACATTCAATGTTCCACTTCTAAAACCTTTCTCATGCCCGCCTCCATGAATCTGTGCCAGGGGCTTAGGCAATGAATGGTTATGTCTGACGTATAGCGCTCCTATCCCTTTCGGGCCATAAAGTTTATGTGCTGAAATAGCCATCAGGTGCACACCCTCAACAGAGATTGGGATTTTGCCTGCTGCTTGCACTGCATCTGTAAAGAAGACTATTCCCTTTTCTTCTGCCAATTCTGCTATTTCGGTGATTGGATGAATGATACCAGTTTCATTATTTGCCCACATCAGGCAAATCATTTTGGTGTTCGGAAGGATGCTTGCTCTCAGATCAGCTAAGCTGATATTTCCCTGTTTATCTACAGACAAATATGTAACCTCTGCCCCTGCTTCCTCAATGGATTTCATGCAGTCTAATACTGCTTTATGTTCTGTCTGGCAGGTAATATAGTGTTGCTTTTTACCTTTGAAAATCTCGAAAGTCCCTTTGATTGCAAGGTTAATTGCTTCAGTAGCTCCAGAAGTAAAAATGATTTCCTTGGCCAGTGCCCCAATCTGATTTGCCACATTTTCCCTAGCTTCATCTACAGCATTTTCAGCCATCCAACCAAAAGCATGTGACTTGCTCGCTGTATTGCCAAAATGTTCTCCAAACCATGGAATCATAGCTTCAATTACTTCTGGAACACAAGGAGTGGTAGCGTTGTAATCAAGGTAAATCGGGTAATTCATAAGTGCAAAATAGGGATTTTTTAAGCGTGAGGAATTACATATATCAATCATAATTCACCTTGTCAGCTAAATGATGAACAAACAATAATTGACTAATTTTAACCATGCAAGAATCATGGACCTTAACACTCCCCTCATCGGAAAAGCCAACTTCAGAAGAACTCAAGAAGGTTTTAAGAGAAAACCAAAAAGATTTGGGAATCTTTCTCTCCTATTATTTCAGGAAAGAAGGTGCTCATACCGAGAAGGTGGATTTGGCTTCTGATATTAATTTTCAAGATGAAATCTCAGGTGATTTCGAATTGGAATTTGACCTTATCCATTACAATGCTTGCCTTGCTATCCACGATCAAAAGCGGGATCAAATTAAAATCACTTTTGAAATTGAAGGAGTCAATATGAATCTCAAAGGACCTTATTGGCCTGAGAGAGAGATGGATGAGATTTAGAGTTAGTATCAAGTAGCAAGACATAAGTATTTAGACTTAAGACCTAAGAAGTGAGAGGCAAGAGTAAAGTTTACAGTCTCATTGATAAACTACTTGCGGCATTAAAATCAAATAAAAAGCACTTCCAAAAATTTATGGAAGTGCTTTTCTTTTAGTTCTTGAATCTATTTTCTTGATTATTTAATCCTGTTACTTGATTCTAGCATCTAGATACTTATGTCTAACGTCTTGATACTTTCTAAGCTCTTTTTATACCCAACTTAAGGTCAGTGAATTCCTTTTGCTCGATAAAAGGCTGACTTCTCAATCTCCTTTCAGTGGCACTAAAGATAGCATTTGCGATAGCTCCACCTGTTGGCGGCAAGCAAGGCTCACCTAGTCCAGTTGGGTCAAAGCCACTGTCTACATAATAGGTATCCACTGCAGGAACTTCCTTCATTCTGATCAATCGGTATTTATCAAAGTTCGTTTGTGTTGGAAGTCCTCCTTCGAAGGTCAGGTTTCCATACATCGCATGCCCCATTCCATCGACCACTCCACCACGAACTTGGTGGTCAGCTCCGGTAGGATTTACCACCATTCCACAGTCGGTAATCACATGAATCTTTTTTAGAGATGGAGTACCGTTTTCCATTTCAATATCAGCTACTTGTGCGACATAAGTTCTGTGTGAAAAATAGACAGAGAAGCCTTGTTTAACATTCGGGTTTTTACCCCAATTTGATTTCTCTGCAGCCATTTTTGTAACTCCAATCATTCGGTCCACATCATAGCGAAGTTCTCCACCTACAGGATTTGCTTTGGCTTTTTGGAACAATTCCATTCTGAATTCCACAGGATCTTTTTTGGCAGCAAAGGCAACTTCATCCAAAAATGACTGCTCCGCGTAAGCCAAGAAATTGGTAATCGGAGCTCTCCAAGCATTTGTAGTAATGGATGATTCATAATTGACATTCTCGATCAGAAGGTTATCAACTGCCCCAGCCGGAAAATTATGTTCTCTAGTACTGTTACCGGCATTCATACCTACTCCTCTGAGTTTGTAGCCAATCAAATTTCCGTCTGTATCCAATGCCGCTTCAAATCTATAGCGAACAGCTGGCCGGTAAGCTCCTCCAGTCAGGTCATCTTCTCTGCTCCATGTAAGTTTCACTGGAGCATTCATCATTTTGGAAACGTGAACAGCTTCAGATACATAATCTGCGCGAAGTCTTCTTCCAAATCCACCACCTAATCGGGTGATTTCTACTGAAATATTCTCAGGAGCAATTCCAGTAACCTCTGCAGCAGCCCTTCTTGCACTTTCAGGAGTTTGTGTTGGTCCTATCAATTCCACTTTGTCTGCCTGCACATGCGCAAAGAAATTCATTGGCTCCATAGGCGAATGTGAAAGGAAAGGACACTGATATTCAGCAGAGACAACTTGTGCGGCATTCTTGAAAGCTGCTTGAACAATTCCGTCTTCCCGCTTTACTTCAGCCTTTCCATTTGCAAGTAGATCTTTGAAAATCTGATCGTGATCTGCAGAACTCTCTACTTTTCCATCTGCCTCATACTCCACTTTTAAGAGCTTCTTTGCTTTCATCAGCGGCCAAGTAGACGTTCCGACCACTGCCACACTATTCTCAAAAGTTACCACATCTTTAACACCAGCTACATTTCTAGCTGCGGCATCATCTATGGATTTGATTTTCATTCCAAAGGGTGCCCGCTGAATCATTGCATGGAGCATCCCTTCTCTATAAAAATCAAGTCCAAATAGTGGCTCTCCAGTGAAAATTGCTCCATTTTCCACATTCTTAACTGGAGTCCCGATGATTTTAAAATCTTTCTTATCCTTTAAAGTAATCTCTTTAGGTGCAGTCAACAAAGCTGCATCATTAGCTACTTCTCCATAACCTATTTTCTTTCCGCTAGCTTTGTGGTAAATAATCCCTTCAGACGTACTCAACTCGTCAGCTGAAACCTCCCATTTTTTTGCAGCAGCAGCTACCAAAAGAAATTTAGCTGTAGCTCCGGCTTTGCGAAGCCGCTCCCATGAATGAGGCATAGCTCCAGAGCCACCAGTTAATTGTCGTTCATACTTATCTGTATCGAGATTTGCCTGAAGCACTCTTACTTTACTCCAATCTGCGTCCAATTCCTCAGCCACCACCATTGGAAAGGAAGTTTTTATGTTTTGTCCTAATTCAGGATTAGGAGAATAAATCACGATATCTCCACTAGGTGCAATACTTAAAAATGCATTAAAATTCTTAGCATTTGCGAGTACTTCTTCAGTGCTGAGCACATCCATTTTTGGAGAATCACAGCTCATCCAATTAAAGCCAATAAATAGACCTCCAGCCGTAGTTCCGGCTATTTTAAGGAAGTCTCTTCTGTTAGTTTTTGTCAGTGTAGCCATGATTATTCGGATTTAGCAGCCATTGCAACGGCTTCTCTGATTTTATGATAAGTGCCACATCTGCAGATATTTCTATTCATCGCCTCATCTATTTCATCCATTGAGGGAGCTGGGTTCTTTTTGAGAAAAGCGGAAGCATTCATAATCTGACCTGCTTGACAATAACCACATTGTGCCACATCCACTTCAGCCCAGGCTTTTTGTACGGGATGATCACCATTTTTGGAGAGTCCTTCAATCGTGGTGATTTCATCTTCGGTCAAACTAGCGGCAGGTGTGATGCAGGAAAACATTGCCTCTCCATTTCTATGGACCGTGCAGGCTCCACATTGAGCGACACCGCAAGAGTATTTTGTTCCGACTAATCCAAGATGATCTCGAAGCACCCATAAAAGAGGGGTATCTTCTTCTACATCAACCGAATGAGCCTTTCCGTTGATTTTGAGATTAATTATTGCCATGGGTTATTATTTAAGTTTAGGGTATTAAGATAAAGAAAATCAGAGCTCTAGAGAAACCGATTATAAAAAAATGAGAATAGCCTCTCGCGGCGAGGTAGCGACGCAGCGAGAAAATCATCATTGAGCAGGTGAATCGGAAGGTCAAAGAATACTGAAGAAAAATCTCCTATCTCGCACCTTTTGCTTCTCTTTTCAGTTAAAGCCAATAGTTTAATTCCCGCTTTTACAGCTCAATATGCTTAAGGTTTTCTTTAAAACATTAAAATATCTAATGTTCACCGTCATTTCCCTCATAGTCCTCGTCGTCATTGTCGTTATTTTATTTGTAAATCTTAGTCCTCAATTTGGCGCAAATCCTTCCAAAGAAAAGGTTCTTCAGTACGAAAAATTGGACTATTTCGAAAATGGGAAATTCAGTAATCTCATGCCCACCAACATGGACATGGATTTTACTGAAGCTATCAAAATGCTTCCGGAGTTTTTCAAAAACGATCCTTCCAGACGTCCTGATTTTGAATTACCAATTGAGCACCGGGATTCTCTGGAATTGGTAAATAAAGATCATCCCACTCGTCTGGTTTGGTTTGGACACTCTTCGTTTTTGCTTCAAATCGATGGAAAGACCATACTTATAGACCCAATGTTTGGGGAAGTTCCTGCTCCGAATCCGCTCTTGGGTAAGAAACGCTACAGTAAAGAGCTTCCAATACAAGTTGAGAAGTTACCACAGATCGATATGATCATTATGTCCCATGATCACTACGATCACTTAGATTATGAATCTATTCAAAAGTTGAAGGATAAGACTAAGTCTTTTTATATGCCATTGGGCATGGGAGCACATTTCGAGGATTGGGGCGTTGATGCTTCGAAAATCCATGAATTAGGATGGTGGGATGAGATTCAGGCGGATGGCTTGCTTCTAGCTCTCACACCGGCTCGACATTTCTCTGGCCGAGGTTTGAACAATCGTTTCTCTACCCTTTGGGGATCCTGGGTAATTCAAGGAGAATCTGACAATATTTATTTCAGTGGAGATAGCGGATATGGCCCGCACTTTAAGCAGATCGGTGAGAAATATGGCCCATTCAACTTTGCAATGATGGAGTGTGGTCAATACAATGAGCGCTGGACAGATATTCATATGGTGCCGGAGGAAACAGCTCAAGCAGCTCAGGACATCCAAGCAAAAACCTTTATGCCTATACACTGGGCTGCTTTTACCCTTGCTATGCACTCATGGACTGATCCTGTAGAACGGGTTATTGCCAAGGCTAAGGAAATAAATCAGCCGATCTACGTTCCTGAAATTGGAGAATTTATTGAATTGGATAAAAATCTGCAGACCGGAAGAAAATGGTGGTTAGAACCCTCCTCGATTTCTAATACGATGATTTCCAAGCAATAGAATTTTCATTCTTATCCTATTTCTAGGGCTTTTCCAGAAATCAAAAAAAGTCTAACCTGAAATCACTTTCCTGTAATGGGAATGTTTTGAGGCATTTTTCCTAATTTGACATTTTGAAATAAAACAAAAAACAACCTAAAAAACCTATGGCTAAGACTATCAAAGCAGCTATCGTGGGAACCGGATTTATCGGCCCAGCTCATTTAGAAGCACTTAGAAGAATTCCTAACATCGAGGTAACTGGCCTTGTAGAAGTAAATCAGGAAGTAGCAGATGCCAAAGCCGCAGAGCTTGGAATCCCAAATGCGTACACTTTTGATAATATGCTGAAAGATGACAGCATAGATGTAGTACATATTTGTACGCCTAACTTCCTTCATTTTCCGCAGGCAAAAGCATGTATGCTAGCCGGTAAGCATGTGGTTTGTGAGAAACCTTTGTCGATGACGATTGAAGAAGCTGAAGAGCTTGTGAAGGTGGCGAAAGAAACAGGATTAATCAACGCAGTTCACTTCAATTTGAGATATTATCCGATGGTTCGCCAGATGCGAGTAATGCGTCAAAAAGGTGAATTAGGAGATGTGTACTCAGTAATGGGTTCCTACCTTCAGGATTGGCTGATTCACAAAACTGACTATAGCTGGAGATTGGATCCTAAGCAGTCAGGTGGTTCTAGAGTAGTAGCTGATATAGGTTCTCATTTGTTGGATATGACTGAATATGTGACTGGTTTGAAAATCACTGCTGTTATGGCTGATTTCTCTATCGTCCATCCTACTCGTTTGAAACCATTAAAAGCTGTGGAGTCCTTCTCTGGAAAAGCGCTTGATCCAAAGGACTATGAAGAATATGAAGTGACCTCTGAAGATTACGCTACAATTATGCTTCGCTTTGACAATGGTCGAACTGGATCTATCGTAGTAAGTCAGGTAAATGCAGGCCGTAAAAACCGCTTGAATATTGAGATTTCTGGTTCCAAATCAAATATGGAATTCAATGCTGAGAAGCCAAATGAACTTTGGATTGGTCATCGAGATAAAGCAAATTCAATTTTAATGAAAGATCCAGCTTTGGTGGATGAAGGAGCTCGTTCATTGGTATCCTTCCCAGGAGGTCACCAAGAAGGCTTCCCTGATACTTCAAAGCAACTTTTCAAAGAAGTTTATGCAGCTATCAGAGATGGCAAACAGCCAGAAGCCCCTACTTTCCCAACTTTTGCTGACGGCTTGAGAGAGTTGATTATTGGTGAAGCTATTGTGGAAAGTAATACCAAGGAAGCTTGGGTAAAGATTTAAAAAGAATGTAGGATGTCGGGTGTTGGATGTCCGATGTAGCGCTAGAGTTATTCATAACATCTTTAAAACATCGTACATCCGACATCTGTCGATATTCATAGAATAAGAGACGTTCTATTTTGATAAAAAGTCGTATTTTGAAGGCAAATCTAAAACCAATGACAATGAATTTAAAAAAGACTTTACTAGCAACAGCCCTGATGGCCTTTATCGGTCTTGCGGCATTTGCACAAGAGAAAGCTAGTCCAGCCAAAACTGCAGAAGGAATGGTAGGTGATGCTAAAATCACAATCAATTACTCTTCTCCTGCAGTAAAAGGTAGAATGATCTGGGGAGACTTGGTCCCTCTAGGAGAAGTATGGAGAGCAGGTGCTAATGAAGCTACTACTTTCACTACTACAAAAGACATCATGGTTGAAGGTAAAAAACTACCAGCTGGAACTTATGGTTTCTTTGTGATCCCAGGTGAAACTTCTTCTACTTTTATCTTCAACAAAGTTGCTAAGCAATGGGGAGCATTTGATTATGATTCCGCTGAAGATGTCTTAAGAGTTTCTGTTCCTTCTGGACAAACTTCTACTCTGGAAGAGCGTTTGGTGTACGAAGTAAAGCCAGCGAGCTTTGAAATCAGATGGGAATACGGAAAAGCTTCTGCGAAGCTAGGATCATAAGATTCTCAATCTTAACGAATTTGAAACCACGGGATTTATCTCGTGGTTTTTTTTATGAAAATATTTACCGTGGTAACTCGCTGAGGTTTTGCAAAGTAACTATTGATAGTCTTACATTAACATCACTATTAGAAGCAAATTCGCTTCAATGAATGGGCTCTTTTTTAAACAATATGCGCTGACGGGGAATTAATACTCTGATTTACATTCAGAAGATTTTTATGGAAGCTGTATTCCCTTGTTTAAGTCAACATTTGCTAAAAGCATAAATATAGGATTCCATTGTTGGCATGTCTTTTTATGTAAATCACTGGGTAGAAAATAGTTTTTCTGCTCTACAGAATTGATTTAGGCAACCCAACTTATGAGCGATCAAGTAACCTCCCAAGTCAGTACAGTCACTTTATTAAGATTTCAAGGATTAAATGCCTTTTGGATATTCGCTCAGATGCAAAAGGCTCCGAAAAAATTGGCGAAAGTTCCTGGTCTTAATTTTTTCAAACTAATGGGTAGCGGTGGAAAGAATGGTTTTTCTAAAATGCTGAATGTCAATATCTATGCGCTTCACTGTGTCTGGGATTCAGAAGAGTATGCTGATGAGTTCTTGGAAAAATCTAAGACCTTTTCAGAATTCAGAAATAGAACTTCCGAACTGTATACCATCTTCTTGAAGGCCACCAGAGCACATGGCCTTTGGTCAGGGTCAAACCCTTATCAAACTCAGAACTTAAACCCTACTGGACCTATTGCAGTAATCACCAGGGCTAGAATAAAATTGAAGTTTCTCCCAAAATTCTGGAGTAAAGTACCCTCTTTGGGAAAAAAAGTCGATGAGGTGAATGGATCAATTTATTCCATTGGAATAGGAGAATATCCATGGTTTATGCAGGCAACTTTTAGCATTTGGGAATCATACGAAGCTATGCACAACTATGCGTATGGAAATCCACTTCACCTCGAAGTAATCAAAAAAACACGAGAGCTAGGCTGGTACGCAGAAGAACTCTTTGCAAATTTTATCCCCTACAGAACTGAAGGAACTTGGGGTAAACTACATGATCAACTGGACGGTAAATTATAAGCTTATAAAAAGTAAGGGTGAGCGATTTTTCACCCTTACACTAAAATTCATCTCTGGCTGCCTTAAACTCACTGCCATCATACCATTTCGGGAAGTAATCCTCATTCGCGATTTTCATTCCTACCTCAAAAAATAGCTGTAAATCCAATTGTACTCCGTTAAGATTGGTAGTTGATGGATCGTATGCGTCAGAGGGTTGATGACATTTATTGATTCGATAGTTATCATTATACTCTTTTATCTCGGGAATTGTGTATTCAAAACCCTCATAAGAGCCGCTAGCGTATAAAGCTGGAATTCCGATTTTGGCAAAGTTGAAGTGGTCAGATCTGAAGAAATAACCTTTTTCGGCTTCAGGGTCTGGGATGATATACCTTCCTTGCGCCAGAGCAACTTCCTTAGCATATTCATCCATCTCTGATTGACCATAGCCAGTTATCGTAAGGTCCTTCATCTTTCCAGGACTATCAAGTGCGTCAATGTTGATATTTGCTACTGTCTTCTTTGGATCAAAAATTGGGTTTTCAGCATAATAGGCTGATCCCAATAAACCTTGCTCTTCACCTGTCAAGGCGATAAATACTACAGAGCGTTGGGTTGCAATAGTTTTCTTAAATGCCTCTGCAATAGCTAATAAGCCAGCAGTTCCTGAAGCGTTATCTACAGCGCCATTGTAGATGGAGTCACCTTCTATTGCTTTACCAACTCCAAAATGATCCCAATGTGCAGAGTAAATAATCACCTCATCTTTTCTATCAGTACCGGGAATCATAGCCACCACATTTTTGGAAACATCCTTTTTGATCTCATTCTGAATAGAAACCGATACCTTCAAATCCAATGGAATTGGTTTAAAGTTTTGATCCCGGGAAAGGGTTTTATAGTCCTGACCTTTCATAGACGAAGCTTTAAACATTTTCGCAGCACTTTCCCCACTGATCCATGACTCGACATTTAGCTGTGGTAAAGCGCTTTCTATAATTAATCGGGCTCCTGTCCAACCTGATTCAATAACATTCCAACCGTAAGAAGCAGGTTCGGTATCGTGAATAATAATTAATCCAGCTGCACCTTGTCTTGCCGCCTCCTCATACTTATAAGTCCATCGGCCATAGTAAGTCATTTCATTGCCTTTGAATAAAGTAGAATCTCCTGACTGAAAGCCGGGATCATTTATCAGCACAACAGCCGTTTTGCCTTTCCAATCAATCCCTTCATAGTCATTCCATCCGTATTCCGGAGCCACTATCCCATATCCTGCAAAAACAAGCTCTGAGTTATCAAGACTGACCTTGGACTCTATTCTGTTCGTCGTAGCTACAAAATCCTTTAAAACAGTTAATTCAACGCTCCCATTATTACCAGAAATCATCATCTTTTCTGAAGGAGTACCTGTGATTTCGACCATAGGCACATCCTGGAAAAAACTATCTCCATTCCCTGGCACAAGACCTAATTTCTCGAATTCATCTTTCAGATAATTCACTGTTTTGACTTCTCCTTCTGTAAATGGTTTTCTTCCCAAAAACTCATCGGAAGCTAGACGTGCTATATGATCACTAATGGTAGATTCGTCTACCTCAGTCACCTTTGTGATCTTATTCGAATCTGCATCACAGCTAGCGCAAACGACTAGTACAAAAAATAGTAAGTGGCTCTTCATGATTTATCGTTTAAGTAAAAGAACATAGTGCTTATTCCGGCGACAATGGAATCTACTAATGGTGAATAAGTTACTTGAAATAACTGAGAATTGAATAGAAGGATTAGTAACATCGCAACTGCCAGCCCATTTTTCCAATTCCCTTTCTACTGAGAATCCCTTATTTTTGCATCCCATGCTCGAAAATTTTGATTCCATTTCTTTTGATCTTCCTGTTTCGGAGATTATTCCTCAAGTTAAATCCCAGCTTTCTTCCGCTAATTCTTTGATTATCCAAGCGCCTCCTGGGGCTGGAAAGAGCACGCTGCTTCCGCTGACTTTACTGAATGAGCCTTGGCTAGCTGGTAAGAAGATCATAATGCTGGAGCCAAGAAGATTGGCCACAAAGACGATTGCCCAGCGAATGGCTTCTATGACGGATACCAAGTTGGGCGATCTGATAGGTTATAGAATCAGATTTGAATCGGCTATTTCTGCTAATACAAGATTGGAAGTAATTACTGAAGGTATTTTGACGCGCATGCTGCATTCAGATAATGCGTTGGAGGATGTGGGATTGGTGATCTTTGATGAGTTTCATGAGCGCAATCTTCACTCTGAAGTAGCCTTGGCTCTTTGCAGGGAAGTGCAACAAGTACTGAGACCTGATCTTCGGATTTTGTTAATGTCTGCGACAATCGATTCGAAAGTCCTCTCGGGCATGCTTAAGTCTACAGTAATCGAGAGTAAAGGTCAGCAGTATCCTGTGGAAGTGAATTACATGAATGAGTTGGATGAATATGCTATCGGAGAGGATGCTGCGAGACAGATTATTCCATTGACCAAAGTTCATGAGGGTGATTTCTTAGTGTTTTTACCTGGTCAAGGGGAAATCCGAAAAGCTCAGGAAATTCTACGAAAGGCACTTCCTGATGATCTTATATTGCCACTTTATGGTCAGCTTTCACCAGGAGATCAGAACAGAGCGATCATGCCTCATCCTTCGGGAAAAAGAAAGATTGTACTTTCTACTGACATTGCTGAGACTTCATTGACTATTGAAGGAGTTAAAGTGGTGGTGGATTCAGGCTTCGCCAAATCATCTAGATTTGATCCAAGATCTGGTTTATCAAGACTGGTTTTGCATAGAATCAGCAAGGATTCTGCTGATCAAAGGTCCGGCCGAGCAGGACGATTGACTGCTGGTCATTCTTATCGATTATGGACAAAATCCATTCAAAATCAACTGAATGAGTATAGAACGCCGGAATTGATGGAAGCTGACTTGACTGGTTTGGTGCTGGATATGAAAGCTTGGGGCAAACAGGATATTCGCTCCATGACTTGGCTTACACCTCCTCCAGCTGGCACTTTGGCTTTGGCAGAAAAAACATTGGAATCCATAGAAGCTATTGTAGATGGTGAGCTAACACCACACGGTAATGAAATTCATAAGTTACCAACACACCCGCGAATTGCGCACATGCTAATCAATGCAGAAGAGATTGATCAGTTAGGTTTGGCTACAGATATAGCAGCTATTCTGGATGAGCGTGATCCGCTGGGGCCTGATGCTGGGGTGGATTTGAATCTAAGAATTGAAGCACTTCGCCGATATAGGAAACATGATGTAGCTATCCCTCGCATTAAAAAGATTGAAAAGATGGCGCGTTCTTACCGTCGCATGTTCAATATTCAGCCCGACAATAGTCCTGTTGATCCATGGCAAACAGGTCTACTCCTAGCCTATGCTTATCCTGAGCGAATCGCTGCAGCTCGTCCTGGAAATAATGCTCAATTTCAATTAGCCAATGGAAAAATAGCCCAAATTGGACATAAGGATGATCTGGCTCATGAGTCTTGGCTTGCTGTGGCTCACGTAGACGCTCGGGAAGGAATGGGGAAAATCTGGATGGCTGCTCCAATTAATCCAAAAGACTTGGCCCCTATGTTGAAAACCAAAGAAGTGCTGAAATGGGATAGAAAAAAAGGTGGATTGCAAGCACATGCTGAAATTCGCATTGGATCGATTATCCTTGGTACTAGACCATTGGCAAAGTATTCCGATGGAGACGTGACAGAAGCAATTCTAGAGGCGATCCGCGAGGATGGAGAGTATTTGCTTGATTTCAATGAAGAAGTAGAGCAATTGATTTTGCGAGTGCAAAGCTTAAAAAGCTGGTATCCTGAGCAATCTTGGCCTAGCTGGTCCGTAGCCGAACTATGTGAAAAACCAGAAGTTTGGATCGCTCCATATTTACAGCACATCACGAAAAATGAGGATTTCAAAAAGTTAAACCTGAGTCAAATACTTTTACACTCTCTTGATTTTGAGCAGCAAAAGGAACTTGATAGGCTTGCACCGGCAACTATTTCTGTTCCTTCGGGAAGCAAAATAAAGCTGGAATATAGGAAAGATGAAATTCCGCTTTTAGCAGTGAGACTGCAAGAACTCTTTGGACTCCTGGATACGCCAACTGTGAACAATGGAAAAGTGAACGTATTAATCGAGATGCTTTCGCCGGGATATAAGCCTGTCCAGCTTACGCAGGATCTCAAAAGTTTTTGGGAGAATGGCTATTTCGAAGTGAAAAAGGAATTAAAACGACGCTATCCAAAACACGAATGGCCTGAGAATCCTTTGGAAGCCCAAGCCATTAGCGGAGTTAAGAAAAGATATTAAGCAGCGACTTGCTCTAGTTTGTCAAGGTAATTTAGGAATTGAAGAAACAAGGCTATGGTGAATGGAGTCATTTCCTGTGAATTGATTTTCTCCAAATAAAACTGACGAAGAATTGGATAATCATCAGGGTTATACAATTTACTTAGCGCAGTTGCTCTAAATGCCGATTCTTCCAAGTTGAACTTTTCATAGCCATCTTCCTTGTGATTCAAAAATTCCTGCTCCAGAATAATTGGATCAATCATTTGATCTAACCACTTAAATCCTTTTGTTAAGAAAAAGATTTCGAAGTCATTAATTACCTGAGCTAATTCCTGGTCATTTGAAACCGTGATTTTTTTCGGGTAAAAATGCCCCAATTTGTCCGGTGTTTGGGACAATGTTATTGATCGCCCTGCATAATTTGTGGGAGTTGCAAGAAACTTTACAACCAGTTCTTCTATCTCATTTATTCGAACTGCCAAGTGATACTCAAGGTGACTTTCCTTAGAACCTTGCACATAATGCACGTAGATAACTTGCTTACCATGAGGAAAAACCTTCTCAAATAGGAACTGAGTTGGGTTTAGCTCAAACCCATGTTCTGCGAAAAATTCCGAGTGAAGCCCAACAACATCCAATTTTCTCATGATCATCTACCTTTGATTGTATGTATAAGAACACAAGAATTGGGCAAATGTTGTTTAGTCCTCAGATAATAATTCTCTAATTTCGTTTAGAATAGGTTCTACTTCTAGTTTTTTGAGTTGCAAGCTTCCCTCATCTTCTGGATTGTGCAAGTAGTGATTCCAGTGTTTTTCTGCTTTTCTGAGAGTCCTTGGAGTCATATCAAATTCCACTTCATCCAAATACATCTTAGCCAATGCTTGAGCTTTGAAATTGCCAAATAGAAAAACCCTAAAAATATCCACAAAGCGCAAACTCAAATCAAACTCTTCCAAAATCTGAACGAAGGCACCTTGATGGGCTCTGTTTTTCTTGTCATTGATTGCTTCGAAAATCGCATCAAGTGACTCCTCATTGAAAGCAGACTGAGAAAGTGCACGGCAAGCAAGGTAAGCCTGCTCCCAATTATCACCTTTCACAAGTTCGATTACAGTGTCTCTCCCACTTTCGTCCAGCTTTTTACCTAGTTTGTCAGCAAAATAGAATGCTTCCTTTTCATTTGGATCACACATGCGCTGGATCAAGCCTTGGATTTCTTCCTCCATGATTTTTCGGTTTATTTGTGCAAATATAATTGAAATGCCTCCCCCGCTATGATTTCTGGCAACCCGAAGTTAATTAGTCTTGAAAAGTACCAGTCAATTTTGACGAGAAGTGAAGAGTTGGGCTTATCTGGCACTTTAGAAGTGGTTAAGCATCAATGGGTGATTTCTGATTCTGAATCCTGGCTTGCCCGCATATTTCTACCATGGAATAGGTCACCAAATGAATCAGGTAACTTATCAGTTAAAGATGATTTCCATTTGGCTTTGGTGATGATTCGTGCTGGAATCGCAGTGACTGGCTATTTTCACAATGGCGTAATGCTGGATCATAAGGTGTTCCGGGCCTATATGGTGAGGCAAAAGCAGGGCAAAAGCCAGATCAAATATCTTAAAACCAAAGGAAAATCAAGAGCCGGATCAAGATTGAGGCTAGGAGAATCCGAACTATTTTTTGAAGAGATCAATGAGCGACTACAGCGATATGAGAGTGATTTTCCCATCACAACTTGGGGCATCAGTTGTGGAATGACCCTCTATCCATACTTCTTCGCCAGTGATACCCCACCACCTTTTGACAAAAAACAGGAGAATTTATTTAGTATTCCTTTTCATGTGCAGCAACCTGATTTTGAGACTTTGCAAGCAATCCACAAGAAGTTGACTGGAGTTCATTTGTTGCTTTCTGAAAAAGGTCTGGAGATTTTTAGTCAATTGGAGGACAGAGAAACTAGTTTGGAAAATGATGATGAAAATTGGTAAATAAGAACTCTCAGTTTTCAAAACAAATGAGAATCGACATAAAGCAATTTGAAATGATTTCCCTTTTGACTCATTGCTTTGCACTTTACTTTAGCAGATCAAAGTAGAAATCTTTACTAAATCCCATTCTTTTCCCATGTCCAAAAAATTCAATTGGCTACTTGTGTTTGTTTTCGCCCTTCCATTCGCTGCAAAAGCACAAAACACCCTTCATCCTACTTCTTCAGAATATGAATACCCCACCGATCCTAAAGTTGCTGAGAAATTAGAAGAATGGAGAGATCAGAAATTTGGGATTCTGATTCACTGGGGAATCTATGCCGTTCCGGGAATAGTAGAATCATGGAGTATCAATAATGAGGATTGGATCAATAGAAAAGATACCACACAGAGTTATGAGAACTATAAGAAATGGTACTTTGGCTTAAGTGATAAATTCAATCCACAGGCATTTGACCCAAGCCAATGGACCGACGCCGCTGCCAAAGCTGGGATGAAATATGTGGTTTTCACAACCAAACATCACGATGGCTTCAATATGTATGACACCCAGTTTTCTGACTATAAAATTTCCAACGGACCATTCAAAAAAAATCCAAAAGCTGACGTAGCCAACTATGTCTTTGAAGCATTCCGCGAAAAGGACATGATGATCGGAGCTTACTACTCTAAGCCAGATTGGCATTCTCAATATTACTGGTGGGATTATAGGGCCACTCCAGATCGCAATGTCAATTACGATATACGAAAGCATCCATGGAGATGGAGTCAATACGTGCAGTTCACCCACAATCAACTCAATGAAATCACAACCAACTATGGCGACATTGATATCCTTTGGCTAGATGGAGGCTGGGTAAGACCAAAGTCCACCGTGAATGAAGAGGTATTGAGTTGGGGGGCTCCTATTCCGGACTTTGATCAGCAAATCGACATGCCGAAAGTGGCTGAGATAGTGAGGAAAAATCAAGAAGGTATTTTGATTGTAGATAGAACTGTCCATGGGCCATTTGAAAACTATAGAACACCCGAGCAGGGAATACCTTCTGAAATGTCTTCTGATCCATGGGAAAGTTGTATAACACTAGGTGGAGCTTGGGGATATGTGCCAAATGACAAGTTCAAACCCTCTCGAAAGGTCATTCATTTATTAATTGAAATTGTAGCTAAAGGCGGAAACTTGTTACTTGGAGTTGGCCCGACAGCTGATGGGCTTTTCCTTCCAGAGCAAGTTTCTAGATTGGAAGAAATCGGGAAATGGCTAGAAGTGAATGGTGCTGGAATTTATGATACTCGAGCTATTGAGACTTTTCAGGATGGAAAGCTTTATTTCACAAAAGGCAAAGCAAATGAAATGTATGCCCTAATGCCACTTGAGGAAGGTTCAACTCTTGGAGAGACAATCTCTTGGGCGTTGAATCCTCCTGAAAAAGGAAGTAAAATTACCCTTTTGGGCGAGACGAAAAGCCTAAAATGGAAGACAGAGAATGGAAAAACTGTAGTGTACATTCCAAAGAGTTTACAGGAAAAACTTGCAAATTCTCCAGCAATCGTGTTGAGTTACGAAAGCGAATAATTCTTCAATAATAATTGAAGTAGAAAAGCCAGTTGAATTGAATTCAGCTGGCTTCTTTGTTTAACGGATTAAATAATTATCACAATTGAATTTTCACTTTTAGTATCTTAGAATTCCCAGAATAATCCTTACCGCTATGATTAAACTGCCCTTCTTTACTTCAATTGGTTTAGTATTTCTTCTTTTCACAACCAATTTAGCATTCGCACAGGAGCTATTTCTTTACAAGAAAATAGATACAACCCAGCTATTTATGGAGGTGCATTATTCTGAGCAAATAAAGCCTGAGAAGGATTATCCAGCGTTGGTATTCTTTTTTGGTGGAGGGTGGAATTCAGGCTCAAGAGCTCAAATTGAACCTCAAGCAGCCTACTTTGCCAAGAGAGGTATGGTTTGTTTTTTGGTTGATTACAGAACCAAAAAACAACATCAAACTAGCCCTTATGAATCAGTTTCAGATGCCAAATCGGCCATAAGATACTTGCGCAAAAATGCGGGTAAATACCACATTGACCCAGACAAAATCATCGCTTCTGGTGGTTCTGCGGGTGGACATTTAGCAGCTGCCACTGCCTTGGTCAAAGGATATAATGATCCTGGCGATGATGTCAACTTCAGTGCGATTCCGAATGCTTTGGTACTTTTCAATCCTGTCATCGATAATGGCCCAGGTGGATATGGATATGAAAGAATCGGAAAGCAGTTTGTGAATTTTTCACCAATGCTTAATATCCATGCCGGTGCACCTCCTACCCTATTTTTACTGGGAACAAAAGACAAACTTATTCCAGTAGTTACCGCCCAATACTTTCAGATGGTGATGGAAAAAGTTGGGAGTAGATGTGATTTGATTTTATATGAAGATCAGCCACATGGTTTTTTCAACTACCCAAATTTTGAGAATTACCAAAAAACAGTTCAAGCTGCTGATGATTTTCTTCAGTCATTAGGGTATTTGGTAAAAGACCCAGAAGTAAAGATTGAATAGATTAGCAAAGTTCAATTTAGAAAATTATCCCTGCTGTGCACTTATTGTAAGTCTCAGTGAACTTAGCGGTAAAAATTTGAACAAAAAAAGCCGAAGTTTCCTCCGGCTTTAGCACTAGTTAAGTTTATAATTAGGTAGTAGTGTTGGTCACATCTCCAGGATAATTCGCGTTCAGCATGTTCATCGTCTCATGAGCCACTTTGATGTTATACTCATAGGCAAGACTCTTGTAATTCACCAAATCGACAATCGTACCTATAAAACAAAGTCCTATCGTCAAGATGTAGAGTATCCCCAATCCTATTTGACCAAGAATGAATCTATGAAGTCCGGCAAAACCAAAGAAACCAAGAAGTGTTAGGATCAAAATCATCTGAGAGTCTTTTCTTCTAGCTCGATAAACTTGTGCAAAAAGAGATGCTTGATCCTCATCCATATTTTTCATCAAACCCTGGATGTAACCCAGTTCCATTCCTTCCAGTTCAGGAAGATGTCTTAATACATTAGCCATAATTGTGTGTTGTTTTTAAGTTTTTAATAAGTTGCCAGATTCTAGAAATAATCACCACATAAGCTAGCAAAGCTAGTGGATGCATTTCCCAGGAAGCTTGAAATTCACCCTTTGCAAGGAGACTCATAGACCTTCCCAAGCCACAGCCTGGACACCAATCAATTCCTAGTTGACTCAGAGGGCAAAGACTTAAATGACTTCCACCATGAGGATCCAAGAGAAGAACTGCTACTAGACTTCCGATCCAAAAGATCAGCTCCAGCGGCAAGTTTGATATCCATTGGGTAATTACTTTCATGCTATGCTTAATTACGAAAAAGATGCCATCTCGTAAAATGCCTCTAATTTGGCTAAATTAACAGTTGGTACTTAACTATGTACATGCAATCGTACATAAAAGTGTTCACTTATGAACGATTTAGAACTGGGAGATTTATTTTCAAGCGCTCTCCAAAAAGTAACTTTTGATTGGAATCAAACTGTCTAGCGATTTGTGCATAGCCTTTAGTTGCTCCATAGGTTTTCCAGCCGGAAAACTTAAACACCAACCCTAACAATTCTCCATTTACTGGAATTGAGCTTTGGATCCCCACAGCTGCAGAAGCTTCTTTTCCAAGAAAAAAATTTAAAATTGGCTCAACTTGAGTAGCCAGAAGTTGATCAGGAATAGTGGATTTGTAATGTTTAACCAAAGCCCTCATCAATTGATTTCCTGCATCTGAGTATTTCATGTGACGCTTTCTCATCAATTTTTCCAATGCAAATGCTTCCTTGGCATTCTCTGGCCAATAGGATTCATGAATTCCCAACATCTTGCCTATCCATTTCCAATAGGACATCAACTCATTTACTTCAGTGGAGTTAACCTTAAATCCCATTTTCTTCCATCCCCGAATCACTATAAGGCTAAAGGAAATATTGGTTCCAAGTAGATCTTCTTGATTAATGGGTTTGCCAAATTCCTCATTCCAATCAGTAGCATATTTTGAAATCAAATAGCGACTAAACGCATGGATCAAACGAACTTTTGCACATGTCAGAAATGCTTTCTTATTGGTAAGAAAAGCTCCAGGTTCAAAAATATCTAGGATAAAACTTCCTGTTTCTCCCAACCTGCGGCCGATGTCATTGAGGATTCTCTTGGATCTGACAAGGACTTCTGCACCATCTCCAAATGAATAGGTGTAGGGAAGAGAATAAAAACCCAGCATGGCTAAATACAAATCTCCCTTTTCATCAAATAGTTTCTGACCTTGAACCAACACTTCTTCTTGCAATTGATTTTGATTCAGGAAAAAATTGAAATAGTCCTGAAACTCTTTTGGAAATGAAGTCTCGATCCTTTCTGGTATTTCTTCCCACGAATTAATTAATTGGATTAATTCTGGATTTAGTAATAATTGGCTAACTAATTGATCAGCAAGAGGATCTTGAATAGTTCGCAATCTATCAAATTCGATATTCTTGTATAGTTGTAATTTGCTCACATCATTCTAACCTTGATTTTGTATTTTGGTTGAAAAATTTTAGTAACAAGATGAAAAAGAGTTTTTGCTTAGTGCTTTTATCCATGGTATTCGAGTCGTTCCCGGTTCTTGCTCAGGTAGGAACGGATCTTTGGGTGATCCCTACAAGTGGAAAGGGCGGCAAATTAGAATTACTGACAGAAACAGCTCATACACTCACTGACAGGCCTGAATATGACAACCAACCTAGTTTCATCAATGAATATCAACTTGTATTCTCAGCTGCAGATGAAAATGGCAATCATGACATTATTGTCTATAATTTTGAATCGGATAAATTCACCAATCTTTCTAAAACCTCTGATCGTAGTGAGTTTTCCCCTAGCATTACAGATTGTGGCATGTACATCGCTGCAGTGGTGATGGAAGAAGACGAGAAGCAGCGAATTTGGCTCTACCCTACTAGTTTTGAGCCAGCCGAATTACTGTATGATGATATAGAACCCGTAGGATATTATGATTGGTATGACAATAAAGCTGCTATGTTTGTGCTTGGAGAGCCTAATAAGTTGATTTATGCAAGAGGAAGAAATGATCTTATCGAGATTGATTCCGCTGTCGAAAGATCCATCAAGAAACGACCTAAAACATCTGAAATCACTTACTTATCTCAACCCGCCGAAAATCAAGTTGGAGTAATAAAAAGCTACGATATAGAAAATGAAAAGCGTGAAGTATATCTTGAGGGAATAGCTGGTTCCCAAGATTTTATTTGGCTGGATAGAAACCACCTGCTAATGGCTTCAGGAAATGAAGTGTTTATAAGAAAATATAACAGTCCAGATTGGGAATCACTCGGTATAATCGAGTCCAACACGCACGAAAACATCACCCGAATGGCTTACAGCGAAGATCAAAATGTGCTAGTGGTCGCAATGAATAGAAAATAACAATACACTATGAACCCTATTAAATCAACCCTTTTTATGGCCGCGCTTCTGATTGGAGCACAGGCATTTTCCCAAGAAATAGAAGATAAAAAAGGCATTGTTGCTAAAAATGCTGAATTAGTGAAAGTTCAGGATGGATTTTCCTTCACTGAAGGACCAGCTGTCAATCGCTTTGGAGACGTCTATTTCACAGATCAACCAAATAATCGAATTCATAAATGGAATGCCTTATCCAATGAGGTAAGTGTTTTCAAAGAAGATGCAGGAAGATCAAATGGCATGTATTTCATGTTGGATGGCAAATTGATAACTGCTGCAGACAACAAAAATGAACTTTGGGCTATTGACACGGATGGAAATCACGAAGTTTGGATAACTGCTTTTAAGGGGAAAAAACTAAATGGACCGAATGACCTTTGGGTTAGACCCCGAGGTGGAATTTACTTTACCGACCCGCTTTATGTCAGACCTTATTGGGAAAGAAGTGAGGAGTCTGAGCAAACTGGTCAGAATGTATACTTTTTGTCAGCAGACAAAACAGAGCTATTTGCAGTGACGGATGATCTAGTACAGCCAAATGGTATAGTGGGTTCTCCTGATAGTAAATACTTGTTTGTTTCTGATATTGGTGCACAAAAGACTTATAAGTATGAGGTTCGGGATGATGGATATTTGATCAATAAAGAGCTTTTCTGTGAAATGGGATCAGATGGTATGACAATAGACGACAGGGGAAATCTTTACCTAACAGGAAAAGGAGTTACTGTTTTTGATCGTAAAGGTGAGCAGATCGCCCATATTCCTGTTCCTGCGGGCTGGACAGCAAATGTGGTATTTGGGGCCTTAGATAGAAAAACATTGTTTATCACCGCTTCGGATGCAGTTTATACCTTGCAGATGAAAACCAGAGGCGTTTGGTAAAAGCATTTTTAAAATAGATTATAAACATAAAAAACCCGGAAGAAAATTAATCTTCCGGGTTTTCTATGTTTGGATAGTTAGCTGTTGCTAATCTATTCTTTCATAAGATATAGAATTAAAATACACCTATAAAGTGACTTCCAGCTACGTTTTCTAGTTGAGCTCCTTTTGTAACCATACCTGTTTCGGTATCTACTACATATATGTTTCCGTTTTCACCAACAGGAGCTTGAGTAAGGTAAATATCTGATCCATTCACTACAAATCCTTGATACTGAAATAAGTAAAAATCTGGGTCGTAAGGTATATCATTAAGTTTTACAGCTGTTTTTGCATTTAGATCGGCCAAAGCAAAGAATCCCTGAGCACCAGCCACTCCTTCTTCGGAACCATCATGACGATAAGCGATAACTGCTTTTCCGTTTGCAGCAGGTCTCCATGCCAGAATATACGCACCTTCTACACCTAGAGCATCGTCTAGATTAAACACATAAGAATCGTCATATTGATTGTTTGCACCAATTTTTAGGATGTGAGAACCGTTGGGATCGCCTTGATTAGCTTGATAAATACTTCCTTGCAATTCAAAAGCATTAATGCTACGATAGCCATTCGTATTCCCGTATCCTACACCAGATGAAATTACAGTTGGATTCAGCAAAGATGGATAATCCAATACAATGGTTTTGGCGTTTAAAATTTCGCCTGAATTATCAGATTCTCCGGTGGCAGGGTCTACTTTGCTTAGGCGCGCGCCGATGTACAGTTTATCACCTGCTGCATTTAAAGTGGGCATGTCAATTCTGGAAATATAATACCCATTTGCCTCCTCTTCTTCACTTAAGACTAGGTCGCTTTCCTGAAATTCTATGATAGATGAATTTACCAGATTCAATGTTACAACGCCCATGGTTGCTTCGTGACGCAAATAGGTGTCATCAGTTGCATCAGTTGGTGTACCATTGTCATCAAATTGAGCCTCTGTATTGACATATACAGCTGCTCCTGTTTGGTCTCCATCAAATAGTTTTATCCATCTCGGTGCAGATCCTACGTAAGGTGCAATACTTACTCCAGTACCATTTTGAGTGAAATTCTGTCCACCTTCAACTGTGTATTTCGTGTATTGACCTCCCGTATCACCAGCATAGCTAATGTTAAACATTGTGCTACCATCTTCTGAAGACTGTAATCTTGCTGTTCTGTTAGAAGGCACTATAAAACCATTATCAAACGGGGCAATGGATACAGAAGGGTCTTTGGCCTCTTCACTGGATATGGAATAGATTAATGTCCCTCCATTTCCATCACCAGGATTATCACCCATTTTAGCAGCGGCAACAGTAATCCATCTGCTTTCTCCAACTGGATCCGGATCCGGATTTGGGTTGGGATCAGGGTTTTCTGTACATGCTGCCATTAGCCCACCTGCTAAGATCAAAGCAGTCAGTTTTTGGAAATTTCTAAAAGTGTGTTTCATTAGTTAGTTGGTATTAATTGGTTAATTATTATTGATTCTATAGTTTAATTTGAGGTAAAATGCTCTTCCTGGTTTTTGGACAGACAGGTTATCATAGACAGGTTTGTCGAATATGTTTTTAATGTCAAAACTCATGACCAGCTTGTTGCTCGGAAAAACATAACTAAGTCCTAAATCTTGGGCTAGTTGTTGGGGTACTTTGAAAAATTCATCACCTACTGTATTTGCACCCTGAGGTACGAGGTATGAAAACGCATCCGTGAAGTACATGGTGTAGAAAAGATTCAAGCGTGAATCCTTTTGAATTAAATCTTCGAAGGAATAGCGCAAATTCCCATTCATGGTGAAAAACGGCGTGTTTGGTACGTCAATTTCTACACCTCTATTCACTATTTTCAAATCAAAACGGGATACATTGAAATTGAATCCAAAATTGTTGTTGAAGGTGTAATCCAATTGGGCATCAAATCCTTTGGATGTGCCATTCCCTTGATTTTCATAAAGTATAGTCTCATCATTGACATTCAAGGATGTCTCAATCGGCAAACCGATTCTATCTTTAATATTACGGGTGAATAGATTGGAAGAAACCGTAAAATTGTGTTGGTCTATATGGAATGTCCCTAGTCGAAACCCAAGGTTAAAGTTGTTGCTGAGTTCCGGTCGGATACTTGGATTGGCTACCACATTATCCCCATCGTTACCAAAAACTTCACTTTCATTGGGTAGTCTGATCGCTTTTTCGGCAGAAGTTAACAAGGTGATATTCGGAAGTACTGCATAGGAAAGAGTAAAGCCGTAGCCTTCATCTACTTTGTTGGCACTGGTAATATCATCTACTATTTCATTGGTTTCTTTGTTTATCTCTGGGTCAATATTTATCGTTTCTTGCTGGTAGTATTTACCAAATACATTAGCTCTAAGTTTTTCATCTAAAGCATTTAGCTCATAGGTTAGGGAGACAATGTTTTTTCGCAAATCTCTGGTACCTCTGAAGGTATTTTCCAAAACTGATCTCAACTGATCACTATCCACCCGATCTATGCCACTGTAAACATGATTAAGCATGATTCTGTGATTCTTGCTTATGGCATAGGACAAGCCTGTTCTGATGGAAGATACATTCCTGTTGATTTTAGCCAGTGTAGGCCCGCTACCTTCCTGCTGGGATCTCCATGAATACTGATATTCATTTCCTCTAAAATCAATTGCCCGTTCTCCATTCCAGCTGTAGGCCCATGCTAGCGTATCGCTCACCATTCGATTGCGTTTGCCATACAATCCATTGATAGTTACATCCAGCCCCTTTACAAATAGATCTTTCTTTTGATAAGTAAGATTCATCAGCATAGCATCAGATTCCATAAATCTGTCTTTGTAAGGCATAATGGTCATAAAAGCCCCATGCTGAATTTCTTTGTAATCACTGGATCCTGTGAATCCAATTAAAAATTGATCGGCCCATTTTACATCCGTATAGCCAATCTGCAACATTCCTCCTGAGGATCTGTAAGCATCATTAAATCTTCTGGCAGTCACAGGGGTCTGCACGCCTCCTATTCCAGTAACCACCACACTTCTGCCGGAGACCTTGTAATCATTATCTGAGTAATTATAAAAAAGAGATCCTTTAACAGTGAATCCTGATTCCTTGAAGCGATGCAGGCCGTTTATACTAGCCTGAAGTGTATTAAAAGAACCATAAGAAACTGAAGCGCCAAAATTTGACTGAGTGGAGTTTTGGAGCACAATATTGATAGCTCCGCCCAAGGCATCGTCAGCCAAGTGTCCGGGAACCACTCCCTTATACACCTCAATTTCCTTAATCATTGAAGGGGGAATGCTATTCAGGTTGAATGAATTGCCATATGCAGAGATGGGAATTCCATCGATAAAAATCCGAACAGCACTTCCTGACAAGCCATTCAAGCTATAGTTTACCTCAGAACCTAATCCGCCATTTTGACGGATTTTTACTCCTACAGTCGTATTTAACAATTCGTTTGTTTGAATATTTCTAAGGCTGGCTTCTTTGGTATCTATCACATTTACTGCAAATCCTGATTTTTCCACCTGTGTCTTATAGGATTCCCCTTGAACCAGAACCTCTGCTAGCTCGCTATCATCAACTCTTTTTGCGTTGGTTGTCACTTTCAATGAGGACTTGTCCAAAGCGATGGAAAAACTTAGGTTTTGAATTTCTATGCTATTAATCTCTACCTGATGTGTTCCAAATGGAACTTCGTCCAGTGTATATCTACCTTTCTCGTCAGTGAGTACATGTTTTTTCAATGCTTGGATAAAAACAGAAGCATATGCCACAGGAGCCCCGTCTTCAAAGGTCAATGTTCCTGATACGTTGCCTGTTTGGGCAAAAGTAAAATCAGAAAGCAATATTCCGAACGTAAAAAATAAAAAGGTAAGACTTGTTTTCATGGACCGCCTGCGATGTATCAGGAGGCAAAACTAGCTTTTAATTATAATTAATCTAAATAACGATTATAAAAATTAATGGTCCTAAATTCAGGAACGAACTTATCCCTTTATAAATCAAGCGTTTACTATTTATAAAAAATCTAAATAAAAACAAATATAATAGAAAAGGCTATTGAAAATAAATCCAATAGCCTTAAGTTAAATTCTAACTATGACTCTCTAGCAATTCTTTCCGTCCACATCACAAGCCCCACCATCACCTTCAGCCATATCAAGTACTGGATTAGTCTTGGCATATTCATTCCAAGCTTTTTCCAATGTCTGGTCAAATACTTCATCTGGCTGAGCTCCTGATATCCCAAACTTCCTGTCCAGAACGAAGAAAGGAACTCCCTTCACGCCTAGCTGTCTTGATTCGTATATATCCTGATCTACTTCATTTTCGAATTTGTCTGAATTCAGTACTTCTGTGACAGCATTTTCTTCCAAACCTATTTCATTTGCTAAGTTTAGCAGAGCCGCATTATCATCTATATTGACCGAATCAGTAAAGTATGCTTTGAGCAAGCTTTCTTTCATCTCATCCCCTTTTCCTACGGTTTTAGCCAGATGCAAAAGT
>TARA_R110002020_G_scaffold34066_29_pt1 | contig 61764 bp, 63 predicted proteins | sample TARA_R110002020 | Tara Oceans TARA_R110002020 (sample SAMEA4396489) | marine metagenome | biome: Westerlies Biome; feature: [MES] marine water layer (ENVO:01000295) within the mesopelagic zone...; material: water (ENVO:00002006), including particulate matter (ENVO:01000060) such... | reverse complement strand
CACGGTTCCTTCGGTTGACGGTTATGCCGCACCGCTGGCGACCGGCACTTCCAACGATCTGGTCAGCTATCACCGTGCCGGCAATGACGGTTCGCCGACTTTCGCCGCACCGCTGGGTGGCGTTGATTATACCGCGACTGCCTCGATCGGTGACGTTGCCAACGAGCAGGTCGTCTACGACCGCGCCGACAACGACGGCTCGCCGCGCTTCCGCTAAGCGGATTGGGCCGACACTATGATCATTGCGGGGCGCCGGGGCTTTCCTTGGCGCCCCGCAATGGTTTGAGAACCCTGTGCGAGATGAGCCTTCAATCAGACGGGCCGGGTTTCACTTCAACGAATGGCAGGGGGCGAAAGGACAACTCATGACCAAGAGCAATTCCGGATTTTTGCCGACCGCCCTGGCTACGCTGATGCTGTCAACCTCACCGGTTTCGGCGTCTTCCGCCAGTTGGCTGCGACTGGGGGCGGAGACAAGCCGGCCTTACGGGCATGTCGAATATTGCACCCGTCATGCCGCCGATTGCGGCGTCCGGAAACATCGACGCAGCTTGCCGCCAGCCCGCCTGGCCATCCTCAGCAAGGTCAATATCGCGGTCAACCGCGCGATCAAACCGGTGTCCGACGAGAGCCAGCATGGCCAGCTTGAGGTGTGGACGGTAGGCGCCACCGCGGGCGATTGCGAAGACTATGCACTGGAAAAGCGGTCGCAGTTGCTGCGCCTGGGATATGAGCCGCAGAACCTTCTGCTGGCCATGTCCCATACCGGCATCGAGTATCATACGGTGCTGGTCGCGCGCAGCAGGGCTGGCGACTTCATTCTCGACAACCTGACCGATGCGGTGGTGCCGGTCTCGGCAAGCAGCCTCGAATTCATCAAGGTTCAATCGCCCGACTATGGCGGCAACTGGCTGAAGGTGACCGGGAGAACCCTCACCGCGCCGCAAACCGCTCGTCTTTGAATGGATCGGTTCGAGGGCGGGAAGTTCGTCATCCGTCAGGGAGCGTCAACCCGCATTCTGGCGGATTGACCGGTCAGCGATCAACCGGGGCGCCCGGGGCCCAGGATGATGCTCCAGCACGAACCGGGCAGGATCAGCTCGTGGGTTGTCGGCACTTGGCCGTGACGTCAAGTGCCGGGTTGTAATCCGCGGCGTCGATTCCCATCATGCCCAGAACAGTATGGAACATGTTGTCTTGGGAAAATGCCTCATCGGCCTGCGATGAGAGGCACTCGGTCGTCACCCCGAAAATCTTCGAATAGCTCTGCGACACCCACATTATGAAGGGTACGTGGGTCTGTTCGTCCGGAGCGAACATATAAGGCATTCCGTGCAGGTAGAGACCACTTTCACCCAGGGACTCGCCGTGATCGGACATGTAGATCAGGGATGATGCAAGACGATCGGACCGGGCGGCCAGCATGTCGATGACTTGCGCCAACATATGGTCCGTGGCCACGATGGTGTTGTCATAGGCATTGACGATTTCGTCTTTCGTGCACGATGCGAAATCGGCGGTGCGGCAATCCGGTTTGAACAGCCGCTGTTCCTCTGAGTAGCGGCCATAATATGCAGGCCCGTGGCTTCCCAACTGGTGCAGCACCAAGGTTGTGTTGCCTTTTATCGTATCGAGCCAGGGCCCGAGCGCATCAACCATGTCTTGGTCGAGGCATTCAGTCTCGACGCAGTAGCGCGGATCGTTTTCCCTCGAGAAATTGCGCATGTTGATACGCTTCGCCACGGCCTTGTCGCCGGTGTTGTTTTCCCACCATGTCACATCGACACCGGCGTGGGACAATACATCAAGCACATTTTCCTGCGCCAGCGCCGCCTCGTGGGTATAGTCGGCATGTCCGAGAAGCGAGAACATGCAGGGAAGTGAGACCTCGGTCGCTGTCCCGCATGACGCGGTGTTGCGGAAATAGGCAACGTCGCGTTTTTCCAACTCCGGATTGGTCTTGCGCTCGTAGCCGCCGAGAGAAAAATTCTGCGCACGCGCGGTCTCCCCGGCGACGATGATTGTCACCACGGGCTTGCCGGCATGGCTGGCAAGCGGACCGGGTTTTGCATCCGGGTCCAGCGGCAATGCGACGATATTCTTGTCTTTTCCCTGTCGAATGACGTATTTGACCGCGCTGATGATCGGCGAAATTGGATTGAGTGTCTTGATGACGATACGGTTGTTGCGCATGGTCGATGCGATCGCCGGATATTGCCAGAGCGCCATCACCACGGCGAGCAGCAGAAGCGGCATGATGACCGCGAGATTCCACTTGACCTTGGCTCCGAATGTCCGATGCCTGATCCGCACGATGACGATCAGCAGCGAAGGCAGGACCGCATAGAATATCATGTGGCGGAAGAAAGCCGGCGTCATCAGATGTCCGGCCTCGGCGGGGGTGGTCTGGGCCGCATTGCGGATCATGTCGGTGTCGATGATGACGCCGAATTTTCCCATGAACCAGGCCGCCGCCGCCGCGCTGAATATGGCTGCGATATAGATCGGCTTGGTTGCGTATTTGATGCTTACACTCAAGGTCAACGCTGTCAGCAATGCGGCAATGCCGATGGCAAACGCCATCAAGGCTGTCCGATGCTCGCCAAAAGCTTCAGCTGTCTTTTCCCAAAAGACAATATTGAGGGCGATGATGATCCAGGCGGAGACGATGAGCCCCAACGTGACGCTGCCGATAGTGGGCCGGGCTAGTTTCATGGCTGCTATTCCTGCGGTTTTAGGTGTTGTTGCTTGTCTCGTCGCTGAGCGGCCGTCTCGGGCCGTTCGAAGAGGCGAGTGGGATGGAAATTTTCGCTTCGAGACCACCGAGCGGCGAGACCAGAAGGTCGAGCTGACCACCGAAGGAGTCCGTGATGTCACCGGAAATGGCCAAGCCGAGGCCGGCGCCGAGTTCTGATTGATCCAGTCGCCTGGCCGGTTGCATGGCGCTGGACATTCCGGCCGGATCAAGGCCGGGGCCGTCATCGCCAATCCGGATCATGATCGCGTCGGCGGTCTCTTCGGTGTCGATCACGACACGGCTGCGGGCGAAACGGACGGCGTTTTCGGCGAGGTTGCCAATCAGCTCGTTAAGGTCATCAGGGTCGACGGGAACGGTGACATCTGCACCGATGTTGCACTGCAGATCGAGATCTTCGCCAGCGGGGGTGCGCTTGAGCGCCCGGAGAATGCCATCGACAACCGGTTTGAGCGGAGTCTTGTCATGACTGCGGCCATGGCGTAACCGGGCGCGGGCAAGTTCGCGCTGAATGTGCCGGCGCATGCGCTGGGTCAACTCGAAAATGTCGTCGGCTATTTCGCCTTCGCCCCTGTTTCGAAGCCGGTCAATGTCGCTGGCGAGAGCTGACAAGGGGGTTTTTAACCCATGGGCAAGATTGGCGGCGCGATCCCTTGCCCGGCTGATGGCCTGATCCTGGGCATCAAGCAGGGCGTTGATCTCCTCGACAAGCGGCGCCACTTCCCTCGGCACACCCTCCGCTTCAAGGCGGCGGCGGTCTCCGTTCCGGATGGCGCTGATCCCGGCCAGAACCTCATGAACCGGCTTCAGGCCCTCGCCGACCTGCAACACAAAGCCGAGTAGCAGCACGCCGCCGAGAATTGCCAGTACCGGCGCCAGATCTGTTGCAAATCCGGTCGCAAGCGCGCTGATTTCGGACCGGTCGATGGCAACGGAAATGCGCAGCCGGTGCTCGCCGTCGGGTGCGGCGAGCAGCACCATGATTTCATGCATCAGCATTTGCGAGCCTTGCGGACCGGCGATGTCGTGCACATGGGTTTCGCCCGGCTTGAGGGCGTCGCCCGGAACGGTGAGACTTGTATCCCACAATGACCGCGACGTGAGCTGTGTTCCGGTGGTCTCGTCGACAACCTGCCAGTAAAGCCCGCCAAATACAGCCTGAAACCGGGGGTCGACCGGTTCGCGAGCCAACGACAGCACCGAGTTGGCATCAAGGCGCAAGCCGCCCGTAAGCTGGGCAAGATGGGTGTCGAGTTCCTGTCCGACGCGACGCTCGAGGTGACGGGTAAAAAGTGCCGACAGGCTGAACCCGGTCACCAGAAGTGCGACCGCGACTACCACGGCGGCATAGGCAAAGAGCCTGAAGCGCAGGGAGCGGGCGGTTTTCATGATGATTGCGCCTGGTCATCGACGATGTAGCCAAATCCGCGGCGGGTTTCGATGAGGGCGATGGGGAGTTTTCTCCTGACCCGCCCGACAAGCACCTCGATGGCATTGGATTCGCGTTCGAAATGGACCGATTGGAGGTGCTCGGAGAGCTCCTGCTGCGAAACCACGCGGCCCTTGTGCAGCATCAGATAGGCGACCAGCCGATACTCCTGAGGCGACAGGTTGACCGGGACGCCGTGTACGCTGAGCCGCATTTGCCGTGTGTCGAGTTCGGCATTTCCAACAATGACCAGAGGATTGGCCTGTCCGCCTGAACGGCGGATGATCGCCCGCAGACGAGCCACGAGTTCTTCCATGCGAAAGGGCTTTGGCAGATAGTCATCGGCGCCGGCGTCAATGCCTTCGACACGCTCGGACCAGGTTCCGCGCGCGGTCAGGACCAGAACGGGAAAATCCCGGCCTTCCGCCCGCCAGCGTTTGAGAACCGTCAATCCGTCCATGCCTGGCAAACCGAGATCGAGAATGGCTGCCGCATAGGACTCGGTGTCGCCCATGAACCAGGCTTCTTCGCCGTCGGACTGGCATTGAACCACATAGCCCGCACTTTCCAGCGCTGTGGCGACATCCTTGCGGATGCGACTGTCATCTTCGACGAGCAAAATCCGCATGACAATCAATCTTCGTCTTCTAGTCTGAGGATCCTGGCCGTGCGTGCGTCGACCTCGTATTCGAGCCGGCGGCCCGAACTGTCGAGAAAATAGAACTCGTAGATCGGCACACCGTCGGCGTATTCCAGTTCGATTTCCAGGATCTTGCCGTTGATGTACGGCCCGATTTTTTCGAGGATCTCGGACAGTCGCATGATCTCGCCTCTTTCCACCGCGGCGTTAAGGCGGTCGCGTTGATGATCGTCTTCATCGTTATCCGCGAATGCGGGAACATACGGCGGCGCTAGCGCTGCGGCAAACAGGAGGAGACACACATAACGTTTCATGAATGCATAATGGCGATCTGATTATGACAAAACGCTGACAAGGCCGATCAGCGGTTTGTCATCCGGGTTTTGCGACAAAAGCGAAGTCAACGGCCATTGGCCAACACAGCTTTACTCAAAGGAAGCCGGAAATGAAAACCTTGTTTGTCACAGCCACTCTTCTCACCGTTGTCGCACCGGCCGCGGCCTTTGCCTCGCAGAATTGCCCAGATGTGCCGCGCGACCAGTGGATGAGCGACACTTCAATCACCGAGAAAGCCAAGGGCATGGGCTATGATGTCCGGTCAATCAAGGCGGAAAACGGCTGCTTCGAAGCCTACGCCCTCGACAAGACGGGAAAGCGCGTCGAGGTCTATTTCAATCCGGGCACCGGTGATGTGGTCAAGGTTTCGGGCGAGGATTGAGGGCTATGTCTGAAATCGCTCCCCACTTGATGGACAGGACGGAAACCGGCGGCGCAAGACCGCCGGAGACGGTCCGGGTGTGGGACCCGTTGGTCAGGCTGTTCCACTGGTCGCTTGTCGCACTTTTCACCTTCGCTTTTCTCACCGGCGATGAATGGAAAGGACCGCATGAACTTGCCGGCTACATCGTCGCCGGGCTGATCGGTTTCCGCGTGGTATTGGGTGTTTTCGGCTCACGCCATGCCCGGTTCGCCAGCTTCTTGTATGGGCCGTCGACGATTGCGGGATTCCTTGGCGACACGGTCAGGATGAAGGCGCGCCGATATCTGGGCCACAATCCGGCCGGAGGGTTGATGGTGATCGCGCTGCTGGTCACGATTGCGGTGATATCGGGCACGGGTTTCCTGATGACAACCGATGCCTATTGGGGTGTCGGATGGGTCGGTGACCTTCATGAAGCGTCGGCCATTGCGGCGCTCGGCCTGATCGGGTTGCATATCGGCGGAGTGGTGGTTGCCAGCTTCGAGCATGGCGAGAACCTTGCCCGCGCCATGATCACCGGCAGAAAGCGTGCCGCCGGTCCCGATGATATAGCCTGAGCGTCCTCTCACCCCGGGACGTTCGGCTTGACCTGCCAGTTGCTGCCGCGCTGGCAGGTCGTCTTATATGTGGTAACCATCCAACATCCAGGCGAGACCCGAAGGTCGAAGGCCAAACCGGAATGTGCCCGAGCGTGGCTCCGCTCATGATGGGACGAAGCTATGGCGCGATCCCGTCTTGTTTCTGACGCAGCGCTGGGGCAAGTTCGCTGCAGTGCGGAATGCGTAGGCAGGAGTTTTCGCGAATTTCGGGCGCGGTAGCCACCGAGCATGACATATTGGGGTAGTTGATGGATCTGATCGAAAATCGCACCGTTGATGAAATCGGCATTGGCGACCACGCCAATATCGAGCGGGTGCTGACCCGCCAGGACCTGATCCTGTTCGCCACGGTTTCAGCCGATGTCAATCCAACGGCGGTGGAGACCGACGAGGAGAACGGATCGGAATTACAGCAGGGGATCGTTCACGGCATGTGGGCGGGTACGCTGATATCAGCGGTTCTGGCAACGCGATTGCCGGGGCCGGGAACCGTGCATCTGGGCCAGACGCTGAAATTTCATCAACCTGTGAGCATTGGCGACCGTATCACGGTGCGTGTGGAGGTGAGGGAAATCGACAAGGCGACGGGTGTCGTCAAGCTGAATTGTGCCTGCATCAACGCTGATGGCGAGACGGTTGTATCCGGATCCGCCGACGTCAGGGCGTCGCGCAAGAAGATCAGGCAGCATGTCGCCCGCATGCCAACCTCCAGTCTGAAGTCTGTCGGGGTCCGGTTCGGCACACTGGTGGAGCGGGCCCGTTCGCTCGATCCGCTGGTCACGGCGATCGTCCACCCTTGCGATGATCTCAGTCTGGGCGGGGCGATCGCGGCGCGTGACGAGGGGATGATCGTGCCGGTTCTGGTCGGTCCGCGCGGCAAGATCGAGGCTGCGGCGGAGAAAGCCGGGCTCGATCTGCACGGCCTGGAAATCGTCGATGCTCCGCACAGCCATGCGGCGGCGGAGATAGCCGTGGCGCTGGTGCATGACGGGCGCGCGGGCGCACTGATGAAGGGCAAGTTGCACACCGATGAGTTGCTGGAAGCCGTGCTCGACCGGTCCAAGGGGCTCAGAACCGAACGGCGGCTTACCCATGTCTTCGCGCTTGATGTGCCGGGGCAAGACCGCACCTTGTTTGTCACCGATGCGGCGATCAACATTTCGCCCGACCTTGAAGCGCTCAAGGATATTGTCCAGAACGCCATTGATCTGGCCATTGCCCTGGGTGTTGAGACGCCGCTGGTGGCGCTTCTTTCCGCGGTGGAAACGGTGACCGGCAAATTGCCCTCGACCCTGCTCGCTGCCGCCATCTGCAAGATGCACGACCGTGGCCAGATCCTTGGCGGCAAGGTCGACGGCCCGTTGGCGTTTGACAACGCCATTTCGCCTGCCGCGGTAGCGGCAAAAGGCATTGTCTCGGATGTCGCGGGCTACGCCGATATTCTGGTGACGCCCAATCTCGAAAGCGGCAACATGATCGCCAAGCAACTGATCCACCTGGCGGGCGCATCCTCGGCGGGCATCGCGCTGGGCGCGCGGGTGCCGATCATGCTGACCAGCCGATCTGATACCGTCGACGCCCGCATCGTCTCGGCAGCACTGGCCAAGGTGTTTTATCACTGGCGACGCGAGCGGCCATTGGGGTTGGGGTAGGGGTAGGGGAGCGAACGGTTTTGCTGTGAGATCGGCTCCTATCGGCAGCCATCTGGCTTTTCCAAATCACTTCGATGCCACGACCTTTTGTTTTTTGTCGTTGCGCGTCCCTGTGGCCAACAGCATGAATTCTCGCTAAGCAGTGCGGTGGATCAGCTTCGGAGAGGGTGCTCGAATGGTCACTAAAGCGATTGCTGGTTCAGTACGGGCGGCGACTGCATTCATTGTCGCAACTTTGTTGATCTATTCACTTATCGTTGGCTCTCTGGTCTATCGGGGGTTCAACGATGCGACAGATCGTGCTGAGGGGGCAGCAACAGCAGCAGCGCAGGCGGTGAAGATCAACACCGGGTGGATTGTTGAGGTGGCTGCACAAGCGTTGCGAAGAATGGACTCCGCACTTGGAAGAGATGCCCGGCCCAACGACAGGTCGACCTTAAACAGTGTACGCGACGCTCTCGAAGGATTGCCCATCAGCGCCAAGGCCTACATTGTCGCAGCAGATGGCCAAACCCTCTACTCGACCGATCCCAACTTCAAGGACATCGACATTCGCGACCGGGAGTATTTCTCCGCCCCCGCAGCGGGAAAGCAGTTCTTTACATCGTCCATTCTCATCAGCCGCCTTGATGGCAGTCGGATCTTTACGTTTAGCCGACGCCTTGAGCGAGGTGGTGTATTTACTGGCGTGGCGGTTATCTCCTTCGATGCGGCCCTGCTGAAAGACCTGCTTGAATCACTGGATCTGGGATCAGGGTCGACCATAAGTATCTTGCGGTCCGACGGACAATTGGTGGCCCGCTACCCACCGGCAGAAGGGCCACTGGACCTCAGTCAGTACACGCTATTTACAGAGCTGCTGCCTCATGCGGATTTTGGTGTTTACACCGGCGTGTCTCCGCTTGACGGGGTCCAAAGGGTGGTGAGCTACCAAACCGTGCCCGGCACTGACCTTGTTGCCTTGGCCTCGGTCGGGACTGCCGAAACCTTGGGTCGGTTCTGGCGCCGCGTTTGGACCTTCCTGGTGGTTGTTGTTCCGACTATCCTAGCCTTGGTAGCGTGCGCGATTTGGATCATCCGCCTTCTGCAAAACGATGTTCGCCGTCACGAACAACTCGAAGCGGCCTTGGCTACGAATACGATGCTGTTTCGCGAGATCCATCACCGGGTGAAGAACAACATGCAGTCGATGCAATCGCTCGTCAGAATGCAAAAACTTCCCGATGACGTAAAAACCGATATTCAATTACGATTTTCGGCCATGTCCACGGTGCACGAGCATATGTACAACCGTGATTCCTATGCTGCCCTTGATGCACCGGATTTCATTGCTTCAATCACAGAAAAACTTCTTCTTGCCTATGGTTCCTGTGCAAAACTTACCCTTGATATCGATCCGTTGTCGATCAGTCACGAGCGGGCAACCCCATTGGCGCTACTGATCAACGAAGTCGTCACCAATGCTCTCAAATATGCCGATTTGGATAGACCTGAGGCTACCATTTCTGTCAGCCTCAAGCACCTGACACAGGACGTGGCAAAGCTCGTCATTGCTGACAACGGGCCCGGGTTTGATACCGCAAGTAGTCACAGCGGAATGGGAACCAAAATCATCCGCGGCATGGTAATGCAGCTTGATGGATCCCATACATACACTTTTGAAAATGGCACGGTATTTTCCGCTGAGGTTCATCTGGGTTTGGTCCCGGAAAACTGACCCAATCAAAGACAGCAAAGGGCCGATAGCGCCAAGGAGGATTTGGCAACTTCGGGCGGGAAGCGGACTTTTGGTGCTTAGAGATTGAATGGCCGACGTAGGGTTGGAACCTGTCAGGTAGTTTGGTTCAAAGAAGTCTAAGAGGCGGACACTATGTGTTGACAAGCTGGGTGTCACTTACCGTCCATTGCGGACGCGGATGGCCAACCCAAGGGATCAGATTGCGCGTGCTCAGTTTCCATTTAGGAGTCAGCTATGTTCGAATTTAATGATTTTCTGGATCGCATTAATTTGGAACCTGCTCAGATCAGGCTTCTGCGTCACGATCTGCGGGGCGGGGTGGCAACTTGGCGTCGCGGTCGAGAGGTCGCCTTCGGCTGCTTTGCTAGCTTTCAAAACAAAGCTAACTCACCCTATCGGGGTGCTGGCGCAGCTTGTCACTTCTTGCCAGGGCCAACTCTTGATGACGGATCGGCGACCGCCCTATTCATAGGAACAACCAAGATCATTGATCGCTGGGACTGGGATGAGGTCCGCATGCCAAGGATCATCGACCCAGAGGTGATACAAGAGGAAAAAGGTCAAAAAAACATTGAAGTGTTCGACCTTGAATGGGTGGAAGCAGGACATGGGTTTGCCGAACGTTTATTAATTAGGTGGGGAACTGGAACACGTGCGTGGTCTCAGTGGGCTGCCCGCAATTCGAAGGAAATTTTAGAGCTGCGTTTACAAGCACAGGACCCACCTTTTCCGGGATTCTCAGGTTTTATTTCGCGGATTAGTGATCTGCCCACTTTTCCGCAGTCTTGGGTCAGTGCGCTCGAAAGCGTGCGTGGCATCTACTTATTGGTCACAGATGGAGGAGAACAGTATGTGGGCTCCGCCACCAATATTGACGGTCTCATGGGGCGCTGGCGCTCATACTTAGCAAACGGTCATGGTGGCAACGTCCTGCTAAGACATGTAGGTTATCGGGACTATACCGTTTCCATCCTTGAGGTCGCATCGCCCGATATGGCCCTGGGAGATATCTTGGCCAGAGAAGCATTCTGGAAGGCCAAGCTAGGAGCTCGTGCGCACGGACTTAATGCAAACTGATATGCACTCGCGCTCCAAATCCAACACCTGAAAACAAAGAAAACAGCGTAGGCAAATGACTGAAACAACCAAATTAGCTGCGCACCATACAAATACTTTACAGCAGTTTTATCAGCAAATATTTTTGGGAAGGATGTAAAATGGTGAATATGTCTTCAAAGACAGACGAGCAAATTCAAAACTTGATCGACAATCACCGTGAGGCCAGAAAACTGGATGCTCCACTGGCCATTGCGGCTATCGAAGAGCAGGCTCGACGTAACACTGCATTCAACTTCAAAGCGGGGATTGACTTTCTGCTACAGGCTGCTCGTGATGGGCGAGCTGTGAATTACCGACAACTGGCCGAAGCAGGTAACGTACTCAATCCCGGTGACACTTGGCATCAACACATGGCACGGAAGATTCCGCTGTCCCAAATTGTGGACTATGCACACACACACGATATGCCAGCGATCACTGCTTTGATCGAGACGACACAGGGGGTGACAGACAGTATTCTTGCGGGTTTCCAAAAGGGATTGACTGATACTGGAATTTGCGTGCCGGTTGGGATGTCCATCAGAGAATTCTATTACGCAGAGAGGCAACGTGCGTTTGATTGGGCTACAAGCGAATGAAGAAACTTGCCCACCAGCAAGCTGGTGAACTCGGCGAGGCGTTAGCCCTAGCGAAGCTCAACAGCCTTGGCTTTGCCGCCTACGCCAGTCCAGCGGGTGCCCCTGGTCATGACCTCATGGTTGTTCGCGATGGTCGTGCCTTATCGATAGAAGTGAAAACAAGGCAATACATTGAGCGCGAATCCGAGATCAGCCGCTGGCCTGTGTTAATGGCGACAAAGGGTAATGCCGATTTTTTCTTGTTTGTCGCCCTCAACATTTCAACCATGTCGCCGAACTTCTATCTGCTGACCAATGAACAAGCACGAGTGTGCCATAGGTCTGACCCAAACCGCAGCCGGTCGGGGAATTGCCTCCCTAGCGCTGTCCGAGCAACCGCCTCCGCAAACGACTTCGGAGCGCTTCGATGAAACACCAGATGACAGGCAACGCAGGACTGTTTCATATTGCGTGGCAGCTGACCCGACGTGGCTGGAACGTCATGCCTACGGTTAGGAATGCGCGGGGAGCTGATCTTTACGCCGCGCCAGTTGACGATGAAGAGGCGGTGATCCCTATTCAATCAAAGGCGCTATCGAAGCGTGCGGCGGTTCCGTTGGGCACAGACCTCGATCGCCTGAGGTCGCGGTGGTGGATCATCACTTTACGGGCAAACAGCGATGATCCCACCTGTTTCACCCTCGCACTGGATGAGGCGAAGTTGCTGGCTTCGCGGGATAATGGGAAAAACCAAGCATACTGGCTTGAAGCAAAAAACTACGACAAACCCGAATTTCGTGAGGCATGGCACCGCCTGGCCGTGCCCACCTGCGTTCCTCACGATGATTAAAATCCGAAAACTGGATCAATCCGGACAAGTGGCAGCTTTTAGAAGAACTTTGGCTCCCGCCCGTCTCAGACCTACAGCCCGGCCCAGCGAACGACCGCTCTTGGGGCACTAATACTTGGTCGCGACTAGTGGATAAAAAGGTTCTGCGTGGCAGTCTAGGATGACAGCCCCAAGGTCCGCTTAGGGCCGAAACCACCATTCGGACCAATGACAAACCGCCAGCAAACTGCTTGCCTTCTCCACCAACTCCCAGCCGGCGGCTACGCGCAGTCACCGATCACCGCATCAGCAGCACAGGCGCCTTGCAGCTCCGCAGCATTTCGGATGTGGTCGAGCCGATGACGAAGCTGCGGATGCGCGAGTGGCCGTAGGCGCCCATGGCGACGAGGCAGGCGCCGGTTTGCTCGACGCGCTCGCCGAGAGCTACATCCGGCTGACCGGCGATGATCGAGGTTTTCACGTTCAATCCGGCAGCATCAAGCACGGCTCTGGCGTTGTCCAGGGCTTTTTCCGTCTCCCGGTTGCGCTGGCCGACGGTGACGACATCGATGGTCAAGCCGGTAAACAGCGGGTTGCGGGCGATATGATCGACCACGCGCTGGCTCGACGCGCCGCCATCATAGGCGACGATCACCGTGTCGATCGGCTTGAAGGCGCGGGATGCGACAAACACCGGCTTGTGGCTGGCGCGGATGAACCGCTCGAGGTGCGAGCCCAGCCGCAGACTGGCGAAATCGGCCTCTTCGCCGCGCTTGCCGATCATGATCATGCTGGCGGGGCCTTCCTGCTCGATTACGGTCTCGACCAGCTCGCCATGCCTGAGATGCGCGCCGGCGACCTTCTGTCCGCCGGCCTCGATGATCGAGCGGGCGTCATCAAGGATGGCGCGGCCTTTTTGCTGCAACAGTTTTGCGCGCTGTTCGTCCAGCGTCGCCAGTTCCTCGAGAAGCGCTGTGCGCGCGCCCAGGGTGATCGCGCCGGACAGGTTGGATTTTGACGAGCCGGTCAACCGGTCGAGAACATGCAGCAGGTCGACTTCGGCGTTCATCCGGCTGGATGCCCAGACCGCATGATCGCAGACGCTGCGGGAATAGGCAGACCCGTCGACAAGGGCCAAAAGGATGTTGGTCATGATCGGGTCCTCCCTCAGTGCGATATCAACTGGTCCATGGCGCCGGGCTTGTCATGGATGGCAAGCCGGTCAACGATGGTTTCAGATGCTTCATTCATTCCGATGATCTCCACCGTCGCGCCATCGCGGCGGAACTTCATCACCGCCATGTCGAGCGCGGCGACGCTTGAAATATCCCAGATGTGGGCGCGGGAAACATCGATGACGACCGTTTCCAGAAGCTCCTTGAAGTCGAAGCTGCGCATGAAATCATCGGCGGAGGCGAAAAACAACTGGCCCTCGACAATGTAGGTCCGGGTCCGGCCATCTTCCGACAGCGTCGACCTGACACCGAACAATTGCGCTATCTTCCAGGCGAAGAACAGGCCCGACAGCAGCACGCCGACCAGCACGCCAATGGCGAGGTTGTGGGTGAAGACGACGAACAGCACGGTTGCCAGCATCACCACCGACGACGAGCGCGGGTGGGTGCGCAGGTTCTTGATCGACGACCAGGAGAATGTGCCGATGGAGACCATGATCATGATCGCGACAAGCGCCGCCATCGGAATTTGCGCGACCCAGTCGCCCAGCACCACGATGAAGAACAGCAGCATGGCGCCGGCGACGAAGGTGGAAAGCCGCCCGCGTCCGCCGGATTTGACGTTGATGATCGACTGCCCGATCATGGCGCAACCGGCCATGCCGCCGATGAAACCGGTGGCGGTGTTGGCGATGCCCTGTCCGACGCATTCCATGTTGCGGTTGGAGGTGGTGTCGGTGAGATCGTCGACGATGGTCTGGGTCATCAGGGATTCGAGCAGGCCGACCGCGGCAACCGCGACCGAATAGGGCAGGATGATCCACAGCGTTTCCAGCGTCAGCGGAATCTGCGGGATCAGAAACACCGGCAATGTGTCGGGCAGCGCGCCCATGTCACCCACTGTGCGTACGTCGAAGCCAAAGAAGATTGTCAGCGCGGTGAGCACGATAATGGTGACCAGCGGCGAGGGGATGGCGGTGGTGATCAGCGGAAACAGGTAGATGATGCCGAGACCGGCAGCGACCATCACGTAAGTCAGCCAGGGCACGCCGATAAGTTCGGGCAGTTGCGCCATGAAGATCAGGATCGCAAGCGCGTTGACGAAGCCGGTCATCACCGATTTGGAGACGAAGCGCATGACGTAGCCAAGTTTGGCAATGCCTGCCAGGATCTGGATCAGACCTGCGAGCACGGTGGCGGCCAGCAGATACTCAAGCCCGTGTTGCTTGACCAGCGTGACCATCAGCACTGCGGTCGCGGCTGTCGCAGCCGAAATCATCCCCGGCCTGCCGCCGACAATCGCGGTGATGACCGCAATCGAGAATGAGGCGTAAAGGCCGACCTTGGGGTCGACGCCGGCGATGATCGAGAAGGCGATGGCCTCGGGGATCAGGGCAAGGGCGACGACGAGACCTGAAAGGATGTCGCCGCGGATGTTGCCGGTCCATTGCGTGAAGTAGCTGTTGAACGAGATCATGGAGAGTTGGCGTCCTGTCCGGTGAAAGGAGTTTTTGATCATGCGAGCCTTGCGCACGGGATCAAGGCAACGTTTTTATCCGGCCCGATGTCCTGGCTGCTTGCATGGAATTCGACCCATGAACGGGTCAACTAAAGTGCGGCTTCGATACAGGCATATGTCGCGGATGCCAAGCACAGCCTGTTCGCAAGTGCGAAAAAACCGACTGCGGTGCAGAATTACGCTGTCAGTTCGTGGATCCTGACGTCCGGACAGACTGATCTGGCAATGTCGCACAGATGGCGGTGATGGGTCAGATAGATCACCTGGCCGACGCCGGCCATCTCGGAGAACAGCCGGAATGTTTCTTCTGCGCGGAAGTCATCGAAGGTCTCCATGATGTCGTCGGCCACGAACGGCACGGGTTGCCGGGTTTCGGCAAATTCATGAAAGCCTGCGACGCGCAAGGCCAGATACAACTGGAACCGGGCGCCTTTGGACATTTCCGCCGCCTGTTTGGAGGAGCCGTCGTTCTGGATGGCAATCAGCAGTTCGCGGCCCTTGTCGGGTTGGGACGCGAGGCCGGTATATCTGCCGCGGCTGATGGTGCGGACGGCGTTGGAGGCGCGCGCCATCATCGAGGAGCGGTGGCGCTCGCGGTAAAGCGTGAGCGCCTGTTCCATCGCCAGGATTCCGGCTGACAGCCTGAGATAGCGCTCGGCGCCGTCAGCGATCGAAAGCACGATTGTCTGACGCTGTTGTTCGATACGCGCGACCGCGTCGTCACCGCCGACAGCGGCAAGTTCTCCAGCGGTACGGGTGCGCTCCGCATAAAGTTCCTGCACATCGGCGTCAAGCGTTTCGAAGCTCAGTTCAAGCTCCTGCTTCTCCGCGTTCAAGGCTTCGCCATCGGCCTGGGCCAGTTGCACCCTGGCCTCATCAAACGAGCCCAGGCCAAGGCTTTCCCGGATTTGCTGCCTGATCTCGTCAACGCGTCCGCAGAGGGCTTTTCTCTCCAGGGCCCGATCAACGCAAAGGGCCGCATCGGTGAGCGTTTCAGCCTGAAGAGCGGCCAGCATCTGATCCTTGATCTGCTGGTGAGCAGCCAGTTTTTCCGAATGGGAACGCTGGCGCGTCAGCGCCTCTTCAATCTGGGCTGCGATGTCGGCGTGCCGCGATCTGGCCTTGTCGGCCGCAGCCACCCGGTTGCTCAACTCCCGCGCAATGGCGGGGAGGGAAGCCGCTTCGGTTTCGATCCCGGCCTGTGTGGCGACGTCGTGAAGGCTGGCGGCGTAATCGGCCTGGTCCTGCTCCATCTTGACGATGCGGTCGGCGAGACCGGCGCGATCATGCAGCGCGGCGCCCAACTCACCCAGCATCGGCAGCACCTCGCGGATTTCGGCTGCCGTGGGCACCCGGTCCGTTTCGCCCAGCCAGTTGCCTGCACAGGCGTCCTTCCAGGCAAGCAGCCAGGCTTGCAGTTCTTCGCGGGCGTTGCGCAAATCCAGTTCACGCTTTCTGAATGCGCGCTCTTGCTGCGCGGCCTGCTGGCGGTGCGCTTCCAGCTTCGATTCGCGGGCCAGCAGATCCTGCGCGCCGGCCAAAAGCGATTGCAGATCGTTGTCCCGAGAGAGGGTCTTGTCGAGTGGTGCCAGTGCCTGCAGCAGACGCTTTGTCGCGGACCGGCGGTCCTGCTCGGCCAATTCAAGCTGGCGGAGATGTTCGCTCAGTTCCCTGTGGGCTTCCAGCGCCTGCTCCCTGCGGATCAGCCAATCCTCGATCCCGTCCGGCGTCATGTCGCCGGGGAGTGTGGGTGACATTGCGCTCACAGATGCAGTGATCCGGTCCAAAAGTTCCGTCCGGGCGCTTTCCAGCCGTGATTTTGACAGCATCGCCGCGTCGAGTTCGGCGCGGACAACCGCGATCTGCACTGTGGTTTCATTGAGCTTGGCCACATCGGCCTGGTGGCTCGCGCGTTTGTCGGTGGCTGCATCAAACGCCTGCATTGCCGATTCAAAGCTGTTGGCTGACCGGGCATCCAGACTGGACTTGTGCAGAGCCCAGGCTTCGTCGCGGGCGGTCCGCAAGGCATCCGTGGCTTCGGCCGAGGGCAGGTTGCGGGTTTGGACGATCGCGGCGGTTTCAGCCTCATGCCTCGTGAGAGCAAGGCTGAGGCGGGCAATGTCATCGTCGGCGGTGGCGAGCTTCCGGTTCACCTCGTCGCCCTCGGTCTTCCACTTGCGCAGAGTATCGGCAGATGGTGGCATCACGGCTTCCAAAGCGGCGATGTCGCCTTGCCAGGGAGCGAGCGATCTGAGGCGGGCTTGGCATTTCTCCCGCGCCTGCGGAATGGCGCGTTGGGCGGCCTGTTGCCGAAGCCCGTGATCTTCACCAAGGATGGTGGTGACGAGGCGGGACAGCGCCGCGATCCGGCTTTGCCGTTGCTCCGGCTCCAGTGCCTCGAACTCCCCGCCTGCATCGCGCAATTGCGCCTGCAATTCATCGCGGACCGCGCTTGCGTCCGCGGCTTCGCGCGTGGCCGTTGCCAGACGCACATCGAGGCTGGTGCGCGCGTCAATGAGTTCGCGCAGTGAGGTGGTCGCGGCTGTGTCAAGAAGAAGGCTTTCCGGCCGAGCTTCACCGGGCCGGCCAAGCTGCATGAGCAGTTGCTCGATGCGACCTTGCGTGCGCGCCAGCGCCGCCCGGCGCTCGGGCAGGTCTTCCTCGGCTGCATTATGGCGTGTCCGCAATCTGTCGAGGTGCGTCATGCGGTCCTGAAGCGTGAGAATCCGGGGATCAACGCAGATGGCGTCGAGGTCCGATGTCAGACGATCGATTTCCGCCTTCAAGGCAGCACCGCTGGCCTGAAGCGCTGCATCATCGTCACGCAACTGGCGAATCTGCTCACGCCATTCAGGGGCCACATCGGGCAAGCCGGCCAATGGTTCGATCTGCTGATAAAGCGTCTCGAGTTCACCCAGACGCGGCAGCGCGGCCATAAACCGGTCGATGGCTCCAAGCCGGGTGGCGATCTTCTTGCGCTTGGAACTCGTCTCGGCGTGACGCTGGCTGGCCTCGTCATGAGCCTTGGTCAGACGGGCAAATTCACTTGCCTGGGTGTCGAGCCGGTCGCGCTCGGCCTTCAGCGAGGTCAATTCCGATTTCAACTCGGCGAGCCGCCCCGAGCGGGCCCTGTATTTGTAGAATTCCTCGGTCTCGCCGCGAATCCGCGCAAGCCGTTGCGACAGTTCCCCGAGACCTGCGCTTGCCGAAAACAACAGTTCGCCAAGATCGCCCCGGCTGGCGAGGATGCTTTCTCCGCCCTGCTCCAGGGTCTCGTCATCGAGCGAGAACATGGTTCGATAGCTGTCCCGGTCCAGTCCGCCCAGGCCCGCGAGCAGGGCTCCTTCGGAAACCGGTTGATCCAGTCCGTCAAACAGGCTGCTTTGCGCACGCTTGCGGCGAATGAATTCGCGGGTTTCACCTTCGAAGTCGATCACCGCGCCAATCTGCATATTGGGGTAGGGGTGCAGGAAATTGTAGCTACTTTGCGTACCGATGCCGAACAGCAGGTCGAGCCAGCCGTTGAACAGGGTGGATTTGCCGGCTTCATTGGGGCCGTAGATGATGTGCAGATCCGCACCGGTTTGCGGGCGCGGACCGAAATCGATGACATGATCGGTAAATTTGCCGTAGCGGGTGAGATCGAGACGGTTGAGGCGCATCAGGAAGGCTCGCTCCCCGATCCCGAAGCTGCCTGGAGGCGGGCCAGCACGTCATCGGCTCCCTCGCGCGCTAACCGGGAAAGCCGCGAGCGGGTTGCAGTCTCGTCCATTCCGAAGAGATCGCGAAGATCGGCGGGAAGCTGCGCCTGCAGCGTCTCGGCAAGACCTGCGAGTGCTGTTCCATACCCGTCCGAGCCGAGAATGGCGCTGTCCATCAGCGCACGCAGTTCATGCAAAGGGTCGCTTGACGATGTGGCTGCGGCTTTTGGCGGCGTGCAGTCGATGTCGAGCTTTTCAATCCAGACGGCGCCGGTTTGGGCGGCGCGCTCCTCGGCCTCGGTCAGCAGCAGGTCGGCGTCGCGGCGCATGCGCCAGGCCAGTGGCGTGGCGCCGGAGATCGCCAGACGGACAACAAGTTCGGGCGAAGCGGATTGGTCGCGGGCCTGCTTCAGCGCGGTGGTCATCGCGCCGGCCAGATCACTCCACTCTGTCAGGCCTTCGGCATTTATCGAGATACGGGCAAATTCGGCCAGCGATGTGTGCCGTTCCTCAAGGCTTACCGCGCCGTCCTCAGCGATCGACACAAGGGTCACCGATTTGGCGCCATCCTCATTGATGTCGCGCCCCTGCGGCATGCCGGGCATGACGATGGCGCCTGTGGAATCGGGACGTGTGGTCACCGAGCGCTTGTGGATATGTCCGAGCGCCCAATAGTGGAAACCGGTGGCCTGCAATTCGGCCGGGCTGCACGGTGCGTAAGCGTCATGACCTTCGGCGCCGCCAAGACTGGTGTGCATGATGCCGATGTTGATCGCATCGGGGATTGCCTGCCGGTATTTCGGCAGCAGGCTTTCGGGCGCTGTTGGCTGGGCGAAGCTCAAGCCGTGGATGGCGACGGGCTTTTCTCCCGGGCCGCGGTCGATCAGCACATGTTCGGGTCGTCCGCCAAACAGCTTGACCAGATCCGGCAGCACCAGTTCACGGGAGATGCGGGACAAGGCGTCATGGTTGCCGCGGATGATGAAAGCGCCGATGCCGGCCTTTGCCAGACGTCCGAGTTCGCCGGCCAGAAAGCGGGCGGTCTTCATCGAGGTCTGGTCGCCGTCATAAAGATCACCGGCAATCAACAGCGCGTCGACGCGTTCATCGATGCACAGATCGATGACGCGGCTGAACGCCTGACGCGTCGCCGATCCGATCAGCTCGGCAAGCTCGGAATTGCGCAGCGCCAGCGAGCGAAGCGGTGAATCGAGATGGATATCGGCGGTGTGGATGAAACGGAAAGCCGTGATCGAAATGTCCTCCGGCAGTCTGCAGGCCGTTCAATGGATAGAAGCAGACAGCCTTAGCACAGCCCGTACCCGCAACCACTGCCTATTTGCCGTATAGGGCAGGCAGGAGCGCCGCGGTAAAACCGGCCACATTCACCATGTGCAGTTACAGCTGTTGCCCGCTCAGGGCAGGCTTCATGGCGCCTTTCCGGTCTTGCCGGTAACGCGCAGCCAGCGGCCGCCATGTTGAGGCGATTGAATCTTGAGAAAGCTCATGCGCGCCGACTGGACCGGCTGAACGCTGTTAGCAAGGTTGTCGAGGACATAGTCGCCATCCCGCGTTCTGACCACCAGCACCGTGTGGGCTTCGCGACCATTATGGCCCATCGTAAGCAGCAGTTGCGATGACTTATACCCCTTGCGTAGCAGTTTGGCGCGTTTGGCCAGCGCGTAATCCTCGCAATCCCCGGATCGTGCCCTGGCCGTCCAGAACTCCTTGCGCCCGAAAGCAACCCTGTCCGAGGTCGGCTTGATGGCGCGGTTCACCGCCAGATTGACGTTGTTCAACACACCCAGGCGGGCGGGCGGCAATTTGGTGGAAGAGCGCCCGCGGCAATCGGAAGCGTTGCGGGTGCAGTATTCAACATGGCCATAGGGCCGCGAGGTTTCTTTGCCGGTCTTTAGCCATGTGGATGCCATCGCAGGCGCCAGAAATGAAAACAAAGCCGCCAGCGCGGCCAGCAAGAAAAGAGGTACGCTCATGGATACGACGGAGCTCCTTGTTGCGAGGTGGTGCAAAAGTCAGTCATGACTTCACTCCGGGACTATAAGAAGCGAAATAATGTCTGTGCGCAAGCCCACCCTGGGGATGAAGCATTCAACAGTGAATTGCAGGCGGCAGTACGACATTCCCTCGAAAGTTATTGCGGTGCACAAAAATGTGACTTCACCGCAAAAAATATAGGCAATTATCGCGACGTAATTAGGGCGCCCTTTGCCTGGCTTTGTCGCAATACCTTGTTAAGCCCCTGAGAACTTGCGTGCAACGCAACTGGCAAGGCGCTTGCATTGAACAACTCCGTGGACACCAACAGCACGGAGGCTGACATGAAGATTACCACCAAATTGCAGATCGCAGGGGCGGCAGCATTTCTTACTTCAAGTATTTTGACCCACTCGGCATATGCCGCGGAGGACACCATCAAGGTCGGTGTGCTGCACTCCCTTTCGGGAACAATGGCAATCTCGGAAACAACACTGAAGGACACTGTCCTGATGCTGATCGAGCAACAGAACGCCAAGGGAGGCGTGCTCGGCAAGAAGCTTGAGGCGGTTGTTGTCGATCCTGCTTCGGACTGGCCGCTGTTTGCTGAAAAGGCGCGTGAACTGCTCACCGTCGACAAGGTCGACGTGATGTTCGGCTGTTGGACCTCGGTGTCGCGCAAGTCGGTGCTGCCGGTAATCGAAGAACTCAACGGCTTGCTGTTCTACCCGGTTCAGTACGAGGGCGAAGAATCCTCGAAGAACGTTTTCTACACCGGTGCCGCGCCAAATCAGCAGGCAATTCCCGCCACAGATTACTTTCTGGAAGAGCTCGGCGTTGAAAAATTCGCGCTTCTGGGCACCGACTATGTCTATCCGCGCACGACCAACAAGATCCTCGAGCAATATCTCAAAGACAAGGGCATTGCCGCCGAGGACATTTTCGTCAACTACACCCCGTTCGGCCATTCCGACTGGTCCAAGATTGTTGCTGACGTGGTTGCCCTTGGCGCCGATGGCAAGAAGGTCGGCGTGATCTCGACCATCAATGGCGACGCCAATATCGGCTTTTACAAAGAGCTTGCCGCTGCCGGTATTTCGGCGGACGACATTCCCGTGGTGGCTTTCTCGGTGGGTGAGGAAGAACTTTCCGGTCTCGACACTACCAACCTGGTCGGACACCTCGCGGCCTGGAACTACTTCGAGTCAGCCGACGTTCCGGTCAATGCCGAATTCATCAAGGAATGGAAGGCATTCGCCGGCGAAGAACGCGTGACCAACGACCCGATGGAAGCCACCTATATCGGCTTCAACATGTGGGTTCAGGCGGTTGAAGCCGCAGGCACCACCGATGTGGATGCGGTTGCTGCAGCGGTTGTCGGGCAGAAAGCCCCGAACCTGACGGGTACAATGGCTGAAATGCTGCCTAACCACCACCTGACAAAGCCGGTTCTGATCGGTGAGATCCAGGCGGATGGCCAGTTCGATATCGTCAGTCAGACCGAACCGGTTGCCGGCGATGCCTGGACCGACTTCCTGCCCGAATCCAAGGTGCTGGAATCGGACTGGATCGATCTGAAATGCGGCATGTACAACACCGACACCGAAACCTGCGTACAGCTCAATTCCAATTATTGATCTGTTGAAGGGAAGGGGGCCGCGTGGCCCCCTTCCGCCTTTCCAACCGGTTTTGATTTCCCATGCTCCGCATTCTCTATGTCCTGATTGCCGCCGTGATTGCGCTTGTGCCTGTCCATGCACAGGAGGCTGATCTCAATACGCTTCTCGAAATCCACCGTGCCAAGATCGAAAAACCCTCGCGTACCACCATTGATCCGGTGCTTGAAGAGCTGGTTGCAAGCAGATTGCCCGGCGTCGCAGTGTTTCTCGAGAAATGGCGCGAGAAGGAGGTTTGGCAACGCAATGCCGACGGACGCTTCTTTTTTGTCGGGGAGGCGGACGACGGCAAGTTGAGGCTGATAGATGTCGACACCGGTTTGCAAGCCGGGTTGGCCGACAAGAGCGAGCTGAAAAATCTCAAGCCCAACAGCGGTGTGCGTGGCGTCATTGCCGCAGCCCTTGTGCAATTCCAGCTGTCCGATCCGGATCCGGAGCGCCGTCTGCAGGCGCTGACCGCGCTGGAACGTGACGCCAATCAATCACATCTGAGCATTCTCAGGGCTGCGATCGAAGAAGAGACTGATCCGGCCATCAAGATCAGGAAGGAACGGCTGCAACGGCTGCTGACCATCAAGTTCGGTTCCGATCAGGCCACGCGCGTTGCCGCGATCAAAAGTTTTGCCGGAGACCCCGGCGTGGATGCCCGGGCGGCGCTCAACCCGTTGCTGGCCACCAGTGTCGCGGTTTTCGATGCTGCCCCTGAAGGCGTTAATGTGGCGAAGCTGCTCAAACCGGGCAGGGACATCGATATGGCCGCCGCCTATCAACTGCTGGTCGATGCGGGCAAGGCGCGGTCGATCGTGCCGCTGTCTGAACGCAAGCAGGCGCTCGTCGACAATATTCAGGATGGCGCGGTGGCTGGAATGCCGGTGTCCAGTCTTGTCACGCAAGCGGACCGCGACAAAGCCTATCTGGCGCTTGCGGCGGCTGGAGCGGTACCGCCTCTGGTAACTGTTGACGAGCAGAGCGAGGCAGTGACCAGCCATGTATTTGCAGAGGTTTACGCCGAACCCGATCCAGCCCTGACGACGGCTGCGCGGGAAACCCTGGCGGATATCGGCAACACAGTCGGGATCTACCAGTTTCTGGACCTGGTGCTGGACAGCCTGTCGCTGGCGTCGATCTATTTTCTCGCGGCCATCGGGCTTGCCATCACCTTTGGTGTGATGGGCGTGATCAACATGGCGCATGGCGAGTTCATCATGATCGGTGCCTATACAGGCTATGTCGTTCAGCAGATCATTCCCGACTACACCGTCTCGATCATCGTGGCGCTGCCGTTGGCCTTCGCCGTCGCGTTCCTCGCCGGGGTGGCGCTGGAACGGCTGGTGATCCGTCACCTGGCGCATCGGCCGTTGGAAACATTGCTTGCGACCTTCGGCATATCCATCGCGCTGCAGCAGATCGCCAAGAACATTTTCGGCACCCAGGCGCGGCCGTTGACATCTCCGTCCTGGCTCGATGGCGCGTGGGTGTACAACGACGTCGTGTCGATCAGCTATATCCGGATCGCGATCTTCGTTCTGGCGCTGGTGTTTCTCGGGCTGTTGCTGTTCATCCTCAATCGTACCCGGCTCGGGCTGGAAGTCAGGGCGGTGACGCAAAATCCGCGGATGGCCTCGTCGATGGGGATCAACCCGGACCGGATCAACATGCTGACCTTTGGCCTTGGGTCAGGCATTGCCGGCATCGCAGGCGTTGCCATCGGACTGTTTGCCAAGGTCACGTCCGAACTTGGTTCGGGCTACATCGTGCAAAGCTTCATGACCGTGGTGGTCGGCGGTGTCGGCAATATCTGGGGCACGCTGGCGGGCGCGGGCATGATCGGCTCGTTGCAGAAGGTGATCGAGTTCTTCAACCCGTCCAACACACTCGCAGCGCAGACTTACATGATCATCTTCATCATCATTTTCATTCAGTTCAGACCCAAGGGCATCATTGCGCTCAAGGGCCGTGCGGCGGGGGATTAGGCCATGCAGCGTTCCCTGTTTGTCAGGCAGCCTTCGGTGCTGGTCTTCATCGGGCTGCTTGCGGTGTTCACCATCGCAATGGTGGTTCTGTCAGAAGGCTTTGGCCTCGGGCTGGTGTCAACCAGCATGATCAAGATTCTTGGCAAGACGCTTTGCCTGTGCCTGATCGCCATCGCCATGGATCTGGTCTGGGGCTATTGCGGGATCCTGTCGCTCGGCCACTTCGCCTTCTTCGGGCTCGGCGGCTACATGATCGGCATGTGGCTGATGTATGAGCGGACCAAGGATATCGTCATCGCGTCGCTTGCCGGCGCTGAACTGCCGCCGTTACCGGAAGAGATCACGGAGGCAATCGGCAGCCAGATATTTGGCGTGGTCGGCGGCTCGCAAACACCAGTGGTCTGGTATTTCGCCGACAGCCTCTATGCGCAACTGGCGCTGGTGGTGCTGGTCCCGGGGCTGCTGGCGCTGGTGTTCGGCTGGCTGGCGTTCCGCAGCCGCGTGACCGGGGTGTACCTGTCGATCCTGACCCAGGCGATGACATTGGCGCTGTCGCTCTATCTGTTTCAGAACGACAGCGGCCTGCGCGGCAACAATGGCCTGTCGGGATTGCAGAACATTCCCGGCCTGACCGATGTCCCGCAATCGGTGGTTTCGGTGTGGTTTTTCCTGGCCTCGGCGCTGGCGCTCGGCATCGGATATTTCGTCGCGGCCTGGGTGGTCTCGGGCAAGTTCGGCAATGTGATCCGGGCGATCCGCGATGACGAGGCGCGCATCCGTTTCATGGGCTATCCGGTGGAGACCTACAAGCTGGTGGTGTTCACGCTGACTGCGGTGATCGCAGCCATTGCCGGCGCGCTTTACTATCCGCAGGCGGGTATCATCAATCCGGCGGAAATCGCCCCCATCGCATCAATCTATCTGGCTGTCTGGGTGGCGATTGGCGGACGCGGAAGGCTCTATGGCGCGGTCATTGGCGCTGCGACCGTATCGCTGTTGTCATCCTGGTTCACCGGCGGGCAGGCGCCGAGCATTCCGCTTGGGTTCTACACCATTGACTGGGTCGACTGGTGGCAGGTGCTGCTCGGGCTTGGTTTCGTGCTGGTGACGCTGTTCATGCCCAAGGGCATTGGCGGGCTGTTTGACAGACTGGTCAGAAAGGATGCGTCGTGACTTCGCTTCTGGAAGTAACCTCGATTTCGGTGTCGTTCGACGGCTTCAAGGCGATCAACAACCTGTCGTTTGAAATCGGCGGTCAGGAGTTGCGCGCCATCATCGGACCCAACGGGGCGGGCAAGACCACATTTATGGATATCGTCACCGGCAAGACCAGGCCCAATGAAGGCCGGGTCCGGTTTGGAGAGCCGCAGCTTGATCTGCTCAGGCTGTCCGAAAGCCAAATCGCGCGCGCCGGTGTCGGCCGCAAATTCCAGCGTCCCACGGTGTTCGAGGCGCAAAGCGTGCGCGACAATTTGATGATGGCGCTGAGCAACGACCGGCTTCCGTTTGCGGTGCTGGCGTATCGGGCGACAGTGGAAGACGGGAACCGGGTGTCGGCGCTGGCCGAGGAAATCGGCCTTTCCGGCGAACTCGACCGGACGGCGGGGGAACTTTCTCACGGGCAGAAACAATGGCTGGAGATCGGCATGCTGCTGGCGCAGGACCCGAAGCTGCTGTTGGTCGACGAGCCGGCGGCCGGGATGACGCTGGGTGAACGCGAGCACACCACCGACTTGTTGCGCCGTGCGGCTCAAACCCGCGCGGTGGTTGTGGTCGAGCACGACATGGAATTCGTCCGCCGGCTCGATTGCAAGGTGACGGTGTTGCACGAAGGCTCGGTGCTGGCGGAAGGATCGCTCGATCACGTCACCGCCAATTCCGACGTCATCGACGTCTATCTGGGGCGCTAGATCATGCTTGAAATCGAAAATCTGACATTGCACTACGGCCAGTCGCAGATCCTCAATGGCATTTCGCTGAAAGCCGATGTCGGGCAGGTGACCTGCGTGATGGGCACCAATGGCGTCGGCAAGACCAGCCTGCTCAAGGCGATCTCCGGGGTGCATCACCGTTCGGGCGGCGAGTATCACCTTGACGGGCAGGCAATCGGCAAGATCCCGGCGCATCAACTGGCCGCCCGAGGCGTGGGTTATGTTCCGCAGGGCCGCGACATCTTTCCGCTGCTGACGGTGACGGAAAATCTTGAAACCGGATTTGCCTGCCTGCCGCGATCCGACCGGAAAATTCCGGATCATATCTATGAGCTGTTTCCGGTGCTCAAGGACATGCGCAACCGGCGCGGCGGCGATCTGTCGGGCGGTCAGCAGCAGCAACTTTCCATCGCACGGGCGCTGATCACCAGGCCCAAGCTGTTGTTGCTGGACGAGCCCACCGAAGGCATTCAGCCCAACATCATCCAGCAGATCGGTCGCGTCATCGCCCTGCTTCGCGATGAAGGGACGATGGCGATCGTGCTGGTCGAGCAGTATTTCGAATTTGCCTATGGACTGGCCGACCGGTTTTGCGTGATCGAGCGTGGCGAAGTCAAAATGGCCGGTGATCGGCAGAGTCTGACCAAGGACAGTTTACGGGATGCCGTTTCCGTTTGAGGCTTGCGTCCGACTCACGGGCTGATTTTCCGCCTGCCCGGGAATTGGGCGATTGCCCGCATTCTCATCCGCGCTTGCGCATGGAAGATGCAGTTGCGCCATTTGCGTGGCTGAGAGTGGCCCAAGGTCCCGAATTTCCCCGGTTCGTCAATCTGGCATGCTTTATGCTTGAGTAAGATCGGGTCCAGAGGGGACCAAAAACGACGCCCGCAAAGGGCGCAGAGACCGGGGCCGTCAGGCAGGATAGCGCTCACTCCCGGGTGTACGGAGAGCGCCCGCCTGGCGGCCTTGTTTATTCGGTGGTCTGAATACCGGCGGGCAGGGACGGCTCGGCCGGGAGGGGTGACCGGGGTTTCCGCGCCGGCAATCGGCGGTCGACCACCCAGTCGGTGGCGGCAGCCGCGATCCAGATCGAAAACAGGGTGACCCAGGCGGTTAGCGCGAAAATGCTTGCGCCGGTAACGCCGGCGCCAACCGCGCAGCCACCGGCCAGCATGCCGCCAAATCCCATCATCGCCGCACCGGCGAGATACCGCCGCATCGAATCTCCACCCTCGAAGCCCTGAAGCTCCAGTTCTCCGGTTACCAGGGCGGCGATGAACGCGCCGATGAAGACGCCTGGCACGAGGCCGACATCGAAATCGATCATCGAACCGGGACGCGACAGAAACAGCATCAGCGTATCGGCCGACGGTCCGGTGAAACTGAGCGCTTCGAGTTGCACCGGCTCGAAGGCGATGGCCGTCATCGCCTTGGTGAACCACCAGGCCAGCGGAATGCAGGCACCAACGGCAAAGGCGGCAATGGTTTTCCAGATCCCGATCTTGCGCCACAACGCCAGGGCCAGGCTTGCGGCAAGGCCGATCAGGACGAGGGTGAGGGCGGTTCGTTCGGAAATGCCGGACAAGAGCAGCAGATCATTCGATCCGATCGACAGGGTTGTCAGGGGGGCTGCCAGCGCATCGCGCACCGGCGAGAGAAAGCCGTGCAGGCTGGCCTGGGCGACCACGGCGAAGACCAGCCCCGAGAGCAGGGCGCGCAGGTTTCCGGTGGCCGAAAGCACCAGCAGCCGGGACGAGCAGCCGCGCGCCAGCACCATGCCGACGCCGAACAGCAATCCGCCAAGGGCCGCGCCCGAGAGGCTTTGCGGCGAGGCCAGTTGGCGCGTTTCGGTTGCGGAGAACAGGCCCAGTTCGGCCAGGATCATCGTGCCGGCGATGGCTGTGGAGAACACAATCAACCAGACCGCCATCTTGCCGCCGACCCGGCCACGGGAGAACTCGATGGCGGCGGCGCGCAGGCAGAACCGGCTTTGCTGGGCGAAGGCGCCAAACAGCGCGCCGATAATGCTGCCGCCGATCAGCAGCGCGCCTTTGTCACCGAACCTGTCGGCAAGCCATTCAAGTTCCATCGTGCAGCCCTCTTGCTGGCAATTTGCCTGATTTGCGAGAACAAGCATTGACCTGGGTCAAGACAAAGGCAAATATTCATATAAATCTATATGGGAGGAAAAACCATGGCATTGCTTGATCTGACGCGACGCAGCCTGCTGCAAACCGGCATGGCCGCTGCCGCAACCGCAATGCTGCCTGCGGGCTTGCGGCCGGCCCACGCACTGGCGACCGGGGACGCGGTGCTGAGCAGTGTCAGTGACGGCAATCTGGTGCTGCCGCTGGGTTTTTCCTATCCGCAGGCACCGCAGGACGAACTTGTTGCGCTGCTGCAAGCCAACGGGCTGCCCACCGACAGCCTGATGCCGGATTGCAATGTTCCGATCCTGAAATCCGGCGATCGGATAATCATGTTCGATGTCGGCTCGGGTTCGAATTTCATGCCGTCGGCGGGCAGACTGCTCGACAACATGGCGGAAGCCGGTCTTGATCCGGCAGAAATCACGGATGTTGTCTTCACCCACGGTCACCCTGACCATCTCTGGGGGCTGGTCGATGATTTCGACGAGATTGTGTTCCCCAATGCGCGCTTCTACATGGGGCGCACGGAGTGGGAGTTCTGGCGTGACCCGGCGACCGTCGACGCCATGCCGGAGGAACGCAAGACCTTTGCCGTGGGCGCGCAAAATCGTCTGGCCTATCTCGAGGACATGATCAATCTGTTCGAACCCGGTGCCGAAGTGCTGCCAGGCGTCGAAGCGGTCGATACGGCGGGGCATACGCCCGGGCACATGTCGTTCATGCTGCATGGCGGATCCGAGCCGGTATTGATCGCCGGTGACGCGATCACCCATTTCGCCGTGTCGTTCGCACACCCCGCCTGGCCGAGCGGCTCGGACCAGGATGCCGAGATGGGTGTGGCTACCAGACTCAGGCTGCTCGACCGGCTTGCCACCGACAAGGCAGCGTTGACCGCCTACCATCTGCCCACACCGGGTGAGGGCAGGGTGGAGCGCGACGGGACAGCCTACCGGTTTGTGGCGGAGGGGTGAGGAGGGGAGAGGCCGGGTTGGTTCGGATTGCTGCGACGGGAAGGTGATCGATTCTGCTGGCTCAGAAAATCTTGCAAAATCGAAGGTTTTTGCGACAATTTGCTATGGGCATGAAAAAACACCGCTACCAATTTGAACCGCTTGGCGAACAGCACTTTGATATCTTGCGCGACTGGTTTCGCAGTCCGGAAGTTCAGAAGTGGTACGGCGACGATAGCAATCTAAAGACGATTGAAAACCATTTGTCAGATGACCGCATCTCCATGATGCTGGTTCGGTTAGACGGTCGTCCGCTTGCATATCTACAGGATTACGAGATCTTCGGTTGGGAACACCACCATTTGAATTTTCTGCCAGCAGGTTCGCGCGGAATGGACACATTTATCGGTCAGCAGGACATGCTGAGCAAAGGGCACGGCGAAAATTATCTGCGATGCCAAATCAACCGTCTGTTCAAGGTGGGAGTTCCTGCCGTCGGAATCGACCCACACCCAGATAATGTACGGGCAATTCGTGCCTATGAGAAACTGGGTTTTAAGGGTGACCAGAAGCGAGAAACCGAATGGGGCAGAGTGTTGCTCATGTCCCTACATCGACCCGAGTATCCTGCTCCAAAGTCGCATAACTGAATGTGTGGAATGTCGGTGGTGCAAATTCAGTGCACCAGAACAAGTCCCTGAAACGCACCAGGTTGGCGGAACCGACCCGCCCCCTCAAGTCTTCGTATCTGTCGCGCGCCAGTCGGCCAGAAAGCCGAAGGCGTTGCCTTCCATCAGCAGGCCCAGGCCCATGCGGGCTCCGGCGGCGATCGAGATCATCACGATCGGGGCCGAGATTGCCATCACCGAGAAGGCGCTGACGCCCTGACCGATGGTGCAGCCGAGCGCGAAGACGCCGCCGGTGCCCATCAGGAACGCGCCGAGCAGATGGCGGCTCAACTCACGGGCATCGTCGCAGGCTTCCCAGCGCATGTCGTCGGAGCGGAATGCGGAGACCGCTGCGCCGAGAAACACGCCGATCACGACCCCGACGCCATAGTCGGGCAATTCACCGGTGACGGTGATGATCTGCATGATGGTTTCGCCGACCGGCATGACAAACGAGCCGGCTTCGATCTGAACCGGGTAGAGCGCCTGCGCGGCATAGAGGCTGGTGATCACCCAACCGGCAGCGATGCACAGGCCGATGACCACGCCGGCGATCAGCCGGTTGCGGTCGGCGCGGAAACTTGCCGATTTGAAAACCCACCACAGACCCGCCCCGCCGATGATCAGCGCCAGCGGCAGGGATGCGTTCAATCCGGTGGCGCGAGAGATCAGGGCGCCGACCGATTGCCCGCCAAAGGCGGAAAGATCCAGGGACAGCGGATCAAGCAGGGTTGCGCGAATGTGAGCGGTGATCCCGCGCTGGGCGGCAAGCGCCGCAAGCCCGAGACCGGTGAGCACCACAAGGGCGCGCAAATTGCCACCGCCGAGCCGGACCAGTGCGCCGAAACCGCAGGTGCCGACCAGGGCCATGCCGAGACCGAACATCAGTCCGCCGATAATGGCGCCGGCCAGCGGCAGCGGCTCGGTCAGATAAAAGGATTTATCAAGGTCGGCGATGCCGGCCGCGCCGAGCAACTGGGTTGCGATCAGCGCGGTGAAGGCTGCCAGCGCCCAGGCTCTGAGCGGGCGGTCGTCGCCCGCATACCAATGGCGTTCCAGAGCCGCCATGGTGCAAAAATGGCTTTTCCTCGCGGCAAAACCAATGATCGTGCCGACCAGACAGCCCGAAAGCGCAAGCATCCACCCTGAATCAAGCATGACGGTCGTCTCCTCCTGTTGGCCGGATCCCACTCCGGTCCCATTCTCCAGCTTAGGGACGGGGGCAAATCAAAGCAAGCTGTGCCTCCGGCTCAGCCCTTCGCGGCGCCTGGCCGGCAAAGCAAGTCATACAGCGAGGCCACGATGGCCGAGACCTCCGAGTCGGAAATCGAATAGTAGATCATCCGTCCCTCGCGTCGCGGTCGGACCATGTGATCAAAACGCAGACGGGCGAGTTGCTGGGAGACAGCGGCCTGCGGCAACGCCAGCAGTTCCTCGAGCTCGGAGACCGATCGCTCGTTTTCCGACAACAGCCACAAAATCAGCAGCCGGGTTTCGTGCGACAGCGCCTTTAGGATATCACCGGCCTTGCGGGCGTGACCGGCAAGCACCTCGATATCCTGACCGGAAAAATCCTGATTCGGCGTCAGTTCCGACGTCATGGCTCCAGCTTTGCAAGCATCTCGTCGACAAGGGCCCAGAAAAACTGATCGCCGGGATAGCCGCGCAACCGGGCAATTTCCTGGCCGTCATCAACCAGAACAAAGGTGGGGGTGAATCGTTCAACCGGGATTTCCGTCAGGTCGGCGGGCAGCAGATCGTGAATGTTGACCCGTCGCAAGGGCGCGCGCCGGCCCTGCTCGGTGTTCGGCCAGGCCGGGGCGACCTCCTCGTTGAACCGCTTGCACCAGGCGCAGCCGGGTTGCTCGAACATGATCATTTCGGCAGCCATCACAGGCGCGGGCAGGAGCAGGAAGATGGTGAGCGCAGCCGCGAGAAATGATGTCATGAGGCTGATCCGATTTCATGAAAAATAGTGTTTGCAATATATATTGTATTTTGCATATCTTGCAATCGCATTCTGGTCGGCTGCACGCCATGAGGAGGCTGAATGTGAGTCATGCATGGTGCGTAGTCACGGCTTCCTGGATGAACCGTGCATGCTGTGAACCGACGTGCTGGAGCGACCATCAGGGTTGGCTGAGCCGGTGGCGCTGCGAGGGAGGAAGACGCGAATGATCGATGTCGGATATGGAGCTGCCTTTCTGGCGGGGTTGTTGTCATTTTTTTCGCCCTGTGTGCTGCCAATTGTTCCGCCTTATCTCGCCTATCTGGCCGGGATGAGTTTCAATGAAGTCCAAAATGCCAAGGCTGACAACGTGGCGTCACGCCGCATCGCCATGGCTTCGATCGCGTTTGTTCTCGGGTTCAGCACGGTGTTTATCGCGCTTGGCGCCACCGCCAGCCTGATCGGTCAGTCGCTGGCGCGTTATTTCGATGTATTGGCGGTGATTGCCGGAATTGTGATCCTGCTGATGGGGCTGCATTTTCTCGGCGTGTTCAGGTTTGCGCTTTTGTACCGGGAGGCGCGTGTCAATGTCGAGCGCAAGCCTGCCGGCATGATCGGCGCCTACATCATGGGGCTAGCCTTTGCGTTTGGCTGGACGCCCTGTGTCGGACCAATCCTGGCGGCCATCCTGTTCATGGCCGCGGCCAAGGAAAGCGCCGGGCAGGGAGCGATGCTGCTGGGGTTGTACGCACTGGGAATTGGAATTCCATTTGTCGTCGCCGGCTTTTTCGCGAGCCGTTTCATCCGGTTTTCGACCCGAATCAAGAAACATATGGCTGTCATCGAGAAGGCCATGGGCGTACTTCTGGTGGTTACCGGCATCCTGTTCATGACCGGTCAAATGTCCAGGATTGCGCAATGGCTGCTTGAGATGTTTCCGGCATTTGCCACGATTGGATAGGAGCAAGACAATGATCAGACGTATTTTTCTCGCCGTTGCGGCCATGGCCGCTCTTTCGGTTCAGGCATTGGCTTCCGAGCTTGGTGATGATGGCCTGCACAAGGAAGACTGGTTCTCGATCACCTTCCGCGACGTCGCCGAAGACATCGCCACGGCCAAGGAAGAGGGCAAGCGGCTGGTGATGATCTTTGAACAGCGCGGCTGCATCTATTGCGCCAAGATGCATGAAGTGTTGCTGTCCGATCCCGAGGTTTCGGACTTCATCAAGGCCAATTTCAAGGTCGTCCAGTACAACATGTTCGGCGACGAGGAAGTCACTGACCTGGACGGAGACGTGCTGACCGAGAAAACGGCTGCGCGCAAATGGGGCTATGTGTTCACGCCGACGCTGGTGTTCCTGCCGGAAAACGCACCGGAAGGCATGACCGTCGCCGAGGCCGCGGTGGCGACCATGCCGGGGGCCTTTGGCAAGTGGACCTTTCTCAACATGTTCAAATGGGTCTCCGAAAAAGGCTATGAAGGTGACGAGCACTTTCAGAAGTATCATGCGCGGATTATCAATGAACTGCGTGAAAAGGGGCGTCTTGACGCGGAGTAACGAGTGCCGCAAAATACATTCAAGAAATCATATTTTTGCATTGATTGTGCGCGCGCATATGACTATCCTTTGAATCGGAGAAGATCCGGATCTTATGAGTCCGGACAATGGGAGGAGGGAACGCCAATGATGAGGCGAATGAGATTTATACTGGGGGCGGTTGCGGCATTTGCAATGTCAACCGCGGCGCTGGCCAGCGAGCTTGCGCCTGATGCGGTGGCATTCACCGATGACGGGGTGACCTCGTCGCTGACCGGTGTTGCGGGTGATCCTGTGGCAGGTGCGGAAACCTTCAAGAGCCGCAAGCTCGGTAACTGTCTGGCTTGCCATGCCAACGCCGACATGTCGGGTGAATTGTTCCATGGCGATGTGGGGCCTTCGCTGGACGGTGTGGCCTCGCGCTGGGACGAGGCGCAGCTCAGGGCAATCGTGACGAATTCGAAACAAATCTTCACCGACGAGACCGTCATGCCGGGCTTCTACTCGCTGGAAGTCGGACAGTATGTGTCGGAACCGTTTGCCGGCAAGACCATCCTGACTGCTCAGCAGGTCGAGGACGTCGTAGCCTATCTCGGCACACTCAAGGAATAATCTGGAGCAAAGGAGCTCGAAGCCAATGCAACTGACAAGACGAAAAGTCTTAGGACTGACGGCGGGGGCCGCCGTATTCGCGGTCGCCGGAGCCCGGATTTCACCGGCCTTTGCCTCGGCAGAGGATACGGAAAAGGCGATCATGGAGTTCACCGGTGGTGCGACGGCAGGCGAGGGCAAGATCACCCTGACTGCACCGGAAATTGCCGAAAACGGCAACACGGTTCCGGTGTCGGTCAATGTGGAAAGCGCCATGGAAGGCGATGATCTTGTCGAATCGATCATCATCTTCGCTGACGGCAACCCCAGTCCGGCAGTCGCGACGTTTCATTTCACTGAAATGAGCGGTGAAGCGCTCGCAACCACACGCATGCGTCTTGCCAAGACCCAGAACGTCATCGCGGTTGCGAAGATGAAGGACGGCTCGGTCTTCATGGACAAGAAGCAGGTCAAGGTAACCATCGGCGGCTGCGGCGGCTGAGCCAGGGACAGGATTTACGAACATGGCATCAAAACCACGCATCAAGGTGCCCAAGTCGGCTTCGGCCGGTGAGGTGATCACCATCAAGACGCTGATCAGCCACGAGATGGAATCGGGCCAGCGCAAGGACAAGGATGGCAATCCCATTCCGCGTCAGATCATCAACAAGTTCACCTGCACCTTCGAAGGGCAGAAGGTGTTCGAATGCGATCTGGATCCGGCGATCTCGGCCAATCCCTATTTCGAGTTCAACGCCAAGGTGCCCTCGAGCGGAACCTTCAAGTTCACCTGGCTCGACGATGACGGGTCGGTCTATGAGGCCGAGGCGCCTATCGAAGTCAAATAACAACGAGAGGGATCCCGAGCGTAGGGGAGGCTCACGCAAGGGACATCCCGGGAGGACGGAGACTGTTATGAAAAGACTTTTGATAGCCAGTGTGGTGTTGGCCGCCGCAATCGCGGGGTCGGGTCCGGTTATGGCTGATCCCGTTGACGACACACTCGAAATCGACGGCGTGCCGATGGTCACGCGAACCGCGGCGCCGGAAGGGCATCCGTTTGACGAGGTGTATTCGGGCTGGCTTTTCCGCGAGGCCGAGACCCGTGACGCAGAGCGCGACAGCATCGAAAACCCCGGCATGATCGCAGTCGAAGACGGCGAAGTGCTGTGGAGCAAGGTTGATGGCACCGCCGGGAAATCCTGTGCCACCTGTCACGGCGATGCAGCTGAAACCATGAAGGGCGTCGGTGCCCGTTTCCCGAAATGGGATGCGGATTCGAAAAAGCCGATCAATATCGAGCTGCAGATCAACAAGTGCCGGACCGAGCAGATGGGCGCGGAAGCGCTCCCCTTCAACAAGGGAGGGCAGCAGGAACTGACGGCCTACATCAAACATCAGTCGCTGGGTATGCCGGTGGAGCTTGATCTTTCGGAAGGCGACATGCAGTCGTGGTGGGAAAAGGGCAAGGATGTCTATTACACCCGCACCGGCCAGCTCAATCTGGCCTGTGCGAGCTGCCATGAAACGGCAATGGGCAAGTACATCCGCGCCGACCATTTAAGCCAGGGCCAGGTCAACGGTTTTCCGACTTACCGGCTCAAGAGCGGCCTGACTTCGCTGCACCAGCGCTTCCGCGGTTGCATCCGTGATACCCGCGCCGATCAGCCCAAGGCGTTCTCGGACGAATTGATGGCGCTGGAAACCTATGTAACCTGGCGTGGCACCGGCCTTTCGGTCGAAACCCCGTCGGTCCGTCAGTAGTCTCTGACCTTGCCGGGGGCATTGCGATGCCTCCGGCAACTGCAGCGCGCCAGGTCTGATCCGCTTGCTGCTGTAACGGTTTGCCACCTGCGCAACACCTGGTTTTCTTGGCGAGGCAGCGTGTAGAGTTCAGCGTTAACGAATTGAAATACAAAGAAAATACGGATTCTGGCAGTTGTCGGAGCGGGATCGCTTGTCCGTTTTTCACGGAATGGAGAATGGGATGCATACCAGACGCGATTTTCTGCAATATGCCCTGAATGCCGGATTTGTGCTTGGTGCCGCCGGTCTGGGCGCCAATCCGACCCGCGCACTGGCGCAGCAGAAGCTGACCCAGGATGACCTGCTGAAATTCGATTCCAAGGGGCAAGTCACCCTTCTGCATTTCACCGATTGCCATGCCCAGCTCAAGCCGGTGTTCTTCCGTCCGCCCGACACCAATATCGGCGTTGGCGCCTATGCGGGCTTGCCACCGCACCTGGTGGCGCACGAATTCCTCGACTATTTCGGCATCGACGCGGGCAGCCCCTATGCCTATGCCCACACCATGGTGGATTATGTCGACCTGGCGCGGAGCTACGGAAAGCTGGGCGGCCTGGACCGGACAGCGACGCTGGTCAAGGCGATCCGCGCGGATCGCGGCGACGACAAGGTGCTGTTTCTCGATGGTGGCGACACCTGGCAGGGCTCCTATTCGTCACTCAAGACCAATGGCATGGATATGGTCGAGTGCATGAAGCTGCTCAAGCCGGACGCCATGACCGGGCACTGGGAGTTTACATTCGGCGAGGACCGCTTTCTCGAATTGGTCGACGCCATGGGATATCCGTTCCTGGCGTCCAATATCTTTGATGCCGAGTGGGATGAGCCTGCCTTCGAACACACGGCCTATTTCGAACGCGGCGGCGTCAAGGTGGCGGTCATCGGTCAGGCCATGCCCTACACCCCGATCGCCAATCCGAACTGGATGTTTCCGAAATGGTCGTTCGGTATCCGGCCCGAGGTACTGCAGGCCAATGTCGATACAGCCCGCGCGGAAGGCGCCGAAGTGGTGGTGTTGCTGTCCCACAACGGCTTTGACGTGGATCGCAAACTCGCCGGCGTTGTCAGCGGACTGGATGTGATCGTCACCGGCCACACCCATGACGCAACCCCGATCGCGCTGGAAGTCGAAGGCACGATCCTGATGTCGTCGGGATCGCACGGCAAATATCTGGGCCGCATCGACCTCGACATCAAGGATGGCAAGGTGGCCGGCTACAACTCGACGCTGATCCCGGTCTTTGCCGACGTGATTACGCCGGATCCGGAAATGGCGGCCAAGATCGACGAAGTTCGCGCGCCCTATGAGGCGGAGACGCAACGGGTGATCGGCCGCACTGACAGCCTGCTCTACCGGCGCGGCAATTTCAACGGAACCTGGGACGATCTGATCTGCCAGGGCATCATGGAAGAGCGCGACACGCAGATTGCGCTTTCGCCCGGGTTTCGCTGGGGCACGACGCTGCTGCCGGGATCCGACATCACAATCGACGATCTCTACACCGAGACCTCGATGAGCTACCCGTCGGTTTACCGGCTCGAGTTCACCGGCGCCCAGCTCAAGGAGATCATGGAAGATGTCTGCGACAACCTGTTCAACAAGGATCCGTTCCTGCAACAGGGCGGCGACATGGTCCGGGTTGGCGGGTTTACCTATGCCTGCGCTCCTGATGCGGAAATGGGTGGCCGGATCTCGGATATGCGGCTGACCGGCAGCGGCGATCCGATCGAAGCGGGCAAGACCTATACGGTCGGCGGCTGGGCCTCGGTCAATGAAGGGGTCGAAGGTCCCGCGATCTACGATCTGATGGAAAACTACATCACGAAGAAATCGGTGGTGTCACTCGATCCGGAGGCCGCTGCGGTCCGGGTGATCAGGTGATCCCGAACTGGACTTGAATTCGCGGGCTGATGAGCCCCGGCGATGATGACGGAGACAGATATGCAAATGCTGGACAAGCGCCACGGGAGGATCTCATGGTAGACGAAACCGATCCCAAGGGAACCAAACAAGCTGCGTCACGGCGCAATTTCCTCAAGGCCGGACTTCTCGGTGGTGCCGCGGTGGCGGCCAGCGCCGGTGTCGCGCGGGCGGCGGGCGATCCGCTGATCACCGAGATCCAGGACTGGAATCGCTATCTCGGCGATGGTGTCGACGCTGCCCCTTATGGCAAGCCATCGGAGTTCGAGGCGCATGTGGTGCGCCGCGATGTGCCGTGGCTGACGGCGGACCCGGTCTCGTCGATCAATTTTACGCCGCTGCATGAGCTTGACGGCATCATCACGCCCAACGGGCTTTGCTTCGAACGCCATCATGGCGGCACGGCGGTGATCAACCCGGCGGATCACCGGCTGATGATCAACGGCCTGGTCGACACACCGCTGGTGTTCACCATGGAGGACCTGAAACGGTTTCCGCGCGAGAACCGGGTCTATTTCCTCGAATGCGCCGCCAATGGAGGCATGGAGTGGAAGGGCTCGCAGCTCAATGGCTGCCAGTTCACCCATGGCATGATCCACTGCGTGGTCTACACCGGCGTGCCGCTGCGCTACCTGCTCGAAGAGGCGGGGATCAAGACCAACGGCAAATGGCTGTTGGCGGAAGGGGCTGACGCTGCGGCAATGACCCGCTCGATCCCTATGGAGAAGGCGCTCGATGACTGTCTGGTTGCGTTCAAGATGAATGGCGAGGCGTTGCGCACGGAACAGGGCTATCCGCTCAGACTGTGTGTTCCCGGCTGGGAAGGCAATATGTGGGTCAAATGGCTGCGCCGTCTCGAAGTCGGTGACGCGCCCTGGGAACAGCGCGAGGAGACCTCGAAATACACCGATCTTCTCGCCGATGGAAAAGCACGCCGCCACACCTTTGTGATGGATGTGAAATCGGTGATCACCAGCCCGAGCCCGCAAGCGCCGGTTATCCATGGCAAAGGACCTCTGGTGATCTCCGGTCTGGCCTGGTCGGGAAGCGGCACGATCAAGCGCGTTGACGTGACGATTGACGGCGGTCGAACTTGGCAAACGGCGAGGATTGACGGGCCAAGCCTGCCCAAGGCGCTGCACCGCTTCTATCTCGACATCAACTGGGATGGATCGGAGATGCTGCTGCAGTCCCGCGCCATCGATGATCAGGGACTGGTTCAGCCGACCAAGAATGAGTTGCGCGCGGCACGCGGCGGCAATTCGATCTATCACAACAATGGCATCCAGACATGGCACGTCAACAACGACGGGGTGGTTGAAAATGTTGAAGTTTCCTAAGTCTGCGGCGATTGCCGTTCTGGCATTTGCAGCCTTTGCCGGTCCTTCGCTGGCTGAAGGCGACATTGATGCCGGCGAAAAGGTATTCAAGAAGTGCGCGGCCTGCCACGCGGTCGGCGACGGCGCCAAGCACAAGGTTGGCCCGGAGCTCAATGATGTGTTCGGCCGTACGGCCGGCGGTGCAGAAGGCTACAAATACTCCAAGGCGATGATTGAAGCCGGTGAAGGCGGCCTGGTCTGGGATGCGACAACCCTGACCGAGTATCTGATCAAGCCCAAGGACATGGTCAAAGGTACCAAGATGTCTTTTGCCGGGCTGAAGAAAGACGACGATATCGCCAATGTTCTGGCCTATCTGAAGAGCTTTTCGGCTGAGCAAGCGGCGGCAGCCGAGGCCGTTGTTGAAGATCAGCCGGTCGAGACCGCAGTGGCGGCCACTGCCGAACCGGCCGCCGAAGCCGCGCCTGTCGAGGCGATGGCGGTTGAGACAAGCAAAGGCGCCTTCGGGCTTGGCCGCGTGGCAATGCCGGAGGAGATCGCCGCCTGGGATATTGATATCCGCCCGGACGGCACAGGTCTGCCTGTGGGCAAGGGCACCGTGGCTGAGGGCGATCCGATCTATGCCGAGAATTGCGCCGTCTGTCATGGCGATTTCGGCGAGGGCGCTGGACGCTGGCCGGTGCTGGCAGGCGGTCAGGGCACGCTGCTCAAGGATCGGCCGGTCAAGACCATCGGGTCGTACTGGCCTTATCTGTCGACCGTGTTCGATTATGTCCGCCGCGCCATGCCGTTCGGCGATGCGCGATCGCTTTCCGATGATGACGTCTATGCGCTGACGGCCTATCTGTTGTATCTTAACGACGTCGTCACGGATGAGGATTTTGAGCTTTCCAACGAGAATTTCACGTCGATCCGGTTGCCGAATGAAGACAATTTCATCCCGGACGACCGGTTGAGCGAGCCGCATTACGCCAAGGGTGTTGAGCCTTGCATGACAGATTGCAAGCCGGGTCCGGTGGAGATTACCGCCCGCGCCCAGATCATCGACGTGACGCCGGAAGGCGAGGGCGACGAGAATTCCGGAGGCGGAATCGATTGACAGCCGGGCGCTCGATAGCGCCCCGAGGAGAGATGGAATGGCCGGTTATGGCAGGCACCACGGACGCAGCGGGATGTTGCGCCGACTGGTGCCTGTCATTTTTTCCGGGCTGGTGATGGTATATGGCGCTCCCGGCAAGGCCGGGGCAACCGAACCCGAAGACCTGTTCAAGCCCTGCGCCGTCTGTCACGAGATAGGAGCGGGGGCGAAGCACAAGGTTGGACCCCATCTTGACGGCGTGTTTGGCCGCAAGGCGGGTAGTCTCGCGGACTTCCGTTATTCGGCCGGCATGCGCGCGGCAGGCGAAGCCGGTCTTGTCTGGACGTCTCAAACACTTGACGAATATCTCGAGAAGCCGCGTGACTTCATCAAGGGCAACCGCATGTCCTTCAGGGGGATGGCGGATGCCGAAGGTCGCTTGGCGCTTATCTCCTGGCTTGAAGTGGCGACCAGGCAGGAGCCGGCGCAAGATCCCGTGGCTGCTGAAGCCTCGATCTCCGTCCCGGTTCGGGGCTTTGCCGATATCGTGCTGCAGATGGAGGGCGATCGCGAATATGGCGAATATCTCGCCGGCGAATGCGTCACCTGCCATCAGGCCTCCGGTCATGCGGATGGCATTCCCTCCATCGTCGGGTTGCCACGCGGCTATTTCGTCAGGTCGCTGTTTGAATATGCCACCAATGTGCGGTCCAATGAAGTCATGAAGCTGCGCGTCTCCAATCTCACCAATGAGGAGATCGCCGCTCTGGCGGCCTATTTCAGCTCGCTTGATCCGCAATGAAGCCTTGAAATGTAAACCGGGAGGAAATCATGACACGCCTGACACGACGCCAATTCGGATTGTTCACCGGCGCGAGTGCGTTCACACTCACGCTCCCGACCTATCTGCGCGCGCAGGGCAAACCGCGTGTGGTTGTCATCGGAGGTGGCGCCGGCGGCGCAACCGCCGCGCGCTACATCGCCAAGGATTCCGACGGCGCCATCGATGTCACGCTGATCGACCAGTCGGAGATGTTTACCACCTGCTTTTTCTCCAATCTCTATGTCGGCGGCTACCGTACCTTGGACTCGATCACCCACAGCTACGACACGCTGCAAGCGAGCTATGGCATCGGCAAGGTAACCGGGTATGCCACCGGTGTGGACCGTGCGGCGAAAACCGTGAAGATGGCCGACGGATCGTCCGTTCCCTATGACCGGCTGGTGGTCGCGCCAGGCATCGATTTCATCTGGGATTCGGTGGAGGGCTATTCGGAGGACTTGTCCGAAGTTGCGCCCCATGCCTGGAAGGCCGGGCGCCAGACGGAATTGCTCAAGGCCGGGCTCGACGCCATCGAGAACGGCCAGCAGGTCCTTATGGTGCCGCCGCCCAATCCGTATCGCTGTCCGCCCGGACCTTATGAACGTGCGTCGATGATGGCGCATGTGCTCAAGGCGAAGGGACTGACAGATTCGAAGGTGATCATTCTCGACCCGAAAGAAAAGTTCTCCAAGCAGGGTGTTTTTCAGGAAGGCTGGGAAAAGCATTATCCCGGAATGATCGAATGGTACGGTCCCGCCGTGCATGGCGGCATATCCAGTGTTGATGTCAAGGCGGGAACAGTGGAGACCGACCTCGATACCTTCAAGGGCGCGTTTCTCAACATCATCCCGGCGCAGAAGGCGGGCGTGATTGCCGCGTCGGCAGGATTGACCAATGACAGCGGTTTCTGTCCGATCGATCCCGAGAGCATGCGCTCGGTGATCGATGAAGCGGTCTTCGTCATCGGCGACGCCTGTATCGCCGGCGACATGCCGAAATCGGGATTCTCGGCCAACAGTCAGGCCAAGGTTGCCGCCATGAACGTGCGCGGTGACCTGACCGGCTCCAAGGTGTTTCCCGCCAGATATGCCAACACCTGCTGGAGCCTGATCGAGACGGACGACAGCGTGAAGGTCGGCGCCCAATACGCGCCGGGAGACGGCAAGATCGCCTCGACCCAGGGGTTCATCAGCCAAACATCGGAAGACGAGGTCATCCGCAAGGCCAATTTCGAGGAATCGGTCGGCTGGTATGCGGGGATTACCGCCGACATGTTCGGCTAGACCGGTTTGGGTTGGCGAGGGTTGTCGGGTAATCTGTCTTTGGCGTGTGCGTCATCCGCGCCAGAGACAGGAGGATGAATTGAATACCCCCAAATTGCGGCTGAAGCTCAGATTTGAGAATGGTCTGAGCCTTGGTCCGGGCAAGGCTGATCTTTTGCAGGGCATCGCTGCGCACGGATCGATTTCGGCCGCCGGACGACGGATGAAAATGAGCTACAAGCGGGCCTGGATGCTTGTCGAGGAGATGAATGCTGCCTTTCAGATGCCTCTGGTAGAGAGCAACCGTGGCGGACAGAAGGGCGGCGGCGCCCGTCTCACCGAGGCCGGTGAAGCCGCGCTGGCTCATTATCGCGAACTGGAGGCGATCACTCTCAAGGAGGGGGCGAACCACATCTCCGGCATCACGAATATGCTCAAGAACGTGTCCGATTGAAATGCGGCTTGCAGATTCGAGCAGCATAGGGATATGTTTTATAGAACATATCGAATCCGGAGGTTTTCAATGATCGCAGTGATCCGCCGGCTTGTGCTTGCCGCCGTTGTTTCGCTTTCCGCCACGCTGGCCGTGCCGGTCGTGACGGCGGCGGAAGAGATCACCATATTTGCTGCGGCCAGCATGAAGAACGCGCTGGACGAGATTGTGACCACATGGAACACGGAGACCGGCAATAGCGCTGTGGTTTCCTATGCCGGCAGTTCGGTGCTGGCCCGGCAGATCCTGGCGGGCGCGCCTGCAGATGTGTTCATTTCCGCTGCGGTGAACTGGATGGACACGCTTGAAGAGGACGAACTGATCAAGCCCGGAACGCGGGTCGATCTTGTGGGCAACGCAATCGTGCTGGTGGCCCATGGCAGCGGCAGGGCCACGGCGACGATTGCGCCGGGCTTTGATCTTGCCGGAATGCTGGGCGAGAGCAAGCTCGCCATGGCGCTGGTGGATTCTGTGCCGGCGGGCGCTTATGGCAAGGCCGCGCTGACCAGTCTCGGGGTCTGGGATGCGGTCGAGCCCAAGGTCGCGCAGGCCGACAATGTGCGCGCAGCCCTAGCCCTTGTCGCCACCGGCGAGGCGCCGCTGGGCATTGTCTACGCCACCGATGCAGCGGCGGAACCCGCAGTCAGCGTCATCGGTGTTTTCCCCGCCGACTCTCATCCCTCCATCATCTACCCTGCTGCAGTTATAGCGGAGTCGGCCAAGCCCGAAGCAGAGGCTTTCCTGACCTATCTTTCCGGTGCTAAGGCTCAGGCGGCCTTTGAAGGTCAGGGGTTCACAGTGATAAAGAAGTAACCGGATGGTGGATGGATTGGAGGGTGGGTTTTTCACCGCCCTGTCAGCGGATGAATGGCGCGCGGTAATCCTGTCACTGCGGGTTTCGTTCTGGGCTACGCTGGTTAGCCTGCCGCTGGGCGTCGGCGTCGCCTATGTGCTGGCGCGTCACGAATTCCGCGGCAAGCAGGTGCTCAACGGTCTGGTGCATCTTCCGCTGATCCTGCCTCCGGTGGTCACCGGTTACCTGCTGTTGCTGACATTTGGACGCAAGGGGCCGGTCGGGGCGATGCTTGACCAGTATCTGGGGATCGTGCTGGCTTTCCGCTGGACCGGGGCGGCGCTCGCCGCTGCGGTGATGGCGTTTCCGCTGATGGTCCGCGCCATCCGTCTGGCAATCGAGGCGGTTGATCCGAAACTTGAACAGGCGGCGTCAACGCTTGGCGCATCGCGGTTCTGGGTGTTCATGACTGTCACCCTGCCGCTGATCCTGCCTGGCGTGATTGCCGGGGCTATTCTCGCCTTCGCCAAGGCGATGGGCGAATTCGGCGCCACCATCACCTTCGTCTCCAACATTCCAGGCCAGACGCAGACCCTGCCATCGGCGATCTACAGTTTCCTGCAGGTGCCCGGCGGCGACGCCAAGGCCATGCAACTGGTGCTGATTGCAGTTGCGATCGCGCTCACGGCACTGTTCCTGTCGGAGTGGATTGGCCGCACCGTGGCGCGAAGGATTGCCGGATCATGACGCTTTCGGTCCGCGTGTCGCACCGGTTCGGTGGTTTTTCGCTGGACGCGGAGTTCGAGGCGCCGGCGGGCGTCACGGCGCTTTTCGGTCGTTCCGGCTCGGGCAAGACATCGGTGGTCAACGCGGTCGCCGGGCTGTTGCACCCTGACGTCGGCCATGTCGCGCTCGACGGACGGGTGCTGTTTGATTCAGACCAGGGCATCTTCATGCCGGTGCATCAACGCCGCCTCGGCTATGTGTTTCAGGAAGGCCGGCTGTTTCCGCATCTCAGCGTCCGGCAAAACCTCGCTTACGGGCGCTGGTTTGCGCCAGCTGGTCCCGGCGCCGGGTTTGATCACGTCGTTGGCATGCTGGGGATCGGCAAGTTGCTCGACCGGCGGCCGGGCATGCTCTCAGGCGGTGAAAAGCAGCGGGTGGCGATTGGCCGGGCGCTGCTTGCAAAGCCGCGATTGCTGCTGATGGATGAACCGCTGGCAGCGCTCGACGAGGAGCGCAAGGCAGAGATCCTGCCGTATCTGGAACGTCTGCGAGATGAAACCGAGATCCCGGTGCTTTATGTCAGCCATTCCATGGCGGAAGTTGCACGGCTGGCGACGACGCTGGTGCTGGTGGAGGCGGGGCGGGTGGTTCGCGCCGGTCCCGCCGCCGATGTGCTTTCCGATCCCGACAGCGTGCAAGCGCTGGGTATCAGGACCGCCGGCGCGTCGATCCATGCAACGGTGGCGGCACAGGAAGAGGACGGGCTGACCCGGCTCGATATGTCGGCGGGTGAACTGTTTCTGCCAAGGGTGGAGGCGCCGGTGGGTACGCGGTTGGCGATCCGCATTCCCGCTCAGGACGTGATCCTGTCGCGAACCCGGCCTGAGGGGTTGTCGGCGCTCAATGTCCTGCCTGCGACGGTGACTGCGGTGCGGCTGGGCGACGGTCCGGGGGCAATCATTCAGCTTCGGGCCGGCGACGATCTGTTGCTGGCGCGGATCACCCGGCGGTCCGCCCTGGCGCTGGAGCTTGCGCCCGGAATTGCCTGTTTCGCCATCCTCAAAACCGTCGCCGTGGCCCAGACGAATGTCGGTGGCGCCGGATAGGCTGGTTGTCGTCAACGCAGGCGGATGGAGCCGATCCGGGCGTAATCGCGATAGATCGTGGCAAACCGCAACTCGCCATGATGCTGCGCGGCGAGTTCGGCCATGACGTCGCCGAGACTTGCCCTCGGCGTGACATGAAAACGCGCAAGCCAGGCTTTCAGACTCCAGCCGAACCAGCCCGGAAGCGCGGACTGCTGGCCGAAATCGACGACATGCAGTTCACCGCCGGGCGCCACGGCCTCAAGCGCCTGTTGCAACGCTGCTTCCCAGCCGGGGATCATCGACAGGCTGTAGGAAAAGAACACCCGGTCGAAGTGCGAGACGCCAAACAACATATTCGCGTCAAAACGGGTCGCGTCGCCCTGGGCCAGCATGACGCGTTCGGCAATACCGGTCTTCGTCACCGTCGCATCGGCTGATTTGAGCATTTCGGCTGAAATGTCGACGCCATAGAGCCGTGCATCGGGATAGCGCTTGGCGGTCAGGACCAGGTTGCGCGCCGTGCCGCAGCCGATTTCCAGAACCGATCCGCCGGAGGGCGGTCTGAGAGCGGCGATCAGATCGTTGCGGCCAAGCAGATAATAGCGTCGTGTCAGATCGTAGATGTGGCGCTGGTGACGATAGATGCCATCCATCACCGAGGCACTGGCTGAGACGGCGCTCATGCCTTTGTGTCACGTTTGACGTGCAGATGAAAGCCGCCATAGATTGCCGAGCGGTCCCGGCTGCCGAGCTCCAGGCTTTGGGCCTCACGGTAATTCCATTTGTCGAGAATGCCATGGGGAACACGACCCGGCAGCGGCGAGGCGGCTGCGGCGGTGCGGTAGATGACGCGGGCGCCGGGGCTCGCCGTGCGGGTGATTTCAGCCCACAATTCAGACAACTGGCTGTCGGTCATCCAGTCCTGGGCGTCGAGCAGCACGAAGGCGTTAACCGAGGCCGCCGGCCGGGCGGCGAGAAGCCTGGTGATGCTCTCGTTGACGACGTTCACACGGTTGGCGTTGCGGCGAATGGTTTCAAAACTTCGGGCTTCGAGATAGGGCGGCAGGCTTGCAGCCGCGCCGGGCTGGTAGCCGCGCCCAAAGGCCTGCCAGGCGAAATAATTGTCCTTGAGCGGAAAACCGCAAGCCAAACGCTCGGTACGTTCGCGCAACGCGCCGATCATGCCGTCGGAGGCGTCGCCGGCCAGAGCCTCGTACTGTGCTGGCGGAATGCCAAGCCCGAATAGCGATGCCCGCAATGATGTCAGGAGTTTGAAGCTGCGGCTGTCGAAGACCGGCTCGATCCTGGTCTTGAAGAATTCGCGCTGCTTTTCGACACTGTCCATGCGCACCAGTTCACGCGGATCGACGCCATAGAATTTACCGACCAGATGAGCCACGGAAATGAACCGTCCAAGCAAACCGGTGGAATAGAACCCGCGCGAGAACTTGGAGATGCGGCGGCGGCCGTTGACTTCCCGCCCGTCCCAATAAGCACGTGTTTCGGCATCAAGATGCGGGCGGATGTGGCGCTCATAAAGCGCGACATTGGTTTTCAAATTGGCGTGGCGGAACAGATTGGCAAACGAGGTGTGGTCGGGCAGATGTGTTGCCGCCGCCAGTTTGAGCTTGCCCAGCGCCACATGCGCAGGCGACAGGTCCACCGCAATGATTTCGGCCGGGCTGGCTGTCAGATAGGACATGACATTGCAGGAGCCAGAGGCGATGGTAACCATGGTGTCGGTCGGCTTGAGCGCCAGCGCTTCCATGTCGATCAGCGGATCTTCCCAGATCTGCGGATAGACCAGACCGCGAAAAGCAGCAGAGAAGACGCGTTCGAGGATCCCGGTCGAGGACAAGGCGGTGTTGCGTACGACCGCACCGTCGATACGAGCGCCGACGGCGGTGGTTTCAATCATGGTCATTGGGATGACTCCGAGGGAGAGAAGAGGGGGCGGGCTGTCATGATACGAGTCATGCGGCCTGGTCCTGCTTGCTTGCTATCAGCTTGAGGGGACCGCTCTTGGCAACCTGTCCGGCCTTTTCGGAGATGCGGCGTGACCAGTCGATGATCTCCATCCGGCCATCAGAATGCTCGACCACGGCGGTGCAGCTTTCCACCCAATCGCCGGTGTTGATGTAGCGGATGCCTCCGCGCATCTCGTTGGCGGCGTGGTGGATGTGGCCGCAGATGACGCCGTCGGCATCATGCTTGCGGGCTTCTTCGGCCAGCACTTCCTCGAAATCCGAGATGAAATTGACAGCACTCTTGACCTTCAGCTTGGCCCAGCGCGAAAACGACCAGTAGCGAAGCCCGAGCAGCTTGCGGCTGCGGTTGTGCCATTTGTTGGTCCACATCGCCATGCCGTAGGCGATGTCGCCGAGATGGGCGAGCCAGCGGTGGTTCATCACCACCATGTCGAATTCGTCGCCGTGGATGACCAGCAACCGCTTGCCGTCGGCGGTCTCGAACACATCGCGTTCGCGTACTTCGATGCCGCCGAAATGGACGCCCTGATAGTCGCGCAGCATTTCGTCGTGATTGCCGGGGACATAGATGATGTTTGTGCCTTTGCGGGCCTTGCGCAACAGCTTCTGGACCACGTCATTGTGAGACTGTGGCCAGTAAAAGCCCTTTCGTTTCATGCGCCAGCAATCGATGATGTCGCCGACCAGATAGATCGTTTCCGCGTCATGCTCGCGTAGAAAGTCGATCAGGATATCGGCCTGACAATCGGGAGTTCCGAGGTGGATGTCGGAGAGAAAGATGGTCCGGTATTTTGTGGTCACGGAGCCCGCCTAAACCTTGAGCAATCGTCTTGCTGGCAGGCTTAAACACGATTCAGTTCTCAGTTTTGTGACGCTCGTTGTGACAATGTGACAGCGCCCGCTTCACTCAGTCTCTTGCGAGAGTGCGGATGACGCGGTGTCGATGAGCAGTTCGACCCGGTCGGCGGCGAAACGGGATTCACCATACTGGATCGGATGGCCACCGGAATCGACGTCAACCGAGCGGGTCAAAAGCACGATGGCGCCGGGCGAGAGCGCGAGCAGATCGAGATCCTCGCTGCTGGCATGCCGGGCTTCCACAGCGGTGGACTTGCGGGTGTAATCGTCCACGCCAAGGCGCGCCAGGGACGCGGTGATCGAACCGGTCTCGGCGTAGGCTTCCGCAATCGTTGCGAAACGTGCCGCATCGAACCAGGACATGGCTGCCGAAATCGGATCACCGTCAGCGGCGGAAACGGTTGAGAGCTGGATGACCGATGCCTGTGGCGGCAACGACAGCGCCTCTGAAACTCTGGACGGGGCGGGGATGGTTTCGCTCGACAGCAATTTGCCGGAGCGCTTCTGAGCCTGATTTTCAAGGCCGGAGGAGAAGCGGGTGCGCTGGCCGATCGGGTAGCGCAGCCGCTTGCGGTTGTTGAGAAAGGTGCCGCGGCCCTGCTCGGCGCGCAAGATGCCTTCCTTCTCAAGTGCGGCGATTGCGGCGCGGACCGTGTGACGGTTGACCCCGAATCGGGTCGCCAGATCTGCTTCGGCGGGGAGCCGGTCATTGGCCGCCAGTCCGGTGAGAACCGACTGGCGGATCTGATCGGCAACCTGCCGCCACAGTGCAATTCCGGTGCGTCTTTGCAGCTTGTCCAACCGGCTTTCCTTTCGTGATGTCACAGGCTCGTCATACGCCTGGTTTAAGTGTATCGTAATTCATATGGTTGTCTAGATAAATAGACAAATAAGGAGTTCTTGATGACGCTAGCGGGTGATGTGCAGGATCAGTTGGTTGCCGATGATGTGGCTGCGCGGCAGCGACGGTTGTCAGTGCTTGCAAAGGCGCCCGGCAAGGATCTCATGGCGTGCTGGAAGCGGACCGGACTTGATCCTTCGGTGGAGCTGCTGCGCGGACCGGAATCGGGACTTGTCGCGCTGCGGGGGCGTGTCGGTGGTGGCGGGCAGCCTTTCCATGTCGGCGAAATCTCGGCAACACGGGTAACGGTCCGGATCGGTTCGGGCCAGATTGGCCACGCCATGATCAGCGGACGGGATGTCCGCAAGGCGCAACTGGTCGCCGTCATCGATGCGCTGGCGCAGGACCCGGCTCATGCCGACCTGATCGAACGCGACATCGTCAAACCGTTGGAAAAATCAGCCTCCGGGGCGGATGCGAAACTGCGCGAAGAAACGGCCGCGACACGGGTCAATTTCTTCACCATGGTGCGAGGGGAAGACTGATGCCGGCTGCGACACACAACTCCACCGTCTATGAGGGCGGTTTTTCAGATCCCGTTGGTGCTTCGCAACTGGTTTTCCGGGCGCTGATGGAGGCGATGGCGCGACCCGGTTCGGTTCATGCGTTGCCCGAGATGACATCACCGCCGGCACCGCTGACGGCGTCGGCCTCCGCGCTGATCGCGACCCTGGCCGATGCCGATACGCCGGTCTGGCTTGATCCGGCGCTGACCAAGACGTCGGTAGTCCGCGACTGGATCGTGTTTCACACCGGCGCGCCGATCACCGCGCACCAGTCGGAAGCGGTGTTTGCCGTTGTTGCCGCGCCGCAAAGCCTTTCGGCGCTGAACGGATTTTCGCTCGGAACCCAGGAATTCCCGGATCGTTCGACCAGCGTGATCCTGCAGGTTTCCACACTGTCCGAAGGTGCACAGCTTACGCTGGAAGGTCCGGGCATCAAGGACCGGGCATCGCTCGCGCCGGAGCCGATGCCGCAGCATTTCACCGAGCAATGGCAGGCCAACCGGCAGGCGTTTCCGCGCGGGATCGATCTGATCCTTGCCGGTCACGGCTGCGTGGCGGCAATGCCGCGCAGCACCCGCCTGATCCGACCGGAGGCATAGTCATGTATGTAGCAGTCAAGGGTGGCGAAGCCGCCATCGCCAATGCCCACCGCCTTCTTGCCGCCCGCCGCCGCGGCGATGCGGATGTGCCGGGGCTGACGCTGGAGCAGATCGCCGGGCAATTGTCGCTCGCGGTTGACCGGGTGATGGGCGAGGGCTCGCTCTACGATCGCGAACTTGCGGCGCTGGCCATCAAGCAGGCGCGCGGCGACCTGATCGAGGCGGTGTTCCTGCTCCGCGCCTACCGGACCACGTTGCCAAGGTTTGGATATTCCGAACCGGTGGATACCGGCGCCATGCAGGTCGAGCGCCGGATCTCGGCGATCTACAAGGATCTGCCAGGCGGGCAATTGCTTGGCCCCACCTTCGATTACACGCACCGCCTGCTCGATCCGGCGCTTGCCGGGGATATGCCGGTGGAGGCGCCCGCGACCGGGGCGGATACCGGCGAGAAGGTGATCCGCGTCTCCGATATTCTCGGCGACGAAGGGTTGATCGAAGATGATCCGGCCACGGACGCGGCGCGGCCGGTTGCCGACATCACCCGCACACCGACAGAATATCCGATGGACCGTGATGCGCGGTTGCAGACGCTGGCGCGCGGCGACGAGGGATTTTTGCTGGCGCTGGCCTATTCGACCCAGCGCGGCTATGCGCGCAGCCACCCGTTTGCCGGTGAAATCCGCGTTGGCGAAGTCGATGTCGAGGTGATGATTCCCGAACTTGGGTTCACCGTCGCAATCGGCCGGGTCAAGCTGACCGAATGCCAGATGGTCAACCAGTTTCTGGGATCGGCCAAGACGCCGCCGCAATTTACCCGCGGCTACGGGCTGGTGTTCGGCCACGCCGAGCGCAAGGCGATGGCGATGTCGCTGTGCGACCGGGCTTTGCGCGCCTCTGAACTGGGTGAGGATATCGTGGCGCCGGCGCAGGACGAGGAATTCGTGCTGTCGCATTGCGACAATGTGCAGGCGACCGGCTTCGTCGAACACCTCAAGCTGCCGCATTATGTCGATTTCCAGGCCGAACTCGATCTGGTGCGCCGCATGCGCACTGAGCACTTTGCAAGTAACGCCAGCAGCGATGGTGACGCATCTGCAACGGCTGACGATCGGGAGGCCGCAGAATGACCGCGCCCGCAGCAGACCTCGACACGCAAGTGCAAAACCTGGCGAGCTACAACTTCGCCTATCTCGATGAACAGACCAAACGGATGATCCGCCGCGCCATCCTCAAGGGCATTGCGGTGCCGGGCTATCAGGTTCCCTTTGCATCCCGCGAGATGCCGATGCCCTACGGCTGGGGCACCGGCGGGGTGCAGGTGACGGCGGCAATCATCGGGCCTGACGATGTGCTCAAGGTGATCGACCAGGGCGCTGACGACACCACCAACGCGGTGTCGATCCGGGCATTCTTTGCCAAGACCGCAGGCGTGGCCACGACAACGGCGACGCCGGACGCCTCGATCATTCAGACCCGGCACCGGATTCCGGAAACGCCGCTGACCGAGGGCCAGGTGCTGGTCTATCAGGTGCCAATCCCGGAACCGCTGCGCTTCCTCGAGCCGAGAGAAACCGAAACCCGCAAGATGCATGCGCTTGAGGAATATGGCCTGATGCACGTCAAGCTTTACGAGGACATTGCCCGCAACGGTCACATCGCCACGACCTACGCCTATCCGGTCAAGGTCGAGGGGCGCTATGTGATGGACCCGTCGCCGACGCCGAAATTCGATAATCCGAAGATGCACCAGTCCGAGGCGCTGCAACTGTTTGGTGCGGGCCGGGAAAAACGGATCTATGCAATTCCGCCTCATACCGAGGTGGTCAGTCTCGATTTCGAGGATCACCCGTTCGAGATTCAGCATTTCTCAGAGCCCTGCGCGATGTGCGGCGCGGAGCAGGTCTATCTCGACGAGGTGGTGCTCGATGACAAGGGCGGGCGCATGTTCGTCTGCTCCGACACCCATCATTGCGAAAGCCGCCGGGCAGAAGGCCATCGTGGCGAGTTGCTTGGTGATGACACCGATTTGGCAAAGGAGGCGATGTGATGAGCCTTTCCGAGACACTTGAAAGGCCCGTTGGCGGGCTCGCCTCTGCAGCCGATCAACCGCTGCTCACCGTCGACAACCTGACCCGGGTCTACGGCAAGCGCATCGGTTGCGCCGATGTCAGTTTTGATCTGTGGCCGGGCGAGGTGCTGGCGATTGTCGGTGAATCCGGCTCCGGCAAGACCACGCTGCTCAACTGCATTTCGTCACGGATGCCGCCGACTTGCGGCACAGTTCATTACCGCATGCGTGATGGGGTGAGCTCCGACATCTACAAGATGGCGGAGGCCGAACGGCGCTACCTGATGCGCACAGACTGGGGCTTTGTGCACCAGAATCCGATCGACGGTTTGCGGATGACTGTGTCGGCCGGCGCCAATGTCGGCGAGCGGCTGATGGCGGTCGGCAACCGTCACTATGGCAATATTCGCAACACTGCGATTGAATGGCTCTCCCGCGTCGAAATCGACGAGGACCGGGTTGATGATCAGCCGCGCACATTTTCCGGCGGCATGCGCCAGCGGCTGCAGATCGCCCGCAATCTGGTCACAGAGCCACGGCTGGTGTTCATGGATGAGCCGACAGGCGGTCTGGATGTCTCGGTGCAGGCGCGGTTGCTCGATCTGTTGCGCGGGCTGGTGTCCGATCTCGGTCTCGCGGTGGTGGTCGTCACCCACGATCTGGCGGTGGCGCGGTTGCTGTCGGACCGGATGATCGTGATGAAAGAGGGCAGGGTGATCGAGGCGGGTCTCACCGACCGGGTGCTTGATGATCCGCGTGCGCCTTACACCCAGCTTCTTGTTTCCTCCATTCTGCAGGTTTGATCCATGAAAACGCTGCTTGTCGCTTCGGACGTGAAAAAGACATTCGTCATGCATATGCGTGACGGCGTCGAATTGCCGGTCGTCACCAATGTGTCGTTCTCGCTGAAAGCTGGTGCTTGCGCGGTGCTTGGTGGCCCGTCGGGTGTCGGCAAAAGCTCGATCCTGAAAATGCTCTATGGCAATTATGGCTGCGACAGTGGTCAGATTCTGGTGAGCCATCACGGCAAACATATCGATGTTGCCAGTGCCGATCCGCGCATGGTGCTGGCGATCCGGCGTGAAACCATCGGTTATGTCAGCCAGTTCCTGCGCGCTGTGCCCCGGGTATCTGCACTCGATGTTGCCGCCGAGCCGCTGATGATCCGAGGCATTGCGCAGGAGATCGCGCACCAGCGGGCGCGGGATTTGTTTGCCGAACTCAATCTGCCGGAAAAGCTCTGGTCGCTGCCGCCGGCGACGTTCTCGGGTGGCGAGCAGCAGCGGGTCAACATTGCCCGCGGCTTCATCACCGATCACCCGATCCTGCTGCTGGATGAACCAACAGCCTCGCTGGATGCAGCCAACCGCGAAGTGGTGATCAACCTGATTGCCCGCAAGAAGGCCGATGGTGCGGCACTGCTGGGGATCTTCCACGATCAGGATGTACGCAACGCGGTGGCTGATCACATCATCGACGTGTCAGCCTTTGCAACCGGGAAGTCTGCGGCATGACAAAGCTGTCGGAGACGCCGCTGGTGCATTCCACGGCAAAGGTCGTTGAGTCCATGCTGGGCCGCTACACCGAAGTTGGCGCTCATTGCACCGTGGCGCACTCGACCATCGGGGATTATTCCTACTGCGTCGAGAACACCCAGATTGCCTATGCCACCATCGGCAAATTCGCCAATATCGCCAGTCATGTTCGGATCTATGCCAGCATGCATCCGATGCAGCGGGCGTCGCTGCACCATTTTTCCTATCGCTCGTCATGGTATTTTGACGGCGAGAGTGACGATCAGGAATTCTTTGACTGGCGCGCCGGGCAGGGGATCAGCATCGGACACGACACCTGGATCGGCCATGGCGCCGTGGTGATGCCGGGCGTGAGCATCGGCAATGGAGCCATCATCGGTGCCAACGCAGTGGTGACGAAGGATGTCGCCGATTTCGCCATCGCCGTCGGTGTGCCGGCGCGGACGACAAAACAGCGGTTTTCCGATGACATCGCCTGCCGCCTCGAAGCGCTTGGCTGGTGGGACTGGGAGCATGAGCGGTTGCATGCGGCGCTCAAGGATTTCCGCGCGCTGCCGGTCGAGGCGTTCATCGACAAACATGCTGGCTAATGTCAGGACCAATGGCGGCAAGCCGGTGTCCGTTGGACCGAATTGAGGGCATGAATTCTATTCAGCGGCGACCGAACCGAAACGATTGGTTTTGTCCGGCTTGCATACCAGTGCAAAGCTGCTGGTGATCAACCATCTGGTCAGGTTGCGGGCCATGCCTTCGTGGCCGATCAAGGTGATGCCACCGGTTGAAATCTCGTTGTCGAAACTGGTGTGGCCCATCCATGCCGATGTCAGCGCGCGCAGGGAGCTGACAATGAACAGGTCTACGTTGAACCCCTGATCGGAATAGCAAAGATCCGGTTCAATGCCTGGCTTGAACACCAGCCAGTAATTGACGGTTTCGTTGGGCGGATCGTCGAGTGAGAACTGGATGACGCAACTGTGCTGCGGCAGTTCCAGCCGGTTGATCTTGCGGCGGATGTTCCACATCAGCATTCTTGCATCGAGATGCTCCAGCGAGACTTCGCTGTTGATGTTTCGATGCGCCCATTCGCCGAGCTTGCGCACAACCGGCTCCAATTCATCGGCCAATGGTGTGGTGAAATATTCCGAGTAATCCTTGCTCCGGTTGCCGACCTTGATGACCAGGCCCTTGGTTTCGAGGTCGCGCAAGCGCTTGGCGAGCAGTCCCGGCGACATGCCGGGAACCCCGCGCTGGATCTGATTGAAGCGGGTGGAACCCGACCACAATTCACACAACACAAGCATGGTCCAGCGGGGTTCGATCATTTCTGCCGCCATGGCGACCGGGCAAAACAGGGGATAGGCGGTCTCGGACATATTATACCTCCTGTTTGAAGGTCTCACGGAGCGGTCCATCGGTCCAGTTCAGAAACTGTAGTAGAGTTGCTGCAGTTTCTGAACTGGACTGATAACCCGCCCGTGTCCCAGGTTCTGCTGGTCAGCAACAGGAGAGGTCAAAATGCCATTGGTAGACATCGAAGTGATTGAGGGCGTGTTCGATACCGCCCAGAAAGCGCAGATGATCGAAAAGGTCACCAACGCCATGGTCGAAGTGGAAGGCGAGGCCATGCGCGGCGTAACCTGGGTCCGCGTCAAGGAGGTCCGCAGCGGTCAATGGGGCATTGGCGGCAAAACGCCGAGCGCCGACGACATCAGGGCCATGGCGGCCAAATAGAGCCAACGCGAAATTGTGAGGCAGGCTGTGGTCAGCCTGCCTCATTCTCCCGGAATTTCCACGGCAGCAGGATGTACCGACCATTCTCGCGGGCACGACGCAAACGCTACAGAAATCAGCAATCCCTGCAAACAGAGTGGTATCGCCGTTATGGCAATCGGTTTGTGGATCGTAACAAATCTGACATGAAACGGACATCGGCGCTTCACACGGCTGGGCTAATCACATCGGTGAATAGTTACAGAACCCACCGTGATCCCAGGGAATTTGCCGATGCTCGAATTGACCGAAGTGACCCGCCGATTTGGGGCCAATACAGCAGTTGATTCAGTGTCATTGCGCATTCCCGAAGGGCAGATGGTCGGTATCATCGGACGGTCAGGCGCGGGCAAATCGACATTGCTGAGAATGATCAACCGGCTAACCGGGGTGAGCGGCGGTCTGATCGCCCATTCGGGGCGTCCGGTCTCGACGCTTGCTGGTCGCGACTTGCGCAACTGGCAGCGCGATTGCGCGATGATCTTTCAGCAGTTCAATCTGGTGCCACGGCTCGATGTTGTCTCCAATGTCCTGCACGGCACGTTGAATATGCGGTCGACATTCTCGACGATGTTCAATCTGTTTCCGCGCGAAGACATTCTTCGCGCCATTTCCATACTTGAGCGTCTCGGAGTTGCCGAGAACGCCACCAAGCGCGCTGAAGCGCTGTCGGGTGGCCAGCAGCAGCGGGTGGCAATTGCCCGCGCGCTGATGCAATCGCCGAAACTCATCCTCGCTGACGAGCCGATCGCCTCGCTGGATCCGCTCAATGCCCAGATCGTCATGGATGCGCTCAAGGATATCAACGAGAGCGAGGGCATCACGGTCGTGACCAACCTGCATACGCTTGATACCGCGCGCGGCTATTGCGAGCGCATTATCGGCATGGCGCATGGCAAGGTCGTTTTTGACGGCAGGCCGGATGAACTGACGGCCGATGCGGTTCGCGCCATCTACGGTGCAGGTGCCGATGGCGCTGAAATCTCGGAATCCATCACTTCCACCAGTCTACATGCCCGCGGTCGTCCTGCTGACGTCAAGGCGAAGACCAATGCTTCCGGCGAAGTGGTGCTGGAGGCTGTCTGACTTCGGCAGCTCTGTCAGCATGCGCGACGGAGCCCGGCTGAGACCCCAAAATTTCCCTACCCCTAACTGCAAACCTTGAACGGAGACAACACCATGATGAAGACCATTCTTGCGGCTGCCGCAGTCGCCCTGATGTCGACAAGTGCAATGGCACAGGACACCATCAGCGAATTCCGCATCGGCGTGCTCGGCGGTGAAAACGCCCAGGACCGCATGGCCTCGAACGAATGCGTTCGTGCCTATGTGCAGGATCTGCTCGGTGTCGAAACCAAGATCTTCACACCGGCTGACTACGACGGCGTGATCCAGGGACTTCTCGGCGGCACCATCGACATGGCATGGCTCGGCGCTTCGGCCTATGCGAAAACCTACCTGACCGATCCGGAAGCTGTAGACGTCGTGCTGGTCAAGACCAATCTCGACGGTTCGGTCGGCTACCATTCGATCGGCTTTGCCCGTAAGGACAGGAACATCAATTCGCTGGAAGACATGAAGGGCAAGGTTTTCGCATTCGGTGATCCGAACTCCACCTCGGGCTACCTGATTCCTTCGGTGGAAATCCCACAGGAAATCGGCGCCACCATGGATAACGGCGACTATTTCGGCGAAGTCAAGTTTGTTGGCGGTCACGAGCAGACCATTGTTGCCGTAAACAACGGCGAAGTTGACGCTGGCGTGACCTGGGCCGATGGCCAGGGTAACTGGGAAGACGGTTACAATTCCGGCGCGCTGCGCAAGGCAGTCGATTCCGGTCTGATCGACATGAACGATCTGGTCCAGATCTGGAAGTCCAAGGAAATTCCGGAAGGCCCGATCGTTCTGCGCCGCAGCCTGCCCGCCGACGTCAAGCAGAAGGTCGTCACCTTCCTGAGCGAGCTTCATGCCAAGGATCAGCAATGCGCCTATAACATGGCTGCTGGCGAAACGTCCGGTTTCACTCCGATCTCGCACGAAGCTTACGAGACCATCATTGCAGTCCGTAAAGCGCAGGCCAACTAAGCTTTTTTGCCAAGCAACAGCAGGGAGCTATCTGGCTCCCTGCTTTTTATTTCGGGAAGGATCCCCGCTGATGAGCGATACAGTGACAAACCCTGGCACCGCCGCCGCATCGCTCGCAATCCGCGACAATTATCTGGCGATGGCCCGTCAAAAACAGATGTATGGCGGCATCATCTTGATAATCTTCATCGCGATGATGGTGTCCGGTTTTCATCTGGCCGATTCGCGCAATGCTGGCGGGTTTTGGAGCGGTATTTCCCAGATTTTCGATTTTCCGTCCGAGGTGGTGATCGAAGCCATCGAGAAGGCGGCAAACCTTCCGCACCTGCTTGTCGAGTTTTTGCCTTCACTGATCGAGACATTGAATATTGCGGCGGTTTCCTCGCTTATTGGTACTATCTTTGCCATCGTTCTGGCGCTGCTTTCAACCCGGGGACTGGCGCGATGGCCGCGACTGATCCCCGTGTTTCGCCGCATGATGGACGGTATGCGCGCCATTCCCGAGATCGTCATCGCACTGGTGCTGATCTTTATCCTTGGCGGCGGACCAGTTCCGGCGATGATTGCGATTGCGTTTCACACCGCAGGGGCGCTTGGCAAACTCTTTTCCGAAGTGGCAGAGAATGCCGACCTGAAGCCGGTGGAAGGCCTGTCCTCGGTCGGCGCAAGCTGGATTCAGAAAATGTGGCTCGGTGTGATCCCGCAGGTGGCGCCGAACTGGTTGTCCTACGCCTTGCTGCGTTTCGAGATCAACATCCGGGCATCCGCCATTCTCGGGTTCGTCGGCTCGGGCGGTATCGGTCACGATCTCCGACTCGCCATGCAGTGGGGCCAGGGGAAATACGACGAGGTCGTGGCAATTTTCATTCTGCTGTTCCTGACCATCGTGTTCTTCGACCAGTTGTCGAGCCATTACCGCAACCGTCTGGTCAAGGGACGCTGACATGACCTCTTCAGATGCCGCCCTTCTTTCGGGGCCCGAATTGAAAACATCCGTACTCAGCATGTTCCGCCGCAAGAAGATCGCCGGTTTCGCGCTGCCGGTGCTGATACTTGTCTATCTGGTATATGTGTTTTTTGCTTTTGATATTCCGGGCATTGCTTCGCGTGCACGGCTCGACAATGCAGCGATCCTGGTTTCGGATTTCTGGTCGCACAAGACCCATGTGACGCGCGACAATCGCAACAACGAAGTCACGGTTGCGATCGAAGGCGAGAACAAGGGGCGGTATCCCGAAGGCATGTTGCCGGATTGGGTCACCATGGACGACGGCGTTACCCGCATCGACCTTGATAAAGGCCATGTGGTTGTCTTCGATGCCGATGGCGCCCGCTACACTTACCCGGGTTACGGTGTGATCGATATAGCTCCGGTCGCCGGCAAGCTGGTTTTCAACCTGCCTGATGACACAGTGCCTGACTGGATCAATGCGTCGAACACGCGGGTGGCGGTGACAACCGAGCAGGGGCGGTTCAGCTATACCCGCAACCGCACCGAAGTCTTCAAGTACCAGGCCGGATGGGAGCTGTTCTTTTTCACACTTGACAGTCCGTTCTTCGGCAAATCGTTTTTCGAACTTGTCAGTCTGGCAATAGTTGGCGAACGGATCTATCCGGACCAGACCAATATCGCGGCGATGGTTCATGATTTCTGGACCAATGCGATGTGGCGGCACGGCGACGTGGCGTGGGCACTGTTTGAAACCGTGCTGATGGCGTTTCTCGGCACCATGGGGGCGGCTATCATCGCGCTGCCTCTGGCGTTCCTTGCGGCAGCGAACTTCTCTCCCTCGCGACCGATCCTGTTTCTGTTGCGGCGTTTTTTCGATTTTCTGCGCGGCGTCGACGGGCTGATCTGGACTATCATCCTGTCGCGGGCATTTGGCCCCGGGCCGATGACCGGCGCGCTTGCGATCCTGTTCACCGACACCGGTACTTTCGGCAAGACTTTTTCAGAAGCCCTTGAGAACATTGACACCAAGCAGGTCGAAGGCGTCCAATCGACCGGCGCGTCGTGGGTCCAGCAAGCCCGCTTCGGCGTAATTCCGCAGGTGACCCCGGTGTTCCTGAGTCAGGTTCTGTACTATCTTGAATCCAATACCCGCAGCGCCACCGTGATCGGTGCTATCGTGGGTGGCGGGATTGGGCTGTTGTTGACCCAGGCGATTTCCACCCAGAAAGACTGGGAAGAGGTGAGCTATTACATCGTGCTGATCATACTTATGGTAATGGCGATGGACACGCTGTCGGGCTGGCTCAGAAGCCGCCTGATCGGACGAACGGGACACTCATGAGATACGCACTTTATTTTGCTCCGGACCCGGCGTCGCCTTTCGGGGAACTCGGCGCAAGCTGGATCGGACGCAGTGCCGTGACCGGCAAGGCAGTCGAACATCCCGACCTTGCCGGGCTGGGTGCCAGCGAACTCGCTGCCATCACCGGCCCGGCGCGGAGATACGGTTTCCATGCGACCCTGAAAGCGCCTTTCCGCCTGAGCGAGAAAGTCACCGGGGATGATCTGATCGAGGCAATCGGCAAGTTTGCTTCCGATCATGCCATGTTTGAAATTCCGGCTCTGGTTGTCGGACGGCTTGAAGGATTCCTGGCACTGGTACCGGCCGGACCCGCAACCGATCTGTCTGCCTTTGCCAATTCTGTCGTCGAGGCATTCGAGCCATTGCGCGCAACGCTCTCGGAAAGCGAGGTCGAACGCCGCAATCCGGCCTCGCTGTCCTCGGCACAATTGCGCAATCTGATGCGGTGGGGTTATCCCTATGTGTTTGACAGCTTCCGGTTTCACATGACCCTGACCACCCGACTGGCGGAGCCCGATATCAGCCGTGCGGCCAGAGCGGCTGAAGCGCATTTTGCGCCTGTGCTGTCCGGACCAGTTGCGGTGAGAACGCTCACACTCTTCGTCGAACCCGAGCCGGGCGCACCGTTTGAAATCCATACCCGGATGCCGTTGGCGTCCAATACGCACAGAAAGTCCGCCTGAATGACCACCGAGACCACTCTGACCAACGCCCGCATCGTGCTTGAAGACCGGATCCTGACGGGAAGTCTTCTTGTCAGGGATGGCGTCATTGCCGACATCAGCGAGGGCAATTCGGCCGCCGGTGTGGATATGGATGGCGATTATATCATTCCGGGCCTGGTGGAACTGCACACGGATCATCTTGAATCACACTATTCGCCACGTCCTGGCGTGCGCTGGAATGCGATATCGGCAATTCAGTCGCATGACGCCCAGATTGCCTCCTCCGGAATCACCACCGTGTTTGATTGCCTGCGGCTCGGCTCGGACGAGGATGACGGGTTCAGGGTGGGCGAGATGCGGGCCATCGCAGACGCATTGGCCGAGGCGAGGGCGCAAAACCGGCTCCGCGCCGATCACCTTATACATCTGCGCTGCGAGGTTTCCGCAGCGGATGTGCTGGACCATTTCGCTGATTTCAAAACCGATACCCAGGTCCGGCTCGCGTCACTGATGGATCATGCGCCAGGCCAGCGGCAGTTTCAGACCATGGAGCAATATACGCTCTACTATAAAACCAAACGCGGACTTTCGGATGAGGCATTCGCCCATTTCGTCACGCGCCGGCAGGAGGCTTCCGCTGTTTATTCAGACGCTCACCGGCAGGTTCTGGCCAGCGCCTGCGCCGAACGCGGAATTACTGTTGCAAGCCATGACGACGCAACCCTTGATCATGTCGCCGAAGCGGTCGGCATTGGCGTCAGGCTGGCCGAGTTTCCGACCAGCATCGAGGCGGCGCGGGCATCCCACAAGGCGGGAATGAGCGTCTTGATGGGAGCACCCAATGTGGTGCGCGGCGGCTCGCATTCGGGTAACATTGCGGCCACGGATCTGGCCAGGGCCGGGGTGCTTGACGTCCTGTCATCCGATTATATCCCGTTCAGCCTGATCCAGGCTCCTTTCGTGCTGGCCGACGAGATTGATGAACTCGACCTTGCGTCGGCGATCCGGCTGGTGACGGCGACGCCTGCCAGGACGGTGGGGCTCGATGATCGCGGCAGCCTTACGCCGGGCAAACGCGCCGATATGGTGCGGGTGCGTCGCGAGACCGGAATTCCAATTGTCCGCTCTGTCTGGCGGCAAGGCGAACGGGTGGCCTGATGCCGGTTGTCAACGACCAAACCCGCGAAACCGACACGGCTTTGGGGCGCCTCATCGTGTTGCTGGGGCCAAGCGGGTCCGGCAAGGACA